>Ga0209430_1000262_pt1 | contig 60899 bp, 42 predicted proteins | sample BarGraIncub1133A_FD_184504 | JGI IMG/M metagenome (GOLD analysis project Ga0209430, IMG submission 184504) | Arctic peat soil microbial communities from Barrow, Alaska - Barrow Graham LP Incubations 11-33A (SPAdes) (version 2) | ecosystem: Environmental > Terrestrial > Soil > Wetlands > Peat... | reverse complement strand
CCTTGACAAAACCCAAAATCTATCTTAAAAAGCATTTAAGGATTGAGAAAAGATAAATTTTGTAGATTTGTATTAGGCTTAATTTTAATCAGACAGACTTCAAATTACACTCCCGATCTAAACGCTCAAAGTATCGATCTAAACGCTCAAAGTATCGATCCAAACGCTCAAAGTATCGATCTAAACGCTCAAAGTATCGATCTAAATGCCCGAAGCATCGATATAAATGCCCGAAGCATCGATATAAATGCTCAAAGCATCGATCCAAATGCTCAAAGCATCGATCCAAATACCCGAAGCATCAATCCAAATACCCGAAGCATCGATCTGGAAAAATTATTGAATCAAAGTAACGTCGCCTACTTTCGTAACTAACTCACCATTGGTAAACTTGCACCGGATTTTCCACACATAAACATCCTGCGGACAAAGCTTTCCGTTATAATATCCATCCCATCCACGTTCAACCTCTTTTGATTGAAAGAACAGGTTTCCCCAGCGATTAAATATCTGTAATTCATATTCAACGATATCGCCGCTCACAAGATTCGGGTGAAAGATATGGTTTCGCGGATCGCCCGTAACATATATTCCGCCTGAAGGCCCCTCTTTGGCAGGGATAAATGCATTCGCAACTCTTATTTCGTCGCTGTAGATTTCAATATCCGGTGAAAGAGAATATTCATCGGTGCATTTAAAAGCTGTTGTTATCCTAAGGGTTGCCTTAAAAAGTCCGGTTTTTGAATACTCATGCACGGGTTCGAAATCGGTTGATGTTGTACCATCTCCGAAATCCCAAAGCAGCGTATATGCATTCTCGGAGAGGTTCACAAAATAGACACTGTTACCAGGAATCCGGACCCTGTTGGCTGATACCCTGAAAAAAGCGCTCGCCTGGTCATGCACTGTGATGACCTTTTCAGAAAAAGTCATCTCTCCAAGATTATTATAAACTTCGAGACGGACTTTATAAGTTCCGCCTTCGAAGTAGGTGATCTTAGGTTCAAATTCTGTAGAATGATTTCCATTCCCAAAATCCCACAAAAACTTGAAGCCATTAACCGAATGGTTATTGAATTTCACACTAAACGGCGCACATCCTTCTGTATCACAATCGAAAGCGGCACCAGGAGTTCCTTCGTTAATTGTGACGCCAATCTTTTTTGTCGAAGCGCAAATATCACCTTTTGCTGTTAACGAAATGGTATAATACCCCGCCTTTGAATATTCATGTTCCGTAATATTTCCGGTTTTGGCTGCCGTTTGATCTCCAAATTGCCAGGTATAGTTCCATGCTCCTAACGTTGTAAGGTTTGTTATAAGAACCTTCCCATTGGGCAATGTCTGTTCCAAAGGACTAACGATGAAATCAGCTTGTGGGGTTGGAAGAACTTTAACAACCGATTTAAAGGTATCGACACATCCGAAATCATTGCGTGCAATCAGATGAACAGGATAGATTTCCTCCTTACCTTCCGGAGAAATAAATGTATAGTCAGGATTTGCCAGTGAAACAGGGATGCTTCCGTCACCGAAATCCCAATAATAAGTTTTTGCCCCTTCAGAAGAATTATTGGTGAACTTCACCGTTAACGGAGAACATCCGTCAGTGGCCGATTGCGTAAAATCAGCTTTCGGCAGCGGCAAGACCGTAATCGTATTAATCACCGTCGATTTGCATCCGCTGAGTGATTCGCCAATCAATCGCACCACATAAGTTGTTTCTTTACCATCTATTGCATTAAATATCAAGGTTGGATTACTTTCAGTACTTAAAACGGTGCCATCTTCTGCCTGCCAGCTGTATGATTTTGAACCTTGCCGGGCATTGTCAAAATTTGCTTCATAAGGAGTACACCCCCTTTGAGAAACCGGATATCCGGCACTGTATTCAGGGGTTCGACCTTAATGGTCTGTTCGCTGGTCAGCGTACATCCCGATTCGCTGCTGCTTGTCAGCCTTATGACAAAAGTTTTCGCCCCTGCCAATTCATTAATGAAAGTATGGGTTACCGTTTCATCAGCTTTGGTGGTTGTATATTTTGTGCCATCATTAAAATCCCAGGTATAATTTTCAGCGCCCGAAGAAGTTGTATTTTTTAATATCACCGTCATCGGGGTACATCCGGTTACTTCAGAAACAGTAAAAGTCGGAGCTGCATTGACATTTACTTTCAGAATTGTGGGATCAGGTGCCATGCATTCGCCATTTGAATAATTAACGCCGATAAAATGATCACCGCTGTTGTCCCAAACCACGGTTGCAGAACTGGAGGTCGATTTACCTCCTAAAGTAATTTGTCCGCCTGTGATCATCCAGGTATAGTTTACTTTTCCAGGCTGTGTCATATACAGAATACTGCCACTGTTTGCACAAACGCTCTGTGGTCCGGAAATAATGGGCAGAGGAACGGGTAAAACAATAATCTCACTGATAAGCGGAGAACTGGCAGAACAGCCATTATTATTGGCATAATTTAAGGTAAGAAGGTAGGCGCCTGGGTTATTCCACAAAACAGTTACCGAATTGGAGGTGGTCGTTCCATCTGCAACCGGAATACCTTCGTCAGCATGCCATTGATAATCTGACATACCAGTTTCAGTGGTAAAGGTTACCGGAGAACCTGCACAAACGACGGTAGGACTTGCAATTGTGATGGCAGGTAACGGATTAACTCTTACGCTGTAAACGGCTACAGAATTTCCTGTACAACCGGTTTTGTTACTATAACTTATACTGACAGTTTGATTTCCGACAATATTCCAGTCAACTGTAATTGAATTTGTTCCGTCACCACTTGTAACCATCCCACCCGATGAAACGGCCCAACTATAATCGGTCATTCCAGGCTCGGTCGTATAAGTAACCCCTTGGGTTTTTACACAACTGCGACTCAATCCCGTAATCGTAGGACTCAGGTTACGAACCTTTACATCTGCAAAAACCGGTTCACCTGCACAAGTTCCATTCGATGATAAAATTGTATAACGAACCGTTGCGACGGTTGTCTCAGTATTAATAAGTTGTTGAGCGATTGTTGAACCATTCCCACTCATGGCACCAGTAACAGTGCCTGATATTGTTTCCGCGCTCCAGTTGTAAGTTACTGTACCATTTGAAGGTGTAAGCTTTATACTTGCGACGGAACCTGAGCAAATTTCCTGAATCTCCGGAAAAACCGTTACGACAGGTGATGGATTTACAGTGACAGGAATCAGAACTTCTTCGGCTAATGAACACCCTGATGTATTTAAGTAACTTACGCTAACATTTTGTGCACCGGATGTATTCCACACGACCTGAATAAGATTGGATCCGGTTCCGGATGAAATGGTTCCGCCCCCCGATACCTTCCACAAATAGTCAGACATTCCTGATTCTGTTGAGTATTCAACAGTATTCAGTCCCTGACAAGTTGTTAAAGCTCCGTTGATAGTTGGAACCTGTAATTGATTTACCGTAACATTAAAAATTGCAGGAATTAATGAGGGACAATTTGAAGTTCCTTCATAGTTTATTTTCACAAACTGATCACCGGAAGCGTTCCAATCCACCAGAATTTCATTTCCTTCAGCCCCTGTAGTTATAGTTCCACCCGGTGATATTTCCCATGCGTAATTTGTCATACCCGCTTCAGTCTTGTACATTACATTTTTTGATCCTGCACATATATTAGCGACTCCCGTAATTACCGGCAATGGACGTGGGTTTACGGTGACATCAATAACGGCAGGAGTTGCAGTCTGACAGCCAGGTTGAGTATAGTTAACACTTACCGACTGTGAACCGGGATTATTCCATTTTATTTCTGCGGTATTCGAGGTTGCGTCCCCGCCCGAAATCAAATTACCACCTGATGAAATATTCCAGGTGTAATTTGTCATTCCGGGTAATGCCGTATAAATAATTCCGGCCGATTGTTCGCAAGCACTTTCTGATCCTGTAAGTAACACCGTTTGTGAAGTATTTACAGATACAGGATAAACCAACGGAATTTTTGCAGTACATCCATTTTCATTTGTATAATTCAACGTTATAGACTGATTACCAATTCCGTTCCAGGTTACTGATATTGTATTTGAGGTTGAAGTTCCTCCTGCCGTAATAATTCCACCGGCAGAAACAGCCCATTGGTAATTTGTCATACCTGCATTCGAAGTATAAATCACATTTTCCGAACCCGCGCAAACAGCTGCAGGTCCGTTCACTAAAGGAACAGGCAGCGGGTTTGCTGTAATTTTAACTGAATAACTTGCGGAACATCCTGTTGAAATGACCGTTTCTGTTAGAAAATATTCAGTTGTGACCAAAGGGTTAACTGTTGGAGCCGATTCTGTTGAAACAAATCCTAAAGGTACTGAAACCCAACTGTAAGAACTTCCTGTTTTAGCTGGTCCCCCAATTGAGACAGGTTCTCCGCTGCAAACATCAACCGGAACACCAGCAACTACATCAGGCAATGGATTGACCTTTATATTTAGAACCGAAGGGGACAAAGCGGGACATCCGGTTTGCGTATAATTTAAGCTTATTGTTTGATTATCTGTTGTTTTCCAATCAACTGTAATTGAATTAGATGTTGGTGTATTCCCTGAAGTAATGACCCCACCGGCAGATACAGACCATAGATAATCCGTCATTCCGGGGTCTGTGGTATATATATTCCCTTTAGAATTCGCACAAACAACTACGGGTCCGTTTATTACCGGAATTGGATAATCATTTACCTTTAATTTTACTGGCAGCGAAGTTGATATGCCGCATTCATTTTTGGCGGACAGCAAAATCAGGTAATCGCCTGCTTCTTTATAGATAATCGAAACCGGGTTCTTTGAGGTGGAAGCAGAAGGATAGCCACCTGCAAATTGCCAGCTGTAAGTACTTGCTGACTCTCCGAAACAATTGTTGAACAGCGCCGTCGGTGTGATTGTTTGGTTCACGCAAATCTCACTTACCTGGTTAATCGAAACGGTTGGAATTTGCTTAACCATGATCGTTTTAGAAGTCGATGCACTTCCGCAACCGTTCGAAACCTTTAGATTAATGCGATAAGAACCAGCATTATCAAATACAAACGAAGGATTTACGGAATTTTTATTCGAACCGGCATTAAAATGCCATGAACTTGCATTTGGCAGACAATTCACTGATCCAACATAGTTATCAACTGTCCAGGTATAAAGCAAATTTCCACAAGTATTTTCCGTAATTGAAGTATTGGTTACTGAAACTACTGTTCCTTTACAAACAGCATCCTCACTAAGTGTAAATGATGCAGTTGGCTGGGGATTAATACAAATAGGAAATGGTGCAGTTGTTTTTACTGAAACGCATTGACCATTGCTCGAAGTCAGGGACACGGAGTAACTTCCGGTTTCAGTGTATGCGTGTGTCGGATTTTTCTCTGCAGATGTTTTGCCATCACCGAAATTCCAAAGATAAATATCAGAACCAGAACTGCAATTGTATCCTGATCCGGATATAGTCTGATTGTTAAATAAAATGGAAGTATTTATACAACCATTGTCATTAACTGAAGTTGAAAATTTAGGAATCGGAGACTTATAGACAATTATTGAGCCCAATTTAACAGGTGTAGCAGTACAACTATTTATTGCTTTAACTTCTAAGGTAAACTGTCCGTTTACACCAGGTGCGTCACATGAACTTTTAATATAGGTGTGCTCAATAACGTTATTAGACAGGATTTCATCGAGTGTTTTAACCACCTTAGGCGATCCATCGCCATAGTCAACCTCATAATAAGTTCCAGGCGCATTTTCAGCTGCATCACCAATGGTAAAACTAAGAACCAATGGGCTGCAACCTATCGTACTACCCCCGTTATTGCTAATTGCTATTGCAGGATTGCTTTGATTTGAAACTGAATAGGTTTTACTATTTGTAACTCTGTTATTCCCGATAGCTGTAAAGACCAAACTAAACATGCCTAAACTTTTATAAGTATGGTCTTTTGCGGAAAAGTCGCCTGAAATAATTTCCTCTGGAGAATTATCACCCCAGTTGATTTTGTAAGAGGCAATCAATGATTTTTCTTCCGAGATATTGTTGACAACTAAATTATAATCTGGATTAAGCTTTGTTGGTACAAGGTCGCAATTGCCAAAGGGGGTAACTAAATCAGCATCCTCAAGAATTGGGATCTGCCCTATTGCCTGATAAGAAAAAACGAGCACAAAAGCTAAACAGACAAAAGCAGATCTTACAATAACGGAGAATTCATCTATGTAAGAGCTTGTCTTCATCTTTTTGATACTACCTTTAATTCGATATATAAACCTAAAATATAAATTATTTTTTACATCTCAAAGATAGTTATTCATTCAATGTAAACTTATCTTCTTTTGTATATTTATTTAAGATGTGTGTAAATTATATTTACATTCTATTTTAATTCTCCGTTAATTAATGACAATATTAAAAAAGGGTATATGGCAGGCCAATCCAAAACAAAACGCAGCAACGCCATAACACTAGCTTAAAGCACATTATTGGATACATCGAAGAATTCTGAGTATTAAAAAATTCTCCTGAACATTAGAAAAAATCTTTGTGAGGCAGAGAAGAAACTTAAGAATAACAAGATATAACTACCTTCCATCAGTTTACTGAAGGATATTAAAGCATTTGATTTTTAATATTTTGAATTGAAAATAAATATTACCGCGTTATTTTACCTATTTATCACGAACCCGCAGAGATCCGGAAAGTTATTCAATAGATATTTAATATTTTTTTACAGCTAAAAAATCCTAAGTTCGCGAGGCAGGTCTTTGTTAAATCTTATTCCTTTACGTTTTGCAAAACAATCGAAGTATTTGGAACCACACCCAAAAACTTTACCCATTTCGAACATCAATGAAATTTCGTGAGCTCCTGATCCATACCCGGCCAACGAAGACAGTTGTATATCGTAACTATAAGATATCCTAAAAGATCCGCGCTCCACACCTACCATCAATACGATCGCATCACTATCGAGAAACTGGCTGTCCGTCAATTTGTTTTTAAAAATCGGAAATCCCCGGTACCAAGCTCCGAATTCGAGGAAACTGCTGTACCAATAGGCACCAATATCGAGCTGTTTAAAACCATTTTGATATTCAAAACGGTAACACAACGATGCGGTTCGTGAATCTTCTACAATACGCGAACGCTCACTCCAAAAATTAATACCTCCAAAATTGACAATTTTCAAAGGCATAAATGACCGTTCGCCGATAAACGAAAAGCTCGGACGCAATAGATGGTCGGCGGTAAGACCAATCCACATCTTGGGTGAGAACAAAAACAGAGATGAAACCAGATCAATATAATTGGCTCTTGTATCAGAAAAATAATCAAGGTTTCCATTAGTAGAACCTGCACCACTACCATCCGGGAAAATCAGCTTGCTTCGATCCAGACTTTTTTGTCCAAAGGTAAATTGCATACCCGGAACGAATTGCCAGTAATCGCCAAGTTTCACACGATAAGAATATTGCAATCCAAGATAAGAAGTATTCAGACTTGCAGTTCCTGCTTTATCCGTAACAAATACAACCCCCAGTCCACTTTTGTAAGTATCTAAATACAAATCAGCAGCAAATGCATACGTCTGATAGGCCTTCGAAATACCTGGCCATTGATTCCGGTAATTAACTACAAATCGGGTACCTCCTGATGATCCGGTTAATGATGGACTTAAAATATTTGGGGCAGAATAAAACTGTGAAAAATGGGGATCCTGCGAATACACAGAATTCGCAGAAAAAAGGAATAATCCTAAAATGACATTAAAAATTCCACGCCGCATAACAAATGATCTTCTCGAATGAATTTCGCTTTGAAAATGAAAGCAACAATTCAAATTACAATAATCAATACCCAAAAGAACGAATCGTCTTATAATATTTTTACAACATTCGGACAATCTATTCTGAATCGTGTCAAAATTACAATAAAAAGGTCGCTCAATTTTAGATAATAGCAAATATATTTAATCATTCAATGAATATATCTTACACAATGAAAATTCATTACCTCGACTATTCAATATTTCTTTTCACCCATGCATTTATGTCTATCCCGAATGTTCTATCAATCGATAATAGAAATAAATTGCATTACAAAAAAAAGCTTATTGGTGAAGATTTTACAATTTTATCAAGTCATTGAACAAATCGCTTGGTGCAACAATTAATTTCAACTAAGTTTGAAAAAAAAGAGAAGTTGGAAATTAACAAAACAATACTAGGAATTGACCCGGGATCAAATATTATGGGATATGGAGTCCTTAAGATCACGAAAAACAAGGCTCAGATAGTTACACTTGGAGTTATAAAGACATCCGGATTCTCAGGTCATTACCAAAAGCTTAGTCATATTTTTGATCGGACGCTTTACCTGGTTGACGAATACAAACCGGACGAAACAGCGCTTGAGGCTCCTTTTTTTGGTAAGAATGTTCAATCGATGCTTAAACTTGGCAGGGCGCAGGGGGTAGCAATGGCAGCATCTTTGTACCGAGGTATTCCTATTTTTGAATATGCTCCGCTACGTATCAAGCAAGCAATAACAGGAAACGGCTCTGCGACCAAAGAACAGGTCGCCTATTTTCTGAAGCAAATGTTTAATATTGAAATTATGCCGAATGATCTTGATGCTACAGATGGTTTGGCAACAGCTGTTTGTCACTTTCTACAGTTGAAAAATCCGGTTGGTGACGGCTCATGTAAGAATTGGGAAGCGTTTATCAGGCAAAATCCTGATCGGGTTAAATAACCAAAACATCCTAAAATCTGAAAATCTTCCACTTACACAAATTCATCGGCAATTTTAGCTGCAACTTTGGTAAATTCTTCGGCAGAAAGTTTTAATTTGGGTTTCGAAAAATTGATATCGCTTTCGCTATTCAAAGGGACCAGATGAATGTGAGCATGAGGAACCTCGAGGCCAAGCACTGCTACTCCCACTTTTTTACAAGGTATCGCCTTTTTTATCGCAAGTGCAATCCGTTTAGTGAATTGCATCAGTCCAGTATATTTCTGATCATCAAGATCAAATAAATAATCTGTTTCAACTTTGGGAATCACCAGAACATGACCTGTCACAAGCGGAAATATATCAAGAAAGGCTAGGTAATCCTCGTTTTCCGCAACCTTATAACAGGGAATTTCACCATTTACGATTTTCGAAAAAATACTTGCCATAAAACTCTACATTTAAACCATTTACATTCCAAGCTCAATATTAATAATCTCGAATGGGATCACACCTGATGGAACTTTAATCTCAACAGCATCTCCTATTTTTTTACCCATAAGTCCCTGAGCAATAGGAGTATTTACACTTATTTTCCCTTGTTTAAGATCAGCTTCGTGTTCCGAAACGATCGTATAAGCCATGGTAGAATTATTCTTTGTGTTTTTGATTGTAACCTTGTTCATAATTTGAACTACATCTGTCTCAATCTTCGATTGGTCGATAATCCGGGCACCTGCCAGTTGGGCCTGTAACATAGAAATTTTCGCCTCGAGCATACCCTGCGCATCTTTCGCAGCGTCATATTCTGCATTTTCCGAAATATCCCCCTTTTCTATTGCTTCACCTATATTTTTGGATATAGCCGGCCTTTCGACATTGATCATTTGTTCAAGGTCTGCTTTAAGTTTTTTCAATCCTTCTGCAGAGATATAAGTAATTTTGCCCATCTCGTAACTAGTTTTGCTGATAATACATAAAAAATAAGAAGAACTCCGGCATGCCGGAACTCTTCCCGATCTGATTAAATACAAATTTAAAAACATTCTTCAAGAAAAATGCAATTATGCCCTTGAAAAATGTTTAAACTTCCGATTTAAGTATACTTTCTATTCAAAATTTCGGAATAGACTACCGCTTTTCTCAAACTAAAACCATCCCTCAGTCTGGATTTATATCTGATTGTCTGATTTTCGGTTACAGGTTTTGGAGTTATGAGTTCATTATGTCTTTCTTCAATTTTGTGCATTAATTTTTCCTCTGACGAACCAAAACTTTCGTCTGCAGAATCATTTTTTTTCTCTGCTGCTGGTTCAGGATAATCATCCCCCCAGATATCCTTTTCTGATTCAGATTCAGGAATAATCATTTTCTGAATAGAATCGAAAATATTATCCATTGGTGAATCATAGCCCTTCATTGTCTCCGATTTTTTATCAAGAACATCCGGCATTAACTGGTCGGCTTGCTCATCATTTTTCTGAGTCATCTCCAGCAACGCTTTTTTCTTTTTGTTTTGAGAGATTGCCTGAATAATTGAGGCCACAACAATTACGATCAGGAACAGATAGTCTCCAATAGCCGCTTGCTGAATTATTATTGAATTGATAACCATTTTTAATTATTTTAGCATTCCATAAAAATAAGTAAAATGTTGAAGTTAAAACATATTTTAATCCCTAAAATTTCGATGGCAGTTATATTAATTCTGGTAGCTGTAAATTGCTCAAAAGATCAGAATACTTTTTTGCCATATGTTAAAGTTAACAAGTTTATTCGGTTAGCAAACTACAACCATTTGACAATCCCCGGAAATTCAGTTTTATTCCAGCATGAAGGCTATAAAGGACTTATTGTCGTATGTGTAAATCCTGATTTAGGGCAATATTACGCTTATGACGCTTGTTGTCCGTACGAGAAAGATTATTCAGGTATCGTTACAATTCAACCTGTTAAAAATCTTCCATCGCCTTCTTATGAGATTTTCAGCAGCGATTTTTTCGGCATTTGCAATAAATGCGGATCTAAATTCAATTTGATGGCAAGTGGCCAACCAGTTAGCGGCTCTTCTGCAACTCATTATCTGCAGAGTTACAATGTTAGTATCGGAATGGGTTCGCTCACCGTTTCAAATTAATTTTTGCGAAGAGCATTAAGCATCCGAAACAATTTTCACCGAAGGATTAAGTCTGGCAGATTGATGGATATAAAAAAGCGATAAGAGAATGTACTTAATGCATTTCTTACCGCTTTTGTTTTATAGAAATATTTTAATACCTGTAATGATCTGGTTTGTATGGACCATTTGACGATATACCAAGATAACTGGCTTGTTCGGGTGTCAAAATAGTGAGTTTCACGCCAATTTGCTCAAGATGAAGTCTTGCAACCTCCTCATCGAGATGTTTGGGTAACCGGTAAACCCCGATTTCATATTTTTTATTCCACAACTCAAGTTGGGCCAAAGTCTGGTTTGTAAAAGAGTTGCTCATCACGAATGAAGGATGGCCTGTAGCGCAACCCAAATTAACAAGACGGCCTTCTGCAAGCAGGAAGATCGCGTGTCCATCTGAGTAAATATATTTATCAACCTGTGGTTTGATATTGATCTTCGTAATGCCATCCCATTTCTCAAGACGCGAAACCTGAATTTCATTATCAAAGTGTCCGATATTACAAACAATCGCCTGATCTTTCATCGCTGCCATATGCTCCCCGGTAATAATATCCAGATTCCCGGTTGTGGTTACAAAGATATTTCCTTCCGCGACCGCATCCTCCATGGTCTTTACTTCGAATCCCTCCATTGCTGCCTGTAATGCACAAATAGGATCGATTTCGGTTATGATTACCCTAGCACCATATGATCTCATTGAGTGGGCGCATCCTTTTCCTACATCTCCGTATCCGGCAATTACTGCCACCTTCCCGGCAATCATAACATCCGTAGCCCGTTTGATTCCGTCAGCCAGTGACTCGCGACAACCGTAGAGGTTATCGAATTTCGATTTTGTAACAGAATCGTTAACATTAAACGCTGGAAACAGCAGTTTTCCTTGCTCAACCATTTGGTATAGACGGTGGACACCAGTTGTTGTCTCTTCTGAAACTCCTTTGATTTCTTTTGCCTGACGATGCCAGCGATTCGAATCCGCAGCAAGTACTCGCTTTAATACTTTATTTAATTCAATTTCATCCTCGGCACTAACCGGTGCATCAAGAACTCCGACATTATCCTCGGCTTCAAATCCACGATGAATCATCATTGTTGCATCACCGCCATCGTCAACAATCAACATCGGACCAAAACCATTTCCAAAATCAAGCGCCCGCTCGGTACACCACCAATACTCGGATAATGTCTCGCCTTTCCACGCAAACACTGGAATGCCTGCTTCAGCGATAGCAGCAGCAGCATGATCCTGGGTTGAAAAAATATTACAACTGCACCATCTAACATCGGCACCCAACTCGACTAAAGTCTCAATTAAAACTGCGGTTTGAATGGTCATATGTAAAGATCCCATAATCCTTGCGCCTTTTAATGGTTTAATTTGTCCGTATTTTTTACGAAGCGACATCAAACCCGGCATCTCCTTTTCAGCTATTACAATCTCTTTCCTGCCAAATGCAGCAAGCGAAATATCTTTAACTTTGAAATTTTCACTCTGTGAAATCATCATGTTTTATTAAATTATTACCAATTAAATATTTAAACTTAAATCTGCTCCAAAACCTCACTCGAAAGTACATTTAAAGCAAATATGCGATCTTTGACAAGCTGCTTATGCAATTCAACAATACCAGCAAATTTTTGTTCATCGCGGATCTTCATCACAAAATTGAGGGTAATTTCAGAATTATAAATATCTGAATCAAAGTCGAATATATGCACTTCAATACTTTTGTGATCGGCATTATAATTGACAGTTGGTCGAAAACCTACATTCAACATCCCTTTATAAATCTTTTCTCCTGTTTGAACAAAAACAGCATAAACACCATCGCCAGGAACTAGTTTATGGTTGTCAAGTGTCTCAATATTAGCCGTCGGAAAACCGAGTTTCCGCCCTAGCTGCTTACCTTCAATCACCTTTCCTGATAACGAATAGCGGTATCCGAGAAAGTGGTTTGCTTTTGAAACATCACCAGCTTCAAGTGCTATACGGATTTTAGTAGAACTTACAACCTTACTATCAACAAGTAACTGAGACAGCTGCTCCACCTTGAAATTGAGCTCTTTTGAAAGCAATTCAAGAGAACTAAAATCGCCTTTACGTCCTTGTCCAAACCGATGATCATAACCCACAACAAGACTTGAGATGTTCATCTTGCCGACAAGGATATTTCTAACAAATTCATTATATGACAATTTAGAAAAATCGACTGTGAAAGGATAAATAACGAGATGATCGATCCCCATTTTCTCCATCAAATTGATCTTTTCATTTTTGGTGGACAATAGTCTCAACGAATCTTCCTGAGGAGCAATCACAATTCTAGGATGCGGTTCAAAAGTGAATACAACCGATTCTCCGCCTGAAATTCCACTGATCCGTTTCAGCTCAGAAATAACTTCCCGATGGCCTAAATGAACGCCATCAAAAGTTCCAATGGTGACTACTGGATTTACAGCTTTGAAATTGTCTAAATTATAATGGATTTGCACGCTACCAAATTTTCAGGTCGTAAAAATAGTCAAAATAAATTTGCAGAAAGCCACCATATCCTATTAATGGTTAATAAAAGCGAAGCAAAACTGAATCATCCCATTGGTTTTACCTTAGAATTTATACTTTTGTTTCCATTGAATTTAAATTTTGAATTAAGCAAAAATTCAAAGTCACAAATACTATAGTATTTATTATCAATTAGATTTTAGACTAATATCAAATCTTCGATGAAAAAAGGATTTTATTTTTTGATTGTTCTTGGCCTCATGTTCGCCTGTGGGAAGAAAACTAACTTCACTATTTCAGGACAATTGGATGGCGGAGCAGGGAAAACGATTTATTTCAATAAAATTTTGATTAGCAATCAATTACCCGACGATTCTGTCAAACTTGACAAGGATGGGAAATTTGAATTCAAAGGAAGTACCTCATCACCCGCCTTTTACTTATTGAAACTTTCGAAAAATAGCTTTGTAACTTTGCTTGTCGATTCAGCAGAAAACGCTTACATTAAAGGTTCGTACAAAAATTTCACCAGTGACTATAATATTAAAGGATCAGTTGGATCAGAAATTCTGCTCAATTTAGACAATCAGTTCGCTGCAGCAAAATCAAAGATAGATTCCTTACGTAGGCTTTACGATGCGAATAAAAACAATCCACTTTTCAGCTCTAAAATTGAAGAATGGGATGCGTATTATACGGTTGTAAAAACCGATCATTCCAATTATGTGACTAAATTTGTTAAGAAAAATCCATTTTCTCTGGCGTCGGTTTATGCATTATACCAGAAATGGGACGATAATAGTTTCGTAGTAAATGACTTACAGACTATGAAGACTGCTGCCTCTGCGCTATATTCTGTATACCCTAAAAATGAGCAGGTTATAGCGCTTTACAATAACACCCTCCAATTTGTCAAAGAAGAGCAGAACAAGAAACTTACTTCTGTCTTGGAAGAGAATGCGGTAAATACTCCCAATATAGTCCTTCCCGATGCCGATGGACATGAGATAAGCTTATGGTCCCTTCATGGCAAATATGTTTTGGTTCATTTTTGGTCGGCTACTGATCGTGCTTCACGAATTGTTAATCCGGTACTTTCGGAAATCTATACCAAATATAAAAACCGCGGATTTGAGATTTTCATGGTTAGTGTTGACAATGATCGGGCTGCTTGGATGGAAGCCATTGCAAATGATAATTTAAGCTGTATTAACGTAGGTGACATGAAAGGGAGTTACCAGGCTGTAACAAATTATAATATTCAGGAATTGCCATTTAATTACTTGTTAGATAAAGAGGGGAATATAATTGCCAAAAATTTGAAAGGACCGGCACTAAATCAGGCATTAACCAAAATATTCAAATAGCTCACTATTAGCATATTGCCACTTAATAGCATTGAGATATCTTAGATTAGATCATTGCCATTTCCAAAAAATATTCACAAACCATTCAGAATCTTGAAAAATTGCTTTTTAGGTATATCTTTGCCACTGCTTAAAGAACAATTATCATTTAGTTAATAAAAAGGTTTGGACCTGTCGAAAAAAATATATTTTGCTTCTGATGTTCATCTTGGGTCTCCGGCGCTGAAGCATAATCGCGAAAGAGAATTGCTGTTTGTGAGCTGGTTACACCAGGTCAAAAAAGATGCAGCAATAATATTTCTCCTTGGCGATATTTTTGATTTCTGGTTTGAATATCGCAAAGTTGCGCCACAGGGATTTGTTCGTGTGCTTGGGGCGCTTGCCGAGATTTGCGACAGTGGTATACCAGTTCATTTTTTCACTGGAAATCATGATATCTGGGTATTCGATTACCTTCCCCGTGAAACGGGAATGATTATTCATCGGGAACCAATGGAGACTGAGCTCTTTGGAAAAAAATTCTTTCTCGCTCACGGGGATGATCTTGGAAAGACAGACATTAAATATCAGTTTCTGACAAGATTCTTTCACAACAAACTTGCGCAATGGGCTTTTGCCAAAATCCATCCTGATTTATCTTTCCGATTGGCACACTATTGGTCGAAAAACAGTAGGTTAGCCAGAGGAGTTGAGGGAGAAGGTTTTTTAGGAGAGGACCATGAACACCAGATTATATTTGCACGTAAAAAATTAAAAGAGAAACATTTTGATTATTTCGTACTTGGCCACCGCCACATCGCACTGGATTTTCAGTTAACCGAAAACAGTAAAATAATCATTTTGGGTGATTGGTTTAAAGGGAGTACCTACGGAGTTTATGACGGAAATACATTTCGGTTGGAAAAAATTATAAATGAAACGCTTACGAAAAGTAAATAATTGATATGAATAAAAAAGTTTATACTGTTATTATTGGCACCGGATCTTATATCCCGAGCAGAATAATCTCAAACGATTTTTTTCTGGATGCTGAATTTTATGACCCGGCAACTAATAAAAGGTTTGAAACCCCAAATTCGGAAATCATCCGTAAATTTAACGAAATCACGAATATCGAAGAGCGAAGATACGCTGAAGATGACCAGGTAACAAGCGATCTGGCAACATTTGCAGCACGAAATGCCATCGAAACTTCGGGAATTGATCCGGAAACAATTGAGTTTATTCTTGTAGCTCATAATTTCGGAGATATTGATTATGGCATGCTGCAAACCGATCTCACACCATCATTGGCCAATCGTGTAAAAACGAAACTTGGAATTAATAATCCCGTGATTTTAGTCAACGACGTTACATCTGGCTGTCCGGGTTGGATAACAGCAATGATCATTGCTGATGCCTATATTAAAAGCGGCACATTTAAGCGAGGATTGGTGATCGGAGCGGATGTTCTTTCAAGGATAGCAGATACATACGATCGCGACCGGATGATTTATTCAGATGGAGCCGGTGCCGTAATTGTAGAGGCAGTTGAAAGCGATGTACCTATCGGAATTTTATCGCATGCCTTCCGTTCTGACTTTGATCATAATATGCTAAACATGGGAGTCTCGCTAAATCAAATTATCCCCAAAGACCACCACTATCTCAGGATGCTTGGAGCAAAAGTTTACGCTTATGCTTTAAGTACAGTTCCTGGAGTTGTAAAAGAGAGTCTGGATAAAGCGGGTTTTCATCTCGATAATGTCAGCAAGATATTGATTCATCAGGCCAACGAAAAAATGGATGAAGCAATCCTCAGCCGGGTATACAGGCTTTATGGAAAGCGCGAATATGATAAAAGTGTGATGCCAATGACAATACAACGGTTTGGAAACTCATCCGCTGCCACCGTTCCTACGCTTCTTGATCTGATTCTTAAGGATGAATTGGCCGATCATCATATTAAGAAAGGAGATGTTATTATACTCACTTCAGTTGGAGCCGGAATGAACGTTAATTCAATTGTATATAAAATGCCGGAATAAAATTTACACTTCAAAAAAAGGTCGTTCTGCAAATGCAAAACGACCTTTTTTTATGAAAATTAAATCAGATTTAACTAGCCTGCAGCCTTATTGCACTCAATTTATCAATTTTTTCCAATGCAAATTCGGAAGTAATTACGACTTCAGTATTAGTACCTGAAGGCATTTCGAACATCACATCCATAATTACGGTCTCGCAGATAGCGCGAAGCCCCCTTGCACCTAGTTTAAATTCAATCGCTTTATCTACAATAAGAAAAAGTGCTTCTTCAAGGAAGGTAATTTTAATACCATCCATTTTAAACAATTTCTGGTACTGCTTTATAATTGAGTTCTTTGGCTCTGTCAGAATCCGTCTTAATGCATCTCTTTCAAGCGGGACCAGGTAAGTAAGAACCGGTAAACGCCCAACAATCTCAGGAATAAGCCCAAAAGCACGAAGATCCTGCGGAGAAACATACTGAAGCAAGTTATTACGATCAACCATGCCACTGTCAAGACTGGCTTTATAACCCACCACTTTTGTATTCAGACGCTGGCCAATCTTCCGGTCTATTCCTTCAAAGGCGCCACCACAAATGAATAGTATATTCTTTGTATCAACAGGAATCATTTTCTGTTCGGGATGTTTACGTCCACCCTGCGGCGGGACATTAACAATAGAGCCTTCAAGAAGCTTAAGCAATCCTTGCTGAACACCTTCGCCGGAAACATCCCTTGTTATTGAAGGATTATCTCCTTTACGGGCAATTTTGTCAATTTCATCAATGAAAACAATACCACGTTCGGCTGCCTCAACATTGTAATCTGCTGCCTGTAAGAGCCGTGTAAGCAAACTCTCTATGTCTTCGCCAACATAACCAGCTTCGGTCAATACAGTTGCATCTACAATCGTAAATGGCACGTGCAACATTTTTGCGATCGTCTTTGCCAATAATGTCTTACCAGTTCCTGTCGGACCAACCAGAATAATATTTGATTTTTCAATCTCAGTCCCCTCGTCATCAGCATGCTGATTCAACCTCTTGTAATGATTGTAAACGGCTACAGACAAAACTTTCTTTGCATCGTCCTGCCCAATCACATATTGATCGAGAAATGCCTTAATTTCTTTAGGCTTCTTCAACTCAACTCCAGCGAGATCAAAACTTTTATTCTTCTTAAATTCTTCATCGATTATAGCATGAGCCTGCTCGATACAGTTTTCACAAATATGACCTTCCATACCGGCAATCAGGATTTGAACATCCTTCTTATCTCTGCCACAAAACGAGCATTTATCCATTTTCTTCATTATACAAAATAAGGGTTACTGACCAGGAACAAACTTCCCAATTACTTTTTTACACGGATCAAAATATCATCAATCATTCCGTAATCCTTTGCTTCCTGTGATGTCATCCAGTAATCGCGATCAGAATCCAGTTCTACCTTTTCGATTGATTGCCCCGAATGAGTCGCAATAATCTGGTACAATTCTGTTTTCAATTTTGCAATTTCCTTTGCTACAATTTGTATATCCGAAGCTTGACCTTGAGCACCACCCATAGGCTGGTGAATCATGATCCGTGAGTGTTTCAGAGCCGACCGCTTACCGGTGGTTCCTGCTGTCATCAGCACTGCTGCCATTGAAGCCGCCATTCCGGTACAAATTGTGGCCACATCGCAATTGATATATTGCATTGTATCATAGATTCCAAGTCCAGCATGGACAGATCCGCCTGGAGAATTAAAATAGATCTGTATGTCTTTTCCCGGATCAGATGATTCAAGAAACAACAACTGAGCCTGAATAATATTAGCGACATAATCGTCGATCGCAATACCCAAAAAGATGATACGATCCATCATCAAACGTGAGAAGACATCCATCTGTGCAACATTCATCTGCCGCTCTTCGATGATAGTCGGTGAGATATAAGCATTTGCATAAACAGATTCATATCTGTGCAGACTCAGACTGCTGATGCCTAAATGCTTCGTCGCATATTTGCGGAATTCGTCATTTTGCGCGTTCATAATAAAATCCTTTAAAAATGAAAAACTTTGCAAGAACAATTCATTCATCCAGGTATTCAACTTCCCTATAAATGAATTGTCCCACAAAGTTAAAAAAATACTGCTATTACTATGATAGGAGTTTATTTTTCAAACAAATCATCAAATTCTTTTTGAGAAACTTGCTTAAAATTAAGACCTGCTTTTTCTTTTATAACCTCGAGAACTTTATCTTCTATTTTTTTCTCAGCCATCTTCTGCTTCTGTTCTTTGTTCTGAAGGATGGAGTTGGCATAGTTGTCGAGATATTCCTCAGGAACATTCGACATACCGTATTGCATAAATTGCATTTGAGCCATTTCGCGTGCCATAGCAGCAATGTCTGATTCATCAACCCTTAATTCACTATCCTTAGCGAGCTTTGTTTTAATCAAAGTCCAATCGAGATCTTTGCGGAAAGTACTAAACTCTTCTTCAATTTGCTCAGCTGTCACCTTTTCATTGGTTTCAACCAACCATCTCTTAAGAAACTCCTCAGGTAATTTAAGAGCAGCAGTATTGGTTAAAGCCTCTTTAGCATCAACTAAAAAACGATAATTACTTGAATATAAGAGATTCGCTTTTAGTTCAGTGTGTATTTTTTCACGCATCTCGTCGATGGTCTTCACTTCAGTTTCGTCACCATAAACCTTTTTCATCAATGCTTCATCAATTGCTGCAGCTATAAAAGTATTGATTGTATTGAACGTAAAGTTAAAATCACAATCGACTGAATCAATCGCATCATCCTTCACTTTCAACAAATGAGTAACTTCGTGATCATTGGCCAATGCAACTCTTGGATTAAATTTAACTACATCCCCAACCTTTGCACCAATGAAAAGCTTTTTGATTTCTTCATCTTTTATCAACTGAACAGCTACCTGGACGTTTTTAGATGAAATTCCATCTTCTATGACATTCCCTTCAGCATCCAACTGTACAAAATCTCCAAGAATAGTTTCTTTTTCCCCTACGACTTCTGCAGGTATATTTTCGCCAAAACGATTGGCATAACCTTCAACTTGATTGTCGATTAATTGATCGTCAACACTAATTTCATAATAAGGTAATTTTCCGATTTTCTCAAAATCAATATTTATTTCGGGACTCAAGCCAAGATCAAAAGCAAATTCAAAGTCAGCATCACTATCGAAATTTACAATCGCTTTCTCGGTTAAAGAAGGAAGCGGTTCGCCAAGAATTTCAAGTTTCTCGTCCGCAATATATTTGGGGAGTTCACGACTCAGCAGTTTATTCACTTCTTCTGCCAATGCAGCTTTTCCGTGCATTTTTTTAATCAGACCAGCAGGGACCATTCCTTTTCGGAACCCAGGCATATTGGCCTTTTTGCGGTATTCTTTCAATGTTTCATTTACCGTTGCTTCGTAGTCTTGTTTTTCAATAACAATTTTAACAACGACATTCAAATCATCAATACTTGTCTTCGAAATTTTCATAATTTTCTCCTTTATGATTCTAAACGCCTTCAAGTAGTAAGAAGGCCAAACCAGAACTTAAATTAAAAAAACCGCCCTATTTCCATTAAGGGAAAGAAGACGGTTCAATGGTTTTCTGTGCGGATGAAGGGACTCGAACCCCCACGCCTCTCGGCACCAGATCCTAAGTCTGGCGCGGCTACCAATTACGCCACATCCGCATTTTTAAGAGCTGCAAATATAGTTATTTTTTTAATCCGTATGTCCCTCAAAAAAATTAATCGGAAATTATTCAGCAATGGGTTCATCCGTGGCATCATGCTTCTGAACCAAAGGTCTTCGGAGCTCAAAATTCTGCCCTAAATACAATCTTCTAACTTCATCATCAGCAGCTAGTTCCTCTGCAGTTCCGCTATTCAAAATCCTTCCGTCGTATAACAAATAAGAGCGGTCAGTGATCGAAAGTGTCTCGTGAACGTTATGGTCCGTAATAAGAATTCCGATGTTTTTATCCTTTAATCGGAAAACAATCTGTTGAATATCTTCCACCGCGATCGGATCGACGCCGGCGAACGGTTCGTCGAGAAGAATAAATGCAGGATTTATAGCCAGGCAACGGGCGATTTCAGTACGCCGGCGCTCACCTCCTGACAACTGAATCCCGACACTTTTTCGTACACGCTGAAGACCAAATTCGTCGAGCAATGATTCGAGTTTGTCGTGCTGATACTCCTTCGAAAATTTGGTCATTTCCAAAATTGAACGAATGTTGTCTTCCACGCTCATCCCACGGAATATTGAAGCTTCCTGAGCAAGATAACCAATTCCCAATTGTGCCCTCTTATAAACAGGAAAAGAGGTGATATCCTTGTCGTCGAGAAATATCTGACCACCATTTGTCTTTATCAGTCCTACGATCATATAGAAGGAGGTAGTTTTGCCGGCACCATTCGGACCCAATAAACCTACGATTTCACCTTGTTCCAATTCGAGGGAAACATCCTTTACGACAGTTCTGCTCCGGTATTTTTTGACTAAATGTTCAGCTCTTAACTTCATTTCAAATTAAAATTTTAATTTATTAAGCTTCAAGAAGTTCTTCATCAACCCTCTTTTTCTCTATTCTTTTTGAAAGGAAAACTCCCAATTCATATAGTAAAGTCAGAGGACCTGATACCAATAGCATACTAAAAACATCAGGAGGTGTAATGATCGCGGCCAGTAAAAGCAAAACCACATAAGCATGTTTTCGGTAAGTAATCAGGAAACCGGAACTAATCAATCCGACCTTACTTAAAAAGTAAATGATAATCGGAAGTTCAAAAACGACTCCACTTCCCAGCATTACTGTAGTTACTGCACTAATATATGAGTTCAGGTTGATTAAGTTCGGTACTTCAGCACTTACGCGATAAGAACCAAAAAAATGGGTTGACAGCGGAACAATCAGAAAATAGCCGAAAAAGATACCAAGCAAGAATAATAAGGTACTATAATAGACTGCGCCTGTAGCATGCTTGCGTTCCTTTTCGTACAAAGCCGGCTTAATAAAACGCCAGAATTCCCAGAAAATATAAGGAATTGCGATAATAATTCCACCAAATAAGGCGATGCTTAGGTTAGTGGTAAATTGACCAGCCATTTCGGTGTTGATAACATTAAAAGGAAGATTATTTATGGCCAAATCAGGAGAATTAAACTGCATAGCCAGCCAGGCAAATGCCCTGTTTGTAATAAACGCGGGGTTCTTGGGTGCGAAAAGGATTTGGTCAAGAATAAATTCAGCTTTGATAAAACACAATACGGCACCAATAACAATTGCAGCTGAAGCGCGAACAAGATGCCATCGTAATTCTTCGAGATGCTCCAGAAAGGACATCTCCTCGTTATTTTTTGGTGCTTTTAATTTTTTTTGTTCTTTCCCTGTAAGTATTCCCTTAATGGACATTTACCGTAATTTAAAGATTTTGACTAAACAAATTTAAATAAAGAATTCAGCCGCAAATATACGATTCTTTGCCCCATTAAACTCAGGAAAAACCCTCCCTAAAATCATTCAATGTTAAATTTTTGTGATATCGAATTAAGTTCTTGTCGCATGCGATATATTTGATAACTTAGTCGTAGCAAAACAAATTGAAAAGAATCTACATTGACGAGCAATTATGAAGGATAGAGCTTCACTAAATACCCAGCTTCAAAAGTACTTTGGCTTTGATCGTTTCAAAGGACAGCAGGAAGAGGTAATTAACAGTATATTAGATGGGAATGATACGTTTGTCTTGATGCCTACGGGTGGTGGGAAGTCCCTTTGTTACCAGTTACCGGCTCTGATGCAGGAAGGTACGGCAATTGTGATATCTCCGCTTATTGCATTAATGAAAAATCAGGTTGATGCAATAAGGAGTTTCAGTACCGAAGACGGAGTTGCCCATTTTCTTAATTCATCACTCACAAAAACAGCCATTCAAAAGGTAAAAGAAGATATCTCGAGAGGACATACCAAATTACTCTATGTTGCACCTGAATCTCTGACGAAACAGGAGAACATCGAATTTCTGAAAGGAATTAAGATTTCGTTCTATGCAATCGATGAAGCACATTGTATATCTGAGTGGGGGCATGATTTCAGACCGGAGTACCGAAGAATACGGCCAATTGTTAATGAAATTGGGCAGGCACCTATTATGGCACTAACAGCTACTGCCACTCCTAAGGTTCAGCACGACATCCAGAAAAACCTTGGCATGCAAAATGCCAAAGTATTCAAATCATCGTTTAACAGACCAAACCTCTACTACGAAATACGTCCAAAAAACAAAGCCAAAGACCAAATAATCAGAATGATAAAAAGCAATCCCGGCAAATCAGGGATTATTTACTGTCTTAGCCGCAAAAAAGTTGAAGAGATTGCTGAATTGCTGCAGGTGAATGGAATTAAAGCACTTGCATACCATGCAGGTATGGATTCCGCAACCCGTTCCGCCAACCAGGATAAATTCCTGATGGAAGAATCGGATGTAATTGTGGCAACCATCGCATTTGGAATGGGAATCGACAAACCAGATGTTCGTTTCGTTATCCATTACGACATTCCCAAGTCACTTGAAGGTTACTACCAGGAAACTGGACGAGCCGGACGCGATGGTGGTGAAGGAAAATGTATTACCTTTTATAGTTACAAGGATATACAGAAGCTTGAAAAATTCATGCAGGGAAAACCTGTCGCTGAACAAGAAATCGGCCAGCAACTTTTACTGGATACGGTAGCATTTGCAGAGTCTTCGCTTTGCCGTCGGACAATACTTCTGCACTATTTTGGAGAAAAATACGAAACTGAAAATTGCGGTTTCTGCGATAACTGCTTGAATCCTAAAGAACAAATTGAAGGAAAAGAGCTTATAATTACGGCTTTAAAAGCTGTTATAGAAGTTAAAGAGCAGTGTAAAGCGGAACATCTTGTCAATATTTTAATGGGAGTTGAAAATGCGACCGTTAAATCATTCTCGCACAACACGCTCGATATATTTGGAGAAGGTGACGAATATGACGACAAAATATGGAACGCCGTTTTCAGACAAAGCATTATTGCAGGTTTCCTGCATAAAGACATCGAAAACTACGGAGTATTGAAGCTTAACGATTCAGGCAGAGAATTCTTAGCCCATCCCCGGTCTTTTATGATTGTTAAAAATCATGATTACGAGTCGGAAGAAGAAGGTGATGAAGTTCCGCAAGGTGGTGCAGCAGCAGGTGATCCTGAGCTATTTGCAATATTGAAAGATCTTCGGAAAAAAGTCGCTGTCAAGCAAAAACTGCCGCCATTTGTTATTTTTCAGGATCCGTCACTGGCTGACATGTCGATACAATATCCAACATCACTTGAGGAACTTCAGAATATCATTGGGGTAGGTCAGGGAAAAGCCCAGCGATACGGAAAAGCGTTTGTGGAAGTGATCAAGTCATATGTCGAAGAGAAAGGGATCGAAAGGGCACAGGACATGGTGGTACGTTCAGTTGCCAATAAATCAAAAAATAAGGTCTACTTTATTCAAAATATAGATCGCAAATTAGCGCTTAATGAGATTGCCGAAGCAAAAGGCATGAGTATGGACGAGTTACTAACTGAACTTGAAGCGATTGTCAATTCCGGAACAAAAATAAATATCAATTACTACATTGAGGATGTAATGGATGAGGATCAGATCGAAGATATTTTCCGCTATTTCAGGGAAGATGCAGTATCCGACTCGATGGAAGAGGCAATCGCTGAATTTGGCGATGACTACGAAATTGAAGAGATCAGAATGGTAAGAATCAAATTCCTTGCAGAGATGGGGAACTAAATACGATTTCATTTGGATTGATCCTGAAATTAAGTCTTTTACGTTTATAGAAAATATATCTTCCCAAAAGATAAAAGAATCCTCCGTTGAATTATTGAAAATTTGGCGGAGGATTTTTTAATGGACATTACCGAACTGTCTCTGTTCCATGAATACTCCAATATAGACTAGACACAGTTCCCTGAATACTCCGGAAACTCCTATGTAAATGGCTAAAAAGATGATGTAAATGTGTTGTAAGGCAGTGTAAATGGTTAAAAAGGTTGTGTAAATATGCTGTAAAGCAGTGTAAATGATTAAAAAGGTTGTGTAAATATGCTGTAAAGCAGTGTAAATGGTTAAAAAGGTTGTGTAAACATGTGCTGTAAAGCAGTATTAATTGACCTTCCCTAAAATGGCTTCCGCACTTGTGTAAATTGACCTTCCACACAGTTTAATGGACACTACCTCTTCAAATGATAGCGGACAAAGGAAGCTTTATAAAAAAGGTGGTTCCTTCGCTATCATTAGACTGAAACCAAATATCTCCATTGAAATTTTCGATAATTTTTTTGCTGATGGCAAGACCTAATCCCATACCACTGGATTTAGTTGTAAAGCTTGGCTCGAATAATTTATCCTGTAACTCAACAGGAATTCCGCAACCGTTATCAGTTATCGAAATAAAAGCCCACTCCTCTTCTTTATATAACGTTACATTAAGAAGCCCTTTCCTTTCTCTGGGGATGGACTGGATTCCATTCTTTATCAAATTAATAACCGCCCGACCTAATTGATTGCTATCGGCAAAAACCCGAATAATACCTTCGCATGACTTAGTAAATGATACTGTAACATTATTAGTGTTTTCGAAAAGAAGAACTGCCTCCTTTATCTTTACCTCTAAATCGATCAGCTCGTCCCTGATCCCTGGCATTCTGGCAAAATCCGAAAATGAAGAAGCAATGAGCGACAGCGCATCAATCTGCTCAACCAACGTACGGCTCACACGATTAAAATAATCATCAAAATTTGCAGAATCCTTCTCTTTTATCCGCTGTAAATACTGAATACTCAACTTCATAGGGGTAAGCGGATTGTTAATTTCATGGGCAACCTGCCGGGCCATCTCCTGCCAGGCCGATTCCCTTTCAGACCGGGCAAGCAATTCAGCACTTTCGGCCAACTCATCTACCTTTTTATTATATTCGTTGGCAAGCCTGCCAATCTCATCCTCACCCGAGTACTCAATCTTTGCATTTGGCTTCCCCAATTGTATTCCTTTCAGGTTATTTTCAATCTGCAGCAATGGCGCCGTTAATTTATGACTGATAATCATCGCCACTACCAGACTAAACATTATCAGCAAGATATACAAATTTGAAAATGCCACAATAAAATCGGAAACCTGCTTCTTAAAATCATCCTGCCGTGTAAAATAAGGTAAGTTTAGATACCCTATCAGTTGGTTATTTTGATTATAAACGGGTGAATACGCTGAGAAAAATTTCATTACCCCCAGGTTCTCATTGTGAAGGAAAATTGTCCGATGTTCGACAGCCAGGGCCTTGTAAGCGTAGGGATCAATTCGACGTGACAATAGGCCACGATCATATATTTCACTGCGCGAGGTAGCAAATAATCGCCCTTTAAGATCATATAAGTTAATGTCTGCCCAGATAATATCTGATAATACAATAAGTTGCTCATTAAAAAAATCGCGCATCGGGGCATTCAACTCAGTCTCCTGACCAACACGCATACTTAATTCAAATGAAACAGATCTCAATTTTTCATTCAGATTGTCCTGAAGCGAATTGATGAGTTTGTTAGAATTATAGAGCATCAAACCCAATCCAATAACAGTTAATATTCCTAGCAACGAAAGGATTAGCGTAAGTTGAATCTTTTCCCTGAAATCGAATTTTTTATTTCGTATTCTAAAATTCCGGTCGTTAAAAACCAGAACAGTTGCTCCAACCAGGTAAAATAACAAAAACAGGTAGGGGAATGTACTGATTCGTTCATAAAAAGGCATTTCCGGATAACTTGCTATCACATAATTATTCCCATTACGATTGTATGCACAATGCCGGTAGCCGTTTTTCGAATAACGGGTATATTCATCTTTAACTGAAACATCAGCAGGCAATTTCATAGCATATTGATATTCACCACCCCTATCAATAAGTTCGCCATCGAAGTATTTGGCGTAACTTAAATCACCGTCCTGGCTTTCACGCGAAGCATGCTCGTCCAATAATAGTTCAGGATATCCTTTCCCTTCAGGTATTACTTTAGAATTGAGGTCAATAAATACTTTAACAGCAACACCGAATGAATTTACAAAATCAAGCTGTCCCAAATAGGATATTCGTCCGTTAAGGCGGTCCATGAAGTAAAAATTACTGCCCGAGACCAGCATTCCCTTGGTGTTCCTTAAATTATTGAAGAAACTAAAGCAAGGATAATGAAGATTTTCATCTTTAATAAATACGCTATCAGTGGGACTGCAAACTGTTATTTGCATATCATAATTTCGCCAGAAGCCTGTAAAATAGTTGTTCAGGAAATACGATTCAAGAGATTTGTAAGGAGGCAATAAATGATACTTAATAATTGTATCCTGACGGAGTTTGTTATCAAGTTCAGAAAGAAAGATTTCTGCTCCCGGATCTCTTTCAGAACTAAGTTTAACAGCCATCAGATCCAAAACTTTATTCTTTTTCCCAATAATCAAATCCTGAGCATATAGATTTACAAAACTCGCCGCCACAATCGATATGATTAAAAGGAATGTGTACTTAAATTCCCTGAGGTTGAAGACTTCAAACAGTGCAATTATTAACACCACCAAACCATAGTAAATAAAGGGAAACCAATCGATCCTGAAACAAAACATTGAAACAGAAGCTCCGGCAATTGCTCCGGCAATAAATAATGCCAATACAAATTTGTAGAATCCAAGACTTTTGTAAAAACCTAACCGTAAGCGTAATACAATAATCACAAAACCAATTACATGAAGCGATATACCGAAAAAAGCATACAAATTGATCGCTGAGAACTTCAGATCACTGAAAAACTCCAATGAAATACTTGAATTTAACAACAGTATCTTCATCAATGCGACTGAAAAAGTGAAGAAAAACGCCCCAAACAGAAAAGAGAAGATCATCCAGACACTCCTCCCCTTTTGCACCTTTTCGAAGTCAGTCAAAACGAAGAACGCCTGAGCACCATGAAACATCAGGATGGACAAAAGAATGAATTCCCCTAATGAAGCTAGCCATCCACTAAACGCAAAACTTGCGGGCGAAAATAAATCAGTCTGATATAAAGAAGCAGGTATTTTTAAACCATTAAATACTAAATATATAACAACAGAAACGCCCAATGATATGAATAGTTTTTGACCAGGCAAGAATCGTTTAATCCGTCTAAGCCATACATTTAAATGAGCTAACATCATCAAAATAAATGCAAAATAAAGTACAGCCGAAAGATTCGACTTGCGGGTAAAACGAATACTGTCATTGAAAGTGGAGACAGAGAAGAGATATGTGCCGTCAGGTTTATAAATATTTAAGGCTCCCGGCTGAGGCGTCAATTTTACTGAATATTCGTCAGATAGTTTAAAATCAGAATTAAAAGCGCTCTTTATAAACCGATTGCGATAAGGAAACTCCCGTTTTATCAGTAAAAACCCCTTAATGACGTTTGCTCCGGATTTGCGCGTAATTTGATAATACCAACCAGTAGGTAAATGAATTAACCCTTCGGATTTTACTAAATCACTTTCGTCGGCAGGAAAAGCAATTAATGAAGAAGACCAGAATAACAAAGCATTTCCATTCGTAACCGCTACCGAAAGTTCTTCTTTTTCATCACCAATAAAACTAAGCAAAGACCAATCGGACAAAACTGCGGGATTAACAGCGAACCTGGAAACAACTGTATCAACAATGGCTTCCAGATGTTTTTCCTTTTTTTCAAAGACCTTATAAACCCGTCTTGATTCTTGTGCAGGATTGTTATCCTCGAAAGATACTAACTCGCTGAGCAATAAGACCAATAATATTGGAATGGCTATCAGAATAAAAATATTTCCACCAGCGAATCGTCTCATCTGTAAGGATTTGTCTTTTAATGGCCAAATGGTATTTGTCCAAATAAAATGTACCTCATTTCATGATCATTACTCATGATGATATGGTTCATTTTTGATAATTGTCATTGCACGGTAAATCTGCTCTACAAAAATCATGCGCGCCATCTGATGTGAAAAGGTCAATTTCGACATAGATATCTTTACATCTGACCGTTGATAAACGGCAGCAGAAAAACCATAGGGACCACCAATTACAAAGATAAGCTGACGGATTCCGGCAACCATTTTCTTTTCAATCCACTTTGAAAAATCAACAGATGAAAACTCTGTTCCATGTTCATCGAGCAGTACCAAATAGTCACCGGTGGAGACCTGGTTAAGAATCAGTTGTCCTTCTTTCTCTTTCTGAAGTTCTGTTGAAAGCGAACTTCTATTTTTAATATCCGGAATGACCTTCATTTCGAAAGGCAAATAATAAGAGAGACGCTTTACGTAGTCGTCAATTCCCTCTCTCATGTACTTCTTGTCGGTATTCCCAATTGTTAGTAAAAGTATTTTCACAGATACAATATTAAGATAGATAAAATTGACATCCAATTATTTCGGTACAATTTTTTATTCATTCCCGTTTTTAATAACATTGCATTGGGAAAACATTCGGACAGTATTGGTTAAGAACAATTAAAAACTGTATCTTTATGATTAAATTATATACCATCGTAAAGTTACCATTGACTGGTATTACTGAATTTGCATGGTTCTTGTTGATAAGTTCAAAATAATATCATTGTGATGAAAAAGGAATCGAAAATTGTATTGTTTTTTATGCTTTGTCTTATAATGAATCCGTTAGTCTCTTTCGGTCAAATCCCCGAGCAGATCATTTCGGGACTAAAAGCAGGTGATGCAAAAATTGTAGCTTCTTATTTTAATGAAAATATCGAATTAGTTGTAATTGACAGGGAACTGGTATGCTCTCAGGCGCAGGGTGAACAAATTCTTAAAGATTTTTATACGCGTAATAAGCCTTTGGATTTTAAAATCACACATCAGGGAGGAAGCGATTCGTCATATGCGATTGGCAAAATGCAAACCGGAAATGGTAATTTCAGAATCTATCTTACCCTGAAATCAAAAGCAGGTAAAGCACAAATTGTACAATTTAGAATTGACAAGGATTAGTTTTTAACTGGTAATTTATTTTTAATGTCAATATGGACCCTTTTAAAACAAAGTATAGTTGATCGCGCCGAAGCTTTAGGTCAGAAAGCACGATTAATAACACTTCCTTTTTTTGACGGAGAACCCCTTTATGATGTTGCCGTATTTTTCTGGAAAAGTATGGTTGACGGTGCCATATCAACCCGAGCCTCTGCAATTGCTTTCAATTTTATTTTGGCCATATTTCCGGCAATCATCTTTCTCTTCACGCTGATTCCTTATATTCCGATAGACAATTTTCAGCAGCAACTATTTGATTTATTGCAAAGTATTCTCCCCAAGAATGCGTTTGCTGCTATTCAGGAAACGATTAAAGAAATTTTAATGATTCAACGCGGAAATTGGCTTTCATTTGGATTTCTTGCTGCCTTTATCTTTGCAACAAATGGAATTGTTTCTGTTATCGCGGCATTTAATGGCACGATTCATGCCATTGAAACCAGGTCGTGGATCAATCAACGTCTGGTCGCGTTAATTCTGGTGGTCATTTTAACACTTCTGATGACGATCAGCATAGCCCTTATCACAGTAAGTCAGACAATTATGAACTACATGGTTGAAAATGGCTATTTACAAAAAAATTTAACTTACTATCTTCTTTTCGGTGGCAAATGGTTGGTAATATGCGCCTTAATCTTTTTCGCATATGCATTTCTTTTTTACCTGGCACCTGCTCGCAAAACAAAATTCCGGTTTATTTCAGCCGGAGGAACCCTGGCCACCATCCTGACAATCATTACAACAATCGTTTTCTCGTATTACATTAATAATTTCGGGAAATACAACGCCTTATATGGTTCTATCGGAACACTGGTTGTTGTTATGCTTTCGTTCTATTTCAACGCTTTTATCCTCTTAATCGGATTCGAATTAAATGTAAGTATATGGCATTCAAGGCGGAATAATTCAGATACGGTGTTTGAGGAATAATCTCTTTTAAAAAATTCGCCAACACATTACAAATTCAACCTGAAATAGAAATTGAGACCTCTAATTGAGTTTCGTATGGAACTATGATGAGATAAAACCTCACCTTAGTTCCATTTTAAATGTTTATAATTTGTCTCTTTCAGTAATATATCTATGTTATTTTTGAGAATGGTTTTAATGTGAATGATCGGGCCTTCCATCAGAATAATCCCCTTTTTCCTGTTTGACAGGTTCTCCCTTTAAATATCCGGGAATATAAATTTCGGTTCGTCTGTTTTCACGATTCTGAACGGGAGTACATGCCCCGTTGCATTTATTGATTAGCTGAGATTCACCATAGCCTTTACCAGTAATCCGCATCTTATCAACTCCTTTTAAAATCATATAATCAACAGCAGCCTGCGCACGCAATTGAGACAATTTGAGATTATACTTTTCAGTGCCGCGTTCATCTGTATGAGCACTTAACTCAACTATCAAGTCGGGGTTTTCTTTCATCAAAGAGACCAGACGATCAAGTTCATTCGCTGATTCAGGTAAAATGTTCCATTTATCAAAATCATAATAAATATTCCTCAATACAATTTTTTCATTTACAAGCATCTCAAGATATATTGTATCTTTCAAGATGCTTCCCTGAATGGGTTTACCAATATGAATTACCTTACTATTTTCTTTATATCCAAGGGCTGAGGCAGTAACATTGCAATCCGAGCTCTTCTCCAATAAAAATGATACTTTTCCGTTGATATCTGTTTCTCCGCCTTCTTTTTGACAAAAATCGACATGTGCCTTCGATATTGGCTTCATTGTTTTTGCATCAAAAACAAATACTTCCTGCAAATATTTCAGGTATTTATCAAAGGTAAGTTTGTAAATATCGTCACTTCCTGTTCCAGGACGATTGGAAGTCAGATAGCCAAACTCGACATTCTCTGGTAAGTTCATTGCAAAATCATCATTATCTGTGTTAATCGGATCAGGAAACTGATGAACTTCGTCTTTAGTATCATTCAGTCTTTTAAAAAACAAATCGAACCCTCCCCTGCTATTGTGACCCGTTGATGCAAAAATTAAAAACCGAGATGAATAACTGCTTCCGGTAATAAATGGAAATTCTTCTTTGCCGCTTGTATTGATCTGCGATCCAAGATTGACCGGCTTTTCCCATTCTCCATTTTTTCTGACTGAATAATAAAGGTCCGTCTCTCCAAATCCACCTGGTTTATCGCTTGAGAATACCAATGTATCACCCGATTCGGTTATTGCAGGATGCCCTACTGAATATTCAGGATTATTGTAAGGGAAATCGACTACCTGTTCCCACTTACCATTGACTTGTTTGGCAATCATTATTCTGAGCCTATTGATTTTCTTCTCGAAAGGTTTTAGCTTAACAGACTGATCGGCATAGTTCTGAGTAACAAAAAGCTCCCCAGTTTTTGAGCACCATGAAACAGGTCCGTCATTGTAAAGGGTGACGAATTCGGCAATAGGATCCCGTTTGCCAACGACATTTCCATTTTTGTCAACTGAAGCTTTATACAGATCATAATGCTCCCTTTTCTTGAGCTTGTCATCGCTCTTTTCGAACAGTTTATCATTAAAACTTGTAAAATAAAGTGAATCATGCACTAAAGCTGGACCAAAATCACTGTGAGTCGAATTGGTACTTATTTCAGAAATTTTCAATGTGGAAATATCAAAAATCAGAGTATCCCTATTTTGAGGAAAAACAGCAGATGAGTATAATATAAATACCAACATAAACAAGCTATGTATTACAGATCGTGATTTCATTATTACGGAGTATTAGTCTTTGAATAAAATGTTTTTTATCTGGTTGTTAAAAGTATCTTGGTGAAATAATGATATGTTTTGCATAAACAAACTCAAAAGAGATCATAATCTCATGCACCCCATTTTGGTAACTTCGCAGGTCAGAAGTTGTAAAATCGTAAGCATAACCCAACCTTAATTTTTTATTAATGATCCATTGGGCAATTGCGCCAAAAGCATCACCAGACCGGTACATCCCTCCGACCCAGAACTTCTCAGCCAATAAAAAATTAGCCGACAGGTCGTATTGGAATGGACTTCCTGTAACCATTCTTGTCATAAATGTTGGTTTAAATTTCACATTTTCAGACAAATTAAACATCATTCCACCTGCGAAAAAAAGATGCCGCAACTCCGATTTGGTTGAATAATTGCTCACATTCGATTGATAACTGTTCTCAATAATCCCAGGTGACGAAAGACTCAAAAAATACTTTGGAGATGATAAAAATAATCCAACACCCACATTTGGCATAAATTTGTTGTCAATGGTTGCCTGAAAAAGCGGGTCCGATTGATTATCCGGATATTGTACGTACTCAGTGAGGTTATGACTATAATTGGTGAAACCTCCTTTTAATCCAAACCGCAAAGAAGTGTTTTCGGATAATAAGACCTTGTATGAATAGTCAAAACTAACTGAGAGTCTTTTTTCGAGCCCAATTTTATCAAGGACTACATTAAAGCCAATCCCAACATTTTGAGATCGCAAAGGTGTTTGAAACGAAAAAGTCTGGGTTGTGGGATGACCATTTAAACCAACCCACTGATGACGCGATATTGCTGTTAGCCCCATAGTTTGCCAGTATCCTACATAAGCAGGGTTGACGGTTTGCAGGTTAAAAATATATTGCGTGTACATAGGATCTTGCTGCCCTTTAGACAAGAGCGATCCCATTATCATCAGCGTTGCCAATATTGCTCTTTTAAGTATTTTCATAGTTCTATCTATATCTTTGGTTGTTGTTCACTTTAATACGACTCCCTGGCATTTCTATTTATTCAGGAACAAAAATCCAGTTAATACCTTGGTATTATTTAGTTTAATAACATAGTAGTAAGTTCCCACTGGTAACAATTCATTTCCAACCGTCCATTTATGATCAGACTTTCCGGTCCACCATGCATCGGCTTCACTGCCCCAATAGTCGACATCACCGTAATGGTCTTTTTTGAATACCAGGTTGCCCCAGCGATTGAATATTTCAATGACCGGATTCTCATAATTATATAAGCATCTAACTTTGAAATAATCATGAATGCCATCGCCATTTGGAGAAAATGAATTAGGAACAAAAACTGCACAGCCTTCATCCTTTGAAACAACTATTGTTACCGTGGCGGTAGAGCATAACGAAGGGGTTCCATTATCGCAAATCCGGTAGGTAAATGAATCACTTCCCATGAAGTCAATTACAGGCTGATACGTAAAATCTCCATTGGGTAAAAGTACCAGCGTACCATGAGCAGGAGGTTGTACAGGAATAATATCCACCAATATAATATCCCCGTCTACATCATAGTCATTGCCAAGAATATTTCCTTCAAGTTTTTGATTTTCCTTCGTCCCAAAATTATCTGCAACAGCAACCGGTGGATCATTTACAGCAATTACGGTAACTGTAATAATTGCCTGATTACACATTGCAGGTACACCGTTGTCGCAAACCTGGTAGTTTACAGGAGTAACCAAACCATTGAAGTTGGCTACAGGCACAAATGTTAGATCACCTGAGGTTAAATTTACAGTAAAGGTTCCTTGTCCTCCAACGGTGAAAGTTGTTTGTTGTCCTGGAGTTAAAGGATCCAAATCCAGAGTACCAGGGTCAATCAATCCATCTATATCTGTGTCATTGCTGATGATATTGAAGGTTACAGGAGTATCTTCCAAAGTGGTGATATTATATGCATTAGCTACAGGTATTACATTTGCATGAAATGCTCTTAAAACCTGAGAAACTAAACAATTACTTTCTTTCGATATTACGGCAACAATGTCTCCGATTGGGCTGCATCCATTGGCTGTAAATGTATAGTTTGCAGAAAAGGTGCCTCCAGTTGGTATTTCAACCGCCTTGGAATAAGTTGAAAGGACATTACCTGTAGGATTACCACTGCCGTCTGCACAATAAAAATCAATTATCAAAGGATTGAATGCAGTCGGAGAAACAGTCCCTGTATTACTTACTTTAAAATCGACATTATACAACTCAGAAATACCCGATTGCAACGTTATGTTTCCGGTTAAGGATGTAAAAGATAGTTTGGGATTTTCAATTGTAAAGGTAGTATTACCTGATCCTGTTCGCACACCTAATGAAGAACAGACACCACCTGGTGCAGATGGACATGCTTCACTGGCAACAAGTTCCTCTGTAATCAATTCTATTGTATTGAGACCCAGAGATACCAAACTATTGGCCCTTACATCAATACTGAATCCCAAAGCATTTCCCGCTGCAATACCGGATGGTATGTTATAAAGCAGCACTGTTTTATTATCAGGTTGAAGCGTACTACTGACAAAAATCGGACAAAAAGAGGTTGTACAATTTAAGGATGCAGGTACAAGTTGTATCCCAATAGGCAGTTCAATTTTAATAGTGCCATTATTGCCAGTTTGTCCTGCAATTATAATGCTCTTCACATTAACAGTTGAGGAATTGCCGCAATTTGCAAGGTTGGCAACTGTTAAAGAATTGACCGTTGTATAGGGCTGATATACTCCAGTGATCGCAATTACCGGGCCCTGTACCGATTTGGAGTTACCTATTGCAGGGACACCAGAGGGTTGTGTTGCTTTAGTGTTAAGTATAAAATTTGAATTCGCAACAAAATCACAATTAGTGGTTGTCTGGAAACGTACACCAATCTGTCGGTCATTAATATTGGCAGCATTAAGTGTTCCGGGCAGTCCTGTCGCCGTAGGATATGCAGGATGCGTTGTAAGATCGCATAAGTATGTATTACCCGATAATGTCGTTGACAATGCTGTCCAGTTATTTGCACCCAGCGGATATTCAGCTTCTAAACTGCCTGTTACAAGAAGCAATCCAGCAGGAAACTTAAGAGAGAATGTATTATTGATTGTGTTGCCAGCTTGTGAGCAGTTTATAGAATACATATAACTAGCTGGGCCACATAAATCAATTGGACCAACCGGAGCAGATACGGGAATAATTTCAACTTCTGAAACAACCGTTTCAAATTTGAGCCATAAGGAATCGGCACCACAAGCTTTAGAAATCGGATCAGCAGGGAACCCGCCACAATTCCATCCTGAAAGTACTTTAACACTATCCTTTTGGGATGATGTATAATTAAAAGAAATGCGGTAATCTGAACTTGTACCGGATGGAATACCTATAGCACTTAACTGGTACCAATTACCACCTGAATAGGGAATAGGAGTAAGGATTGAGTTCGTAGCCAGATCAGTCACCTGAACAACATTTATTCCTGCGTTAGTTGGAATACCAAGCCATGTATAGGGTGCTGTAGAGGTACCTGCTGAAGATATCCGGACATTCCAACTCTCTGTGGGAGCTGCCGCCTGTATCAAACCTGTTTGATCGCTTAATATGATTTCAGGCCTTGATATAGTTGTGTATATAATTGGATCGGTCTGTCCAGCCGGACCTTCAAGAATAACTGACATCCCGGGAGGAGTTGTACCTCCGGCATAAGCGTAGTAAAAGTCTTTAATAAACGTTTTAACATTAATATTCTCTATCGGTAATGTAGAACAGGAAGGCCTTACTTTAACCGTAACATATCCACCATAGTTATTTTCAACCGTTAGGGGCAAATTTTTCCATGTACCTGGATTTACGAAAGTGAAAATATGACCGTTTATATTTGTGGGAACCATCTCAACTGAATCTGGGTATTGATCAGCACTGAAGGCTGCCGAAATAAATTCGTATCCATCCGGAACCTCCAAAACTAAAGAATCAATATAAATGACAGGTCGGTACTCATTTTGGAAAAGTACGCCTGATGCATTAAACCTCCTGGCAAGGTGGTATGTGCGCTCACCCAGTGTAAACGAATTGCAACCGGTAGCATCAAATGAATTTGTTCTATTGCTTATGGAAGTCCCTACAAGATACATTTCCGGAATTACAGAATTACATTCGTCCCTTGCACCAGAACTTTGCATATTGTAAAAAGCCCAGCGACTTCCAGATTGAATATCATTTAGCGGCAATCCGCTGTTGGTTGAAACCTGGTATTTTGATAAGGTATAAATACTGTCATTGTCCTTCAATCCATCGGCAGGCAACAAAGAAGTAATATCCCAATCAATAAATTGCCGGGTAGCTGTTGAATTAGCCTGTGATGCTGTATTTAAGCTACCGGATCCGACCAAAATACCGCCCCTGTAAATACTTACAAATACAGAAAGCGGGGTAAGTTTGTTTAGACCAAATGGCTCAATAGTTGTTTTATCCAATCCTAACTCAAGATGAAGATTAGATCCAGTGCCGTTTTGTTTTGCAGATCCAGCTATTTGTATGGTATCCAAATAAAGAGCTTTAGACAAATCAAATGCACTAATTGCCGCTGCAGATTGCCTGGTTGCAAGGGTTTCGTCTGTCCAGCCCAATGATCCATCAGATCTCCGAACAACAGGAATATAGGTTGTAGGACCAGTTCCGCATACGGTTGGACAAAAAGCAATGGTAGAAACTGTTGCACAAACCAAATCTCCCTGACATTTACAATTAGTGGTAATGTCCTGAATTTTTTCAAGTGTATAATTAAAATTCTTGACATTACCACCAGATGAGCAATTATAAACCAGATCAATACTAAATGTATCAAATAAATTTGTATCCGAAGTGTACATAATTGTGTCACCTATTTGTGTATAAATAACAGGTGTAGCACCATAGGTAGGTCTTCCTGAACCCGAAACCGAAACACCCTCAGGAACCACCAATTTCCAGCGATAACGGGTGTTGATTCCATTATAATATGACTTATTTGAAAGGTAACCAGCATTTAAACTAATTCTGAACGGGACATCACTATTAATGTTCGCTGGTATATAAGCGGTTCCCAAAAATTGATCCTCAAAAATCTCATAAGAATCCAACAGAGGAAATTCGGAATTTAGTTTATCAGCAGTAATTAAAATATTATCGCATAAAGTGTTATACCTAAGAGTTGCAGCTAATCCCAATAGGCTTTTACTTTTATTACATTCAATTGAACAATTAAATTTTAGATTTACTTTAATTTGCACTGATTGACCATTTGGCAGATCGTCAAAATAGCCATCACCATCAATATCAGCCAGCCCTCCAGCCCCGTCAGGATCAGAAGTAAACAAATCCTTAAGATTAATAGTCAAAATCCCATTTATAATAGTAAAAGCAACAGAAGATGTACCTATCCGAACATTACTAAGGTCAAATAGAGACATGTCCATTGGGTTTAGAATAGTGCCTTGTCCGCTTTGTCCTTGCAGTATACTAATGTCATACATCGTGGCAGCATTTACCTCACCGGCACCACCATTTGTTAGCGTAAGTGTATAATCGAAAGGAGTACATTTATCCACAAAACCAATATTTTCCCTTACAATACTTGTATACGCAGGTACCCCATTAGAAGAAGAAATTGTACCTTGTCCTCCGGATGTCTGACACCACTCTGAGGGATTGTCACCGCAACCCCAACCTGCAAAATAAGAAGTCGCTGCTGTATTGCAATGATTAACCTTAAAAGTTTCTGTAAAAACGAGGTTTTCTCCGTTGCATAACAAGGCATCAGCCGTAAGTAATGCTCCACGAATGCTAAAAAATAATGTATCGCCTTTAACTGAAGTTGGTACAATCGGGTTACCACTTAACGTGAGCGATTGTAAATCTATGCCTTTATTGGGATAGAGAATGTAAAAATTCACTTTATCTGCACAACCATCGGCACCATTAGTGATGGTGAAATTGCGCGTGTAGATCCCTCCTGTCACTGCGTTGTTAATCGGTGCAGGCTGGGTAATCGATATAGATGGGTAGTTTACATTATATGCATTTACATTGGGATCGTTTTCCCTTGTGGTACCTGCAGAACCTTTTACAGTAATAGTATCTTTAAAAACCCCTCCATTTATTGCAAATGTACGCGCAAAGCAAGTTGCCTGCCGTTGCAGGGTAAAAATAATATTCTGACCCGCCTCAAGTGTATCAGGGGTAATTTTGAACTTAGGCGATTCAGGTGATCCTCCTGCCTCAAGAATACGCAGCGAGTCTGTCCCTCCAATTTTAGTTACTGTTCCTGGTATGTAAACCAGACCAGGAGCAAGATTTATGGTAACTGTATCATTACTTGTTGTCATCGCACCTATGTCAACCCTTACTGTAAGCAAGGAGGCATTGAGACAAACAGTAATTTCCTGTGCGGCAGTTGGATACTTAATGATGAATTGAGCTTGGCCTACAAAAGAAGTAAATGTTAAAAACAAAAATAGCAAGAATTTTCTTTTGAAGAATAAATTGAAAGATTTCATAACTTAGTATAAATTGGTATTGGTAATTCTTTTTATGCTTATGAATTAAATTTAACGAGTCAGTTTTAAAAAAGTTTCATTTTCTTTATAATAAAAATAATAGATTCAGTTATTTTTATTATGATCTATCAAGTTGCCTTTAGAATAGCAGTTTTGAAAATCTGTTTTATTCAGATTAGATAAGTAGTATTTATATCTTTTATATTACAATCCGCTTACTAAAAGGCCGCATATATTTGAATTATAAAATCTTAACTAAAACGAGACTAAAAGTGTTGTCACTTACAGGTTTTAATTACAAGTTCAAATAGGTTTACGAATCATTATTACTTTTTCAGTTTGATACTTAGTTTAAAATGATTATACGCAACACACAATTTTACAGCTTGTTAAGCTATACTTTCCTTTCAAAATATTTTCTGATCAACCTATTCTTTTTACTGTCTACCAATGGTTCCCTGAAATAATAACAGTTGGATCAATCATCACAAAAAGCTTTTAGTGCAGAATTCAGCAAATCATGAGTATTTCTTTGATAGAATCTTCAATTGTACATCATATAAATGCCTTTGCAACAAATGAAGCTGCCTGTTGACAAAAAAATGAATGATTTTAGTCGAACTAATTCACACTGATTTTCATACTTCTTTTTCACTGCTGCGATTCTACCGCGAAGGAATAATACAATTACGCAAATGGTACGCAATCGAAAAATAATATCAGGCTTGTGGCTATAAGTAAGAAAACTTTCATCTCTAAGATAAAGAGATGAAAGCCTTTTTAATTTTGTCAGCAAATATTAAAGAAATATGTCATCAGCTTAGTGAAAAACTGATTCAAGAGCACATTACGTGACTTGGCAAAAATCCTACATGCGATTACAGATTCTATTTAAAAACTCAATTCCCTTGAATTATCCAACCAATGTATGATTTGCTCTTTAAAGTATCCAGCGCTCTCTTTGCCTGTCCATAAAATTGATATTTATTTCCTACCCTTACTGGTTCTGACTCTGTAAGAACGGTTGCTTCAAAACCATCAACTTTAAGTTGTTGAACAAATTTACCGGCATTAATTGTATCTTTAAAGGAACCCAAGATTAGATAATAAGCTCCAGCATCAGTGCCAGTCCCTGAAGCAGTCGTACTATATATTGAGCCATGTTGCTTATACGAACTGTAATTTCGCCCATGGTCCGACTTTCCATCTGAATAATCTCCAAATTCCTGTTTGACAGGTATGCTGCTTAAAAATCCAGGAATATAAAGTTCTGTTCTTCTGTTTTCCCGTTGTTGTGCTGATGTACATGGCTGTGCAGAAGTACATATATTAATTAACTGAGACTCGCCATAACCGATTCCTTTTACATTTGACTTATCGATCCCCTTTGAAACAATGTAATTAACAGCAGCCTGAGCACGTAATTCTGACAACCTCAGATTATATTGTTGCGAACCACGCGCATCGGTATGCGAACCAAGCTCCACTTTTATCTCGGGATTCTCTTTTGTGAATGAAACGAGTCTGTCAAGTTCGATAGCCGATTCAGGCAAGATATCCCATCTATCAAAATCATAATAGATATTTTTCAACACAATCTTTTCATTTACAATCATATCAAGTGGAATTGTATCCCTAAGGATAACACCTGCTTTAGGAGTTCCGATTGAGATTGTAAATTTATTGTCTTTGTATCCAAGAGCAGACACAGTTGTATTGCACTCTGAATTTTTCTTAAATAATTGAGAAATCATGCCATCAATTCCGGTCATGCCACTTTTTTTATCGCAAAAATTGACCATCGCTCCTGGGATCGGCTTCCTCGTTTTACTATTTACAACGACTACTTCCTGCAAGTAATCAATGTCTTTATCAAAGGTAATCTTGTAAATATCATCACTTCCGGTACCAGGACGATTGGATGTCATATAGCCATATTCCACATGCTCAGGTAATGTCATCGCGAAATCGTCGGAGGTACTATTTATTGGTGTCGGGAATTGAAAAACTTCACCATTCGAATCATTCAACTTTTTGTAAAACAAATCGAAGCCTCCCATACTATTATGACCTGTCGAGGCAAAAACCAAAAATCGGGGTTGAAAACTATTTCCAGTAAGAAATGGGAATTCATCTTTGCCGCTTGTATTGACTTGAGATCCCATATTTACAGGTGTGCTCCATTTCCCATTTTTTCGGGTAGACAAATAAAGGTCTGTCAAGCCAAAACCACCGGGCATATCGCTGGTGAATACCAACGTATCGCCAGAAGTACTAATTGCAGGATGCCCGACTGAATATGCCGGATTATTAAAAGGAAATTCCTCAACGACAATCCATTTATCCTTGATTTTTTTTGCAACAACAATACGCAATTTAATTTCCTCACTTCTAAACGGTTGGTATTTTACTAAAGGATGCACGTAATTTGATTGTGTCACAAACAATTCACCAGTTTTAGCGCACCACGATACTGGTCCATCATGAAATCTGGTAATAAATTCTTCTAATGGCTGACGATCACTAACCACATTTCCGTAAACATCAATTGCAGCTTTGTAAAGATCGTAAAACTCCTTCTCTTTCAACTCTTTATCGGACTTGTCAATAACTTCATCACGAAAAGAAGAAAAATAAATAGAATCGCCAATAACTGCCGGACCAAAATCACTCCGTATTGTATTAGACCTTATTTCAGAAACTTTTACTGACGATTGATCAAACAATCCGTTTTTAGCAGGTTGTGAATTACCTATCAAATACGAGATCAATATTGAGACAAGGATGAATGTGCGTTTCATAGATTCCTTTGATTTTAAAAGGTTAAAAAAATCTCCTAAAAGACATCCGAATGATAAACTTCGGTGCTGTTTCCTGAAAAAAAGATAACCAAATGATTTTCAAATAAATAAAAATTAAAAGTAACGTGGAGACACATATTTCTTCTTCGTAAATGCAATCTCGTATGAGATCATCACCTCATGAACACCCTGTTGATAGTTTCTCAAATCAGTAAATGTAAAATCTGCGGCATACCCTATTCTGAACTTGTTATTTATAATCCACTGAGCAATTACACCAAATGCATCTCCTGAACGATACATTCCACCAATCCAAAATTTCTCTGCCAGTAAAAAATTAGCAGATATATCATATTGAAAGGGACTTCCAACGCTGGCTTTAGTCATAAACGTCGGTTTAAACTTGACGTTTTCTGATAGATTAAACACGATACCTCCGGCAAAATAAAACTGACGGACTTCTGACATCGTAGAAAAATTTCCGGTGTTTTCATTGAAACTGTTTTGAATAAGCCGGGGCAGCGATAAGCTCAAATAGTACTTTGATGATGACAAGAACATACCAAATCCAAGATTCGGCATAAATTTATTCTCAACTACACCCAATAATGCCTGGTCGGGTGTACCATCAGGATACGGTTGCAAACTGCTCAGGTCATTATTGTAATTAGTGAATCCCCCTTTTAGACCAAAGCGTAAAGCAACAATATCATTAAGCATAACGCGGTAAGAATAATCCATATTCACCATAAAACGACGCTCCGATCCAAGTTTATCATGAACTACATCAAATCCTATCCCGACATTCTGACTGGTTAAAGGAGTTTGAAAGGAAAAAGTTTGAGTTGTTGGATGCCCTGTAAATCCTACCCATTGATGCCTGCTCAATGCCAAAAAACCCATTGTCTGCCAACTACCGGCATATGCTGGATTAATTGTCTGAAGGTTGAAAATATATTGAGTGTACATTGGATCCTGCTGACCAATAGAATACAAAGGACCGCTTAGTATAAGCAATGCCAGTATAGCTTTTCTTAATTTATCCACGATTTTCATATTGGTTCTTTACTTACATTTCGTCTTATTATTAATGCGCTTGTGCTTGAATTAATGATTTAGCTATTTTCCAAGGAAGATAAAGCCAGTCAATACCTTACCGTCACCCAATTTGAGGATATAATAGTAGGTGCCAACAGGTAATTCATTGTTCATCAAATTCAATTTATTCGCTGATCTACCATTCCAGAACGCCTGATCCTCACTTCCCCAATAGTCCAGATTGCCATAATGGTCTTTTTTGAATATCAAATTGCCATTGCGATTAAATATTTGCATTACAGGATTTTCATAATTATACAAACAACGTATCTTAAAATAATCATGTACCCCATCAGCATTTGGTGTAAAAACATTCGGGACAAAAACATCGCAGTTGGCATCTTTTCCGACAATTATTGTTACTGTAGCGATAGAACATAATGCTGGATTCCCATTATCGCAAATCTGATAGGTAAACGTATCACTTCCGATAAAATCAATTACTGGTTGGTAGGCAATATCACCATTCGAAGATATTATGAGCTCTCCATGAGAAGTAGGCTGCACCGGAACGACATCTAAAATTATGTCATCTCCCTCTATGTCAAAGTCATTGATAAGAATATTTGCTTCAAGCTTATTGTTTTCTTTAGTATCTAAACTGTCAGACGTGGCTACAGGCGGATCATTTACTGGAGTTACTGTGATATTGACAAACGCTGATGCTGATAAACCCTCAATATCAGACACTTTATAACTCACCTGTGGTACAATCCCGTTAAAGTTCTCCAGAGGCACAAATGTATATGTGCCATTCATATTAATTAATAAAGTTCCAACACCATCAATTGTAGCAATTGATTGAGGTGTATAGACCACTGAACCGATTGTGAAAGACTCAAGAGTTAATGTTTTCCCTTCTGGATCAGAATCATTGCTTAATAAATTTCCATTTGCCGGGGTGTCTTCCGCAATGGAAATATTGTCATCCAAAGCGACAGGAGGCCTGTTTGGTAAAACCACATTTACCGATATATTCGCAATATTTGAAAGAAAACCAGAATTATCGCTGACGACATACTGAATTACAGCTAGTCCAAGATAATGTGACAAGGGAGTAAAAATAACCACTCCTTCAGATGATACAGAAAAAATTCCTTTATCGGCTAAATTATAAGTTGTTTGCAAGCCAGCGCTCAAAGGATCAAGATCAACCGTTGCAATAGCGATCGTACCGTCAGCATCAACATCATTTGCAACAACATTAATTGTAACCGATTTATCTTCGATACAAACTGCTGTATCATCATTTGCAACCGGAGGGTCTTGTACTACATAAGTACCGATCTTTAAGCAGCCATTTTTATCAGTAACACTAACTGAATAAGATCCAAATTTCAGACCTGTTAAATCTTCTGTATTCGCGGTAAAGGAAGCTGGTCCAGACCATTTAAAATCGTAAGGAATTGTTCCGCCTGATATTGTAGCATCAATGGTTCCATCGGTCGCACCTGCTTTGGTCGCATTGGTACCTGCGACTAGAACAGTCAAAGGAATTGCAGACTCCGAAACCGTAGCTGAAGTAGTATTTGAACAACCTCCCGCATTAGTAACTTTAACTGTATAAACACCTGGTGTGAGTGCACTGATACTTGCACCAGAATTGGAATAAGATGATGGATCTGTCCATTCGTATGTGAATGATCCAATACCTGAAGCTTTTGCAGTTAAAGAACCATCATTCGAACCTGTACATGTAACATTTTTAATTACAATATCTTCCAGAACAGGTAAACTTCCAATCTGAACCTGCGTTGATGCAGAATAGGTGCTGCACCCAGCTGAAGGGGCAATTGTATAAGAAACTGTATATATATCCGGAGTACTTGTTCCTGGGACGATTTCACCTGATGAAGAATCAATCGTTAGTCCAGCAGAAGCGCTGAAAATACCTCCGATTGATCCGGTAAGGGTTACCGCGTGTGAGGTCAAATCGTCACTGCACAGAGGTGCAACATAACTTAATGTTGCAAAAGGAGCAGGAGTAACAGTAACATTAGTCGAAGCAGAAGCTGAAGGCCCGTTACAACCATTAGCTGTGACACTTATCGTGGCTATGCCTGAAAAATCAGCATCCCATGTTACCGTTCCGGTTGTTCCAGAACCAGAAATCGAATTCCCAACCCCTGTTACGGTCCAATTGTAGCTTGTAGCATTGTCCGCAGTGGTTGTATAAATTGTATTGGCACTTCCCTGGCAAATAGTGGATCCTAAAGGAGAAGGTATTACCGGAGAACCAACCGGAGGAGTAATGGTCACAATATGAGTCCCGGTAGATGGTCCGTTACATCCGGCAGCACTTGCAACTATGGTGCTTGTACCACTCCATCCGGGAACAAAAGTTACAGCTCCTGTACCGGCAACAATGGTATTACCCCCAGATAAGGAGGCGGCATCGAGACTATAAGTTAAACCTGTGCTATTTGTTGCTGTAGCCGTGTATGTTATGGTACCCGCACCCTGGCAACGGGTAGATGTTGCACCTATAGCAAAAACCGGAATATCCGCAGATGGATTTACTGATACTGTTGTGGATGCCGTCGCCAGAGACCCACCACAACCGTTAGCAGTTACAGTCACCGTTGCTATGCCTGTAAAATCACTGGCCCATGTTACAGTTCTGGTAGTCCCCGAACCTGAAATAGTATTCCCCGTTCCTGTTACTGACCAGACATAACTTGTTGCATTGGTTGCTGCAGAAGTGTACGACGTATTCGGACTTCCCTGACAAATAACTGTGGCTGAAGGCGATGGAACAACAGGCGTTCCAACAATTGATGTGATAGTTACAGTATGTAAGGCAGATTTTGGACCACTACAACCAGCAGCGCTGGCCGTGATGATACTTGTTCCAATCCATCCAACAGTATAAGTTACTGTTCCAGTAATTGGATCAATACTATTACCACCTGTTACTGACGCAGCATCAAGACTATATGTTATTCCAGTCGTGTTCGCTGCAGTAGCGCTATAGGATATATTACCAACTCCCTGACACCTGGTTGATGTTGATCCAAGTGTAAAAACAGGAGTATCAACAGGTGGGGCAACTGTCACTGTTGTAGAAGATGAAGCAGTGGATGCGTTGCAGCCAATAACTGTTACGCCCACTGTTGCAATTCCTGAAAAGCCAGGTGCCCATGTAACAGTTCCTGTTGTACCTGTCCCTGAAATAGAATTACCGGTACCGGTTACAGTCCAGTTGTAACTGGCTGCATCTGAGGCTGAGGTTGTATAGACAGTATTGGCACTTCCCTGACAAATAGTACTTGCAGAAGGAGTAGGGACAACCGGAATTCCAACTTGAGGAGTTACAGTTATTAAAACGGATGTAGAATTTGCAAACGAACAACCACCACTTTTAACAACCGCTCTAAAATATGTATTGGAATTCAGTATACCGATTGTTGCGCTGCTTAATGTGGCTGATGTTACTGCAATATCAATGGGTGAAGTAAATCCAACATTGTCTGATTTCTGCCATTTTTCTATATTCCCGGTAAAGCCGCTTAGAATAAGGTCAGCAACTGAACTGCCAAAACAAATCGTTTGTCCGGCATCGATAGTGCCACCCACTGAGATTGGGTCTACTGAAACTTTAATATATGTTGCTGCAAATGCATATGGCGAAGACCGCAAACCCTTTATATAGTAGATCCCTGCACCAACTTTTGTAGCGTCGGGAATGGGAGTTAACAACGCTTCATCTGTATAATAGGTATATATAAGACCCGGAGTTGAACCTGCCGTAATTGCAGGCTGAGTCAGATCAACTGTAGCAGGAAAACATACAGGTGCAGGATCTGTCACCTGGATTGTTACCCCTTCAGCAAATACCTCGCTACCCGTCATAAATAAAGAGAAAATGAGTATCACAGGCAGTTGAGAATACGATCGACTTATCCTATTAAGAACCGCGTTTATTCTAACGATTAAGTTTGCATTCATGTCCAGGTATATTTTGCAATAGATTTTATTTCAACACAGAATTAGAAAAAAGTCCTCAGTTCATTCTAAATATTCAGGCTGGAACTGCTTAATGAAATATATTATTCTGTCACTGTAATTTTTTTAATATCAAAACACCCGATTGATGATGTTCCTTTTATAAAATATTCACCCTTCCCTACTAACTTCGGTGCAGGTAATGATATTGTTGCCGCAGAATCGTACCAATAACTAAAAGTAAGTCCCGCATCCGAGCCAGTAGTGATCAATTGCAAGGTCAAATCAGCCTTTTCTTTTATTGAACTGATTACTTTCAAATTTGGCTTTTCAAGGACAATCACTTTTACGGAACCAGCGACCCAAACTGTTCGCGGATTCGTCAAAAGCCCTTTAATATAATAGGTTCCTGCCGAAACTTGTGAAGGATTTGCTAACTGAAGGCTTAATTCCGGATCAGTGTAAAAGCTAAACGACAGTGCAGCAGTAGATCCGGCAGTGACAGCAGCCAAAGTCAGATCTACAGTTGCCGGATAACAAACTGGTGCAGGATCACTAATTTTCAAAATCGCCAAACACCCTTGCGCTTGAACACCATCACCCGCGATTAATAGGATCGAAAGCAAGAACAATTCAAGCAATGCCAACCTAAACTGTCTTAGATGTCTTATACTTAATACACCGTTCATGATACCGTTTATAGATGCCTTCGTTTTCATAATCAGTCTTTCAGTTTTAAATTAGGGCAATTGGATTCAAACAGGTTAACTTCAGGGAAACAATCGTAGGAAAGTCGATTGCAGCCACTATCTGCAAACCACATTTTATTATCTAAAATATGTTTCCAGCTATTTCCAAAAAACACCATCAGGGTAGGACCAGTTCGCATTATTTAAGTTATAAAAAGCGATAAAAAAGATTTAATGAAAAGCAAAAAAAATAAAATACTAAGTTTTTATCCTCTTATTCTTATGATAGAATCCAAAAATCGTTCAGTTTTTTCATGCTAAATCAATTAATGACAATAATAAATATAAAATACATATTCTGAATGTGTTACATTTATCACAACTTCTTTTTTATAAACAAAGTTATTAACAATGTTGCCAATCTGAAATTTAACTACTACGGAACTAAAAAATTGACCAATCCATTTCCATCATTAATTAATTGATTATTTAATACTTGCAATTATCAACGAAGACAATTTCATCATTTTTTTATCATAAAAAAGGGAAAAGGAATTTATGTTAGGTGGTTAGGATACCTCCAGAAATGTATCGAAATAGAATAATATCTATTCGATTCATTATAAGTAACTAAACTAAAGTGAAAATAATTTAATTTAATTGTCAATTATTCAGAGCTTAAGACTGTCAATATTATTTCGTTCAAATAGGAAGTGTTTCCTGATTCTAAATTAAATAACAGTCATAATCGCAACGACAAACACTTAACAGTGTAACTGTATGATACTTATATGTCTATAATTTTCTAATAGAAATAAGGAAAGAAAAAAAGTAAAACATCAGTAGGGTTAATAACTATATAAGATGTTTATATGATCATTGCTTACTTTCTATTTAAAGGCAGAAACAAGATGAATCTGAGCAAGATAGAAATCGATTTGGTTAAATCTACCGAAAATAGCCCTGTTTTGTATTATACCTTATGAAATACAAACATCCAACTATCATCTAATTCCTCCGATTTTACTGTCAGTGCGTCAAAAGCTGGTGCTTTAACTCCATGATGAAAGTAGCTCTTTCCCGTATATACCCTTGCCTCATCCCATACATTCGCACCAATAAATGATTTCAGCAAAATCTGTCCTCCTTCCACAATTAGCGATTGAATTCCTCTTTCGTATAAATCAATAAGTATTTGATCCAATTCATTGCCATTGAATAAAATCTTTTTGAATTCAAGATTATCTTTGCCGGTAACTTCTTTTGAGGTATACACAACTGTCGGAATGCTCTGGTCAAACAAAGAAAGTTCAGCAGGTAGCTTCATACTCTTATCAATCACTAATCTTAACGGGGCTTTTCCATACCATTCGCGAACCGTTAACGAAGGGTTATCTTTCCGGGCCGTATTGGTACCAACGAGAATAGCCGATTCGTCCGCACGCATTTTATGAACAGCTATTCTTGACAAATCGTTTGTTATCCAGGTAGATTGGCCGTATTGCTCATACGAACGGTCAATATCGATAAAACCATCAGCAGTCTGAGCCCATTTTAAAATAATGTATGGTCGTTTTTTTTGATGAAAGGTAAAAAAACGGCGATTCAGTTCAATACATTTACCTTCGAGGTATCCCTGCAATACTTTGCATCCGCCGTTCCTGAGTTTTTCAAGACCTTTCCCGGCTACTTGTGCAAATGGATCAATTGTTCCAACAACAACGTTGGGAATTCCACACTGAAGAATTAAATCCGAACAAGGTGGCGTTTTACCGAAATGAGAACAGGGTTCTAAAGTTACATACAGTGTCGAATCCTTCAGCAACTCTTTATTTGCAACGCTATTAACTGCGTTAACCTCTGCATGCGATTTTCCATACTCGCGATGGTATCCTTCTCCGATGATAATACCGTTATGCACAATTACGCAACCTACCATCGGATTCGGGGAGACATATCCCATGCCCAAACGCGCCACCTCAATTGCACGTAACATATATTTTTCCTCGACATCAAAAAGTCGTTCCATCATCCGCTTTGCTTATCTTTGTAAAAAAAATGCAGGTTGCAAAAAAACTAATTCGCGACAGTCTATCCCAACTATATTGTGAACAAGAGATTGAAAGTATCAGCAAACTAATATTTGAAAAAGTTCTTGGATTTTCCAGACTGCAGGTACACCTTAACCAGCATCAAACAATTTCATCGGCGAATTTAACTCAAATAACAGAGATTGTAAACCGTTTAATTCAATTTGAACCAATACAATATATTTTAGGTGAAACTGAATTTTATGGTCTGCCATTAAAAGTCAATCCTGCAGTACTTATTCCGCGTCCTGAAACAGAAGAACTTGTTGACTGGATCATTCACGATTGTTCTCTGATAAATCCGATCATTCTCGATATTGGAACCGGAAGCGGTTGTATTCCGATAGCTTTAACTAAAAACCTCAAGGGAGCAGCAGCTGAAGGATGGGATATATCGACTGATGCACTTATGGTTGCAAAAAAGAACGCTGAAATAAATCAGGTAAAGGTTAATTTCATTTGTACAGATGTTCTTAACCTGAATTACGCTGAACAACAACAAAAGTATGATATCATTGTTAGTAATCCTCCTTATATAACACCATCAGAGCAATTATTAATGCTTAAAAATGTAGTTGACTATGAGCCACATGTTGCTCTTTTTGTGCCTGAAACTGATCCGCTAATCTTTTACCGTACAATCTCAGAAATAGCAATTAAAGTATTAAAACCAGGGGGCAAGCTATACTTCGAAATCAATGAACAATTTGGGAATGAAATCGTTGATTTACTGTCATTAAAAGGATTCAAAAATATCATCTTAAAAAAGGATATCAATGGTAAGGAAAGGTTGGTAAAAGCAGATTGGGATAACCCTGCAATTTAAAAATCAGGTAATTCATGTTGTTCTGAAATCGTCATCTCATTCGCCCGTAGGCTGATTGTCAAATTGTTGTACTATTTCTCGACTATTCTAATCGGTCGGTAAGAACGCATACCGATTTAAACTGTCTTTTTCCACTTTGCAAGCCGAAAAGTTCCACATGAATAATATAGATCCCAAGACCAGCCTTCTGATGATTCCCTGTTGTCCCGTCCCATTCGATAACATCTTGCGCACCAATCATAAGATTGTTTGCTAATCTCCTAACCTCCAACCCACTTTCGTTATATATCCGGATATTCACGATCAATCCGGACTGGCCGGGAGTAAGTTTTATCAGGAACCGATCATTGATACCATCATCGTTAGGTGAGAAGATTTTAGGATCAAAAGTGACAATATCTGACGTTTCCGGAATAAAATCTACCGTTGAGTTTTGATAACCGGGAGTTGCAAATCCGACAGTTGCAGCAGCAGAGTGCCAATTCGAAGGATCATTTGATGGCTTCGAAAAACTATTTCTTTCAAGCGAGATTCCCTTTACATCATTGAGCATCGGATGATGCATGCTTTCCGAATAGTAGAATTCGTCAATGATTTCCAAATCCTTATTCAACAGTATAACACAACCTTCATCCAGATTGTAGGCCGGAAACTTTTTCATTTCGAAGATGCATTCCGGGCAAGCTGAATAATAGTTCTTTAATAAAACATCCGAATCAGAAGTAAATGCGGCATACTGCATATCCAACATTATTTCCGATTTATCCGATAAAGGATATATCGATTTAATTTTCTGGTCATTATCCCTTGAACCAAGATACACCTCCCCCAATTCAACCTTTTTCCCGGAATGATTATAGATCTCGACAAAATCGACTCCACCAGTAAATGAATTAAAAAGCACCTCATTGATCAGAAGATCACCCTGTTTTGGGATATAATACCAGAATTCCTGACGCTGTACCGGAGATTTATTGCCACATTCATCGGCTAATCCATCAACAACCAAATTGTAAACAACTCCATTTTTCAGGGTCCCATTCGGAAAGTATATTAAATATTTCAGGCGAACCTTATCAAACAGAATGCTGTCAGGCGAAGGAAGTGAAGGGAAATAAGAAAATAAATCAGCTGTAATTAACTTCGTATCGGGCATTTCAGAAACGGACACTTCAAGTAAACCCGGATTGATAACTATTACGGAACTAATAGTCGGGGATAAATTATCCTGATTGTCTCTGAATAGTGAGTTTTCCATCCCCGGCGTGCCACCATTCTCTGCCATGGTGGTTCCCCAGTTTGAATCAGGGCCGCACTTTCTCAATGGATCAATCCGCTCCAACGAATATCCTCCATCAGAATATCCTTTCCGATGCATGGCAGGTTTGTAATTGAAGGAATCGACTAAGACAGTTGCATCAGAAAAAAGTTTAAGGTTAACACCCTCGTTGGCAAGTAATAAACCAGATACTTCCAGACATGCACCATAACTTCCAAAAATTGCAGTGCCGCCGGTTCCACAGAAGATTAAATAATCGCCCCGTTCTAATGTTTTGTCCGACAGCATTTTTTGTTTTCCATTCACTTCAAGTATCCAATTTTTTAGATTTATCGGGAAATCGGAAGTGTTTTTTATTTCAATATACTCTGCATTGGGAAGTTTTACCACAGGAGTGGGGTCGGCCATCAACTCATTAAAAACGACGTCCCCATATTGTGCGGTTGGGATAAATATGAAATTGAACTCATTATTTGACAAAGACATTCCTCCAAGGTCAACCAGGTTTTCAATCGTCAAATGCAAATTCATCTGACTAAAATTTCCCAGTTGCAAGTAGACGCCTGCTGTATCACCAGCAGCTTTTCGTACTGACATCACACTTACAGCTGTTCCACTGCTTGTTTTGACCTTGTAATTATCCGCATGCAGAAGTGCAGCTTGCTGCATTGGTTCCGAGAATAAAAGGAGTATTTGGTCACGCCCGACAGAACGGACTTCGTGAAGATCGGGGGCACGGTTCTCAAAATTCATCGAAACATCATCGACCCATATCTGTCCTCCGTGGGCAGTATTGAATTTATAGTATAAACCTATATTTCCGAATGCAAAGTTCAGTAACTTTTCATTTCCTGTTTTCTCCTGCGACCAGGTAGCCGATATACCTTCCTTATACTTAACATTCCAGCGGCCATATTCATGCGAAACTTCAACTTCGAGTAACATACCGGGCTTCCAAACCAAATCAGTTCGAACAATTTCCTCTATTGCTTTTCCCCCCTCCATTCGGCAAAGCTTCAATAGATTATCACCACCGGTCAGATTTATCCCAATTGAATATCCATTTGAAGTGGTAATATCTGATTTATCTGATATTAGGAAAAAATAGAACTGCTCGGTTGCACCAAAAATCCAGTTGCCATTTTTTAGTTTAAAATTCCAGGTAATCAACCCATTATTAAAACCAGAAGCCGGGATAATTCGATTGATATAACTTGAACTTCGTATACCGGTTACAGCATGTTGCAAGGAATATTTACCAGAGAGCGAACTCTGATTACTAATGTTCCATTGAGCAGTATTCTCCCAGTCTCCAAATTGCCCGTTTTCGAAATCATCAGTAAACATAAACTGTCCCTTACTTTCAAATGAGGTAAAAAACAACAAGTAAAAAATAAATTTGTAAATATTCTTGCTCATTTTTGATGAAATATTAAGAATATTCAATATTTTTGCTTTATCAATCTCCGGGAATAGTTTCCGTCGGAGATTTTACAGTTAAAGTTAATAAATCTGAAGCAGAAATGAAACCTTCCAGAGCAAAAGCTCACCATATTAGATAAATATCCAGGAGGGTTCCATATGACCATTTAAAAATAAATATAATACATATGAAAATAGCAATAGTAGGTGTAAGTGGCGCTGTCGGACAAGAATTCCTGCGCGTTTTGGATGAACGAAATTTTCCGCTTGATGAACTGATCATCTTTGGTTCAGCGCGGAGTTCAGGAAAAGAATATACGTTCAAAGGTAAAAAATTGATCGTCAAGGAGCTTAAGCATAACGATGATTTTAATGGCATTGATATCGCATTGGTATCAGCCGGTGCTGGTATTTCAAAAGAATATGCCGATACGATTACGAAATTTGGCACGGTAATGATAGATAACAGCAGTGCTTTCCGGATGGAAGACGATATTCCGCTGGTTGTTCCGGAGGTAAATGCAGCAGATGCTAAAAATATGCCGCGCAAAATAATTGCTAATCCTAACTGTACAACAATACAGATGGTAGTAGCACTCAAACCGATCGAAGACCTTTCTCATATAACAAGGGTTCACATTGCAACCTATCAGAGTGCAAGCGGTGCAGGCGCTTCGGGAATGGATGAATTACTGGTGCAGACAAAGCAGGTTGCGGACGGAGCGGAACCAACCGTTGCAAAATTCGCTTACCAGCTTGTGCAAAACCTGATTCCCCATATTGATGTATTTACAGATAACGACTACACCAAAGAGGAGATGAAGATGTTTCATGAGACGCGAAAAATTATGCATTCCGACATCATGGTGAGTGCAACTGCAGTCCGTGTTCCGGTTCTCCGCGCACATTCTGAAGCTGTGTGGGTCGAAACGGAGCAAGAAATCTCGCTGGAGCAAGCCAAAGCTGCCTTCGAAAATGCTGATGGCATTATTGTAATTGATAAACCTGCTGAAAAACAATATCCTATGCCCTTGCTTCTTGCGGGACGCGACGAGGTGTTTGTTGGCAGGATTCGCAAAGACCTCACCAATCCTAAAGGATTAACTTTCTGGTCAGTTTCTGATCAAATTAAGAAAGGCGCAGCTTTAAATGCGGTGCAAATTGCAGAATACCTGGTAAAAGAAGGCGTTGTAAAATAAAATGCCAATATATTGTAGAGACGCGATTAGTCGTAAATGAAATAGAACTGTTAATCGTAAATGTTGTAGAGCCACGATTAATCGCGTCTCTACTTCTTTTACGATTTCAAATCACTGAATCAGTTTTCATCATAAACCTGGTAGAGGAAATCATTGAAAGGAAAGCGCTTGACATGAAGTGTCTTCACTTCGTCGTATAAAACCTTTTTAAACGCTTCAATATTTGTCTTTTCCTTTGCAGAGATAAAGAGTGAAATGTTTTGATGCTTCCCAATCCAGGATTGTTTCCAATCTTCAAGGCTCATATTTTCTTGTGTCGATGGCAGCAAATCGTCTTCCTCCTTTTCGATAAATGTAAAGGCATCTATTTTATTAAAGAGGTAGATCATAGGTTTGTCGCCAGCACCAATTTCTCCGAGTGTTTTGTTGACAACCTCAACCTGCGATTCAAATCCGGAATGCGATATATCAACCACATGAATCAGTAAATCAGCTTCGCGGGTTTCATCAAGTGTCGATTTAAACGATTCGACCAAATGAGTTGGCAATTTTCTAATAAAACCTACCGTATCAGTTAATAAGAATGGTAAATTTCCAATAACAACCTTGCGAACAGTTGTATCAAGTGTAGCAAACAATTTATTTTCAGCAAAAACATCCGATTTACTGATCAGGTTCATAATGGTCGACTTACCGACATTGGTATATCCAACCAGTGCCACCCGGATCATATTGCCCCTGTTGCGCCTTTGAACGCTCATTTGGCGATCAATCTTCTCCAGATTTTCCTTTAAAAACGAAATCCTGTCGAGAACAATCCTGCGGTCAGTTTCAATCTGCGATTCTCCAGGTCCCCGGGAACCAACCCCCCCCTGCTGACGCTCAAGATGCGACCAGAACCGGGTTAACCTGGGAAGCAAATACTGACATTGAGCTAATTCCACCTGGGTTTTTGAGTGAGCAGTCTGGGCTCTTCTTGCAAATATATCGAGGATAAGATTGGTCCGATCAATCACCTTGCAGTTTAAGATCGGTTCTATATTTCTAAGATGAGTCGGTGAAAGTTCATCATCAAAAATAACGGTATCAATATCATGAACCTTGACAAAATCAGCGATTTCCTGAAGTTTACCAGATCCCACAAAAGTAGCAGGATGTGGATTTTCTAACCGTTGAATAAATCGCTCCCAAACTTCTGCACCTGCAGTATCAACAAGGAATTCAAGTTCGTCAAGATATTCTTTTACCTTTTTATCATTTTGCCTGCTGGTTACCAATCCAACGATGACTATTTTTTCTTTTTGTTCTGAAGTATCATGCATTTTTGCCATGGTGCAAAAATAATACAATTTGAACAAAAAAATCCCGATTCATAAGCTGACGAACCGGGATTATATTCTAAATAGTAATTTGACTATTGAAGCTGGAAACTAATTGGAACTGTGAAAGACACGCGAACCGCTTTACCACGCTGCATACCTGGTTTCCATCTGGGAAGCGACATTATCACACGTAGCGCTTCTTTATCAATTGAAGGGTCAACCCCACGAAATACTTTCGCATTCGTAACATTACCTTCCTTATCGACCACAAAATTCACAAATACCTTACCTTGAATACCGTTTTCCTGAGCCAGGCTGGGGTATTTAATTGCAGCATTAATGTATTTACGCATTGCCAATTCACCACCCGGAAATTCCGGCATATTTTCTACCACGACGAAAATTTCTTCCTCAACTTTCTCTTTTTCTTCAGTCACAATCTGCGCAACCTCAACTTTGGTTTCTTTTGTAGCCTCTGAATCCATAATTTCAAGATTGTCTATGATTTTTGTATCATCATTGACAATATTTAGAATTTCTACAGCTGCGGGTGGAGGTGGTGGAGGGGGTGGTTTAACTTCTTCCTGACGGGTTATCGGAATCATCTCCTCACTAATATCAGTGGCAGCTACCTGCCCAAGTGAATCGGCCTTTGTAACTTTCTCCGTATAGGTAAAAGCAATTAGTACGATTGCAAGGGAAACGAACATCCCAATCTGGAGGAAAAGCCCTCTTTTACTTTCCAGATCTGCTTTCTTCGACTTCTTGAGTTCCATAATTAAACTATTTTCGAGTTGCTTTTTTACGCTCTTTTTAAAGGCATTAAAGGTAAGCATTAATCCCAAAAAGTATTCAGATCAGTATAACTTTTTGAATTGTGCACTAAGAAACAGACAATGGAATTCTTAACGTTCTGAACATTAACCCCTCACAAAGCACACAATTCATCTCCGTTTAAATCGAAAGGGATTTAGCTGTTTTTAACTTGGTTTTAGTTATTAAAAACTGCTTTCATATTTACAAGTTCGATATTGTTGCAGGAAAGAATACATACGTTTATGACGCTGATACATATATTGCTGAGATTAAAAATATATATACATTTGTTGGTAACAAACAACTTTACTTTATACTCAAGTTATGAAAACAAAAAAATTCAGGCTCATTGTCACACTTTTGTTGGCAATTACTACATTTTCTGTCCAGGCCGAGGAGCCAGGTTTTACGGGGGAATGGAATCTAAACAAGGAAAAAACCGTTTTGCAGGGCAGCCAGATTTTCCTGTCAAAACTTACGATCATGGTCAAAGGTGACAGCTTATTGACCACCCGAACTTATGAAAATACGGACGGTCAGGAATATCCTTTTGATGAAAATCTTTCCCTTGACGGAAAAGAGAGTAAAATTGTCATTTATGACATGCCGAGAACAACCAAGGCTACCCGTTCAGACTCAGATGGGACCTTGATCCTGGATTCAAGTACGACTTTCAACAGGGATGGTCAGGATGTTGTTATGAATTCGAAAGAAATATGGAAACTGGAACCGGGCGCGAAGCTCCTGACGATCAGCGTTACTACAAAAATGGCAGATAGGGAGATTCCGGGAACACTTTATCTTGACAGGGTCAAGTAAGTCCTGATCCGCTGTTAAGGCGAACTTTTTTTTTGCATTAAATTCAGGGAATATTTCGTTCTGATTATTCCAAGGAGTAGAACTTCTAGCGGCTGAGCATTAGGTGTTCAGCCGTTTTTGATTTCTCCCATTGTAATGGATTTGAGGTTAAAAAAACAGTCGAATAGATGCAGCAACCCGGACACGCTTTTCAAAAAGTGTTGAGGTTTGTTGAACTTCCCAAATCCCGATAATTTTGAATCCGGCTCATTTTCAGTAGTTATCTAGCAAAAAACTGGCAAATCGAAAATCGGAGTTGATTTTCATCAATGAAACATGAAATTTTCAGTGATGTCAACTAGTTGCGTATTAAAATAAATATATCTTTGTGGCCTCAAAAGGGGGGATTAGCTCAGTTGGCTAGAGCGTTTGACTGGCAGTCAAAAGGTCATCGGTTCGATTCCGATATTCTCCACTGAAATTCAAAGAGTTGCAACCATCGTTGCAGCTCTTTTTTTATTTGGGCCCATCAGTTTAACTCTCGGTTTAACTTTCAATCTTCTTAAGTCTTCGCATTAGGAAAAACAATCACTCACAAAAAGCAATGAACTCTTCGCTTTAAGACAACTTCATTTCCTGTAAATTTAAAACTTATTTCGTTTCAATCTGAATTATTCTGGGACATTTTTTCAATTTGTATAACCAACTTCATTTTTGTCCCAAAAGGTGATCGAATAAGACAAGAAATTCTTATTAGTTCCTTCAATTCTTCAAATATCAATTTTCAAGATTAAACCTTCGTTGTTTTTTCATTTGATTCAAACTCCTTTAAGGTTTTACCATCTTTTTGCTTCCATTCTGTCAAACCGTTTGCATTCCGTCCTAAAACAATTGATGCTGCTGTAGATGGACTGCTAAAAATGTAATCATCAGGAAATTCACAATATTCACCCTTGTCTGTTATAGCGCCATCATCAAGAAGCTTCTTCCTAAGATTGACGAAGTTTTGTGTCATTGATGGTACTGTTGATCCTGCTGCTTTTGATCCCTTGAAAACGACAAATCCTTCAGATGTTGGTTCTCCTTGTCCATCCGCACCACGAGCTGCTTTAATTAAAAATGATTCTTGCTTCTGTTTAGGTTTCAATTCTCTTTTTTCATCAAACACTTTATGCCCTAATGTATTAACTAGCATTTTAATATTGTCAATAAATTCCTCCATCTCTGATCTGTCAGACTCTGAAAGAGAAGATTGAGTAGGAATTACTGTGTTTTCAATTTTATATCGGTTGGCAGTTTTGGCAATCTCATAAAGCCGATTCTCTATATATTTGATATGTGCCTTGTTAAGATTATCATCTTTGCTAATAAAAATAATTGTCTCGTTCCAAAAGTCCTTTTGCGTCAAATGTTGATTAAGTCTTTTTAAGATTGATTCTGCCTCTCCAATATAAACCTGGTCTTTATCTTCGTCATTTTTCCCAAATAAAAGGTAAACTCCAGTGCTGACAAGATCCTCCCGATCTGAGCAATCTTTAACATTAATTCTTGGAACCTTGTATGCCTTTCCACTCCAATTAGAAAGTTCGCAACTCATTCTTCCATTAGGATCTCCATCAATTAGAAATATTTTTATTGTCTTACCGAATTTCATTAGGTATTGCTTTTAAATTTAGGCCATTGGTTATAACCAATTGTCGGATTGTTTGATTGGTATTCCTTAATAAAATCAACTTCTTTTTTATTTATTTCTTGGTCTGTAGCATTTTCAGCCTCAAAAAGAATTTCTTTTCTAATCGAAAAATCTCTTCTATGTTCTCTCGCAAAATCTCTTTCAATTAATTTACTGTTGGCGCTGCCATAGTAATTCAAAGTGTCTACCAGGTCTTTTCCAATATAAATCTTTCCATTAGGATAAGTAATTTTATAGATGACTTTAAACATTTTAGATCGCTTTTATTTTGAGAATGCCACTTTGCAATTATGTCATCCAATATTTTTAATTTGTTTCACGTTGATTGATAAAACGAAGTGCCATTTATTTAATGGCAAATTTAGTCATATTTTTATGTTGCAAATCATTATATGGCTTTTTGAAAAATTATTCATCCGAACATGAATTAGTTATATTCCGGGACATTTTTTACTTTTATTAAACCAACTCATTTTTTGTCCCAGGTAAAACACCAAATTAAAAAGATTCGCTAATTACAAAGTTCATTAAATTTCAAAAGTAAGTTCCTGTTAAAGTCAATAGGATTTAATTTATCTTCTGCAATATCATATTCATATAGTTGTTTGTTCGCCGGATTAAAAGTAAACCTCGCAATAACAGGCATACGATCTGAATATGTTTCGTGAAGATTGAAGTCGTAAGTTTTGGAATAATCCAGGGCACCATCATTCTTAGGATTAGGACTACCTTCAATTGTAATTCCAAAAGATATGCCACCATTTTTAACTATTGCTTCATCAAGCCCCTTTGTTTCTTTAAGGAAAGTTGGGGAGGTCACCAAAATTTCCATTACTACGTCAACACAAGTTTTGAGTTCTCTATTTTCTTTGGCTTCACCTTGATTCGTTATGTTTTTGCCAGTTTGGTCATCACTTTTATAAGTAAAAGGAGGGTTGATCCAAGAAGTCATGACTAAAACCGTCAGTATCGCAAAAAGCTGAATTGGCTTTTTCATAATATATCGGGATAAGCGTATTGTCGCATATTATTTTTGTAAATCTACATAGTTTCTCACAATTATGGATCATTAAATAATGTTTTTTTATGCTTCTTTCCTTGTTAAAGTATAGCTCCAATTCCGGGACATTTTTCAATATTGTTTGACCATCCATATTTTTGTCCCATGGAGAATAAAAAAACAGAAAGTTCTTTGATCAATTATTCATATACTTTTGTATTAGCGATAGTAATTCATCTTTCTTTATTGGTTTTGAAATATAATCATTACATCCCGCTGCAATTGCCTTTTCTCTGTTACCAGTTAGTGCAAAAGCAGTTTGAGCAATGATAACCACGTCTTTGTTGAATTGCCGTATTTGCCGGGTAGCTTCATATCCGTCCATATCAGGCATTTGTATATCCATCAGAACTAAATCAATGTCAGAATTATTACGGCACACTTCAACGGCTTTTGTTCCGGTTGCTACATTGATAATTTCTTTTCCAAATTTCCAGACTACAATTGAAATGAGTTTATCAGATGATTCATCGTCTTCAGCAATTAATATTTTCAGCTTTTTCATCTGGTTTTCTTCAACATCAGCCTTAACAATATTTTCAACAACTGTTTTTTCTTCATGTTCAGTATTGTAAGGTAAAGTGAAATAAAAGGTTGAGCCTTTTC
>Ga0209430_1000259_pt1 | contig 61257 bp, 57 predicted proteins | sample BarGraIncub1133A_FD_184504 | JGI IMG/M metagenome (GOLD analysis project Ga0209430, IMG submission 184504) | Arctic peat soil microbial communities from Barrow, Alaska - Barrow Graham LP Incubations 11-33A (SPAdes) (version 2) | ecosystem: Environmental > Terrestrial > Soil > Wetlands > Peat... | reverse complement strand
TGGAAATCCTTTGGATATTTTTCGTCTATCTTCATGCAGTAAATCTAATCATTTTCCCAACTTGCTTGTTGTGGATAAGCAGTATGAATAATTACCATCATTATCAGACGTGCTACCAATTGTAGTTCCTTTTACGATGATAGCAGCGCCAGGAATTGGTACCCCCGATTGATCGGTCACTTTACCGGTGATTCTTTTTGTAGGTTGCTGTTCGCCCATATAGGCCGGAGCCAATACAATCTTTCGGTCAATCACCGTGATCTCAACATCTCTTCCTTCAAAGATATTGTTGAGTACTTCAGTGATCTTTTGATTTTTGACGTTGATGTCGATCTCCCGATCTACATTGATCAGTTCGTTGTTGTAGATAAAGAAGAATTCGCTCTCGTTTTCAATGGCCTTGAGTGTCTCTTTTACCGTAACACTTTTCAAATCAAGCGTTATCCTCGTATTTTGCGAATAGCTCCCGGTAGCGAATAAGCCTAGAGTGGAGGTAATTAGAATAAATAGGGTTAGTTTCATAATAAAAAACAGTTGTCTCAGAAAATTCCCTGACAGAACTTCCCTGTCTTTAAATTTTTTTTTCATAGATTTGATCGGTTTTTATTAATAATTAATTTTTGTTTGCCTGTTATTCAGGCATTCTGAAAATTCAAACAGGGGAGTGCTTCCAACACTTTCCTGTTTTTTTAATTTTTATTCCATAGGCGCGCTGATTTTAAGATGATCTTTCGTTTTGAGAAAGAGTTATCACCCAGTTTTTTAGCCGGAATGACTTTGTATTGCATTTGTGAAGTGAGATTAAGAATGCTTAAAACCTGTTCGAGCGGTTCGTCAATAAAGGTTCCCGTGAAGCGGTATTTTTCTAATTTTTTGTCGGCAAGCTCAATATCAACATTGTACCAATTTTCCAGTTTTTGAATCACTGTAATGACCGGGTCATTGGAGAAAACTATCTTTCCGTCAGTCCAGGCGGTATATTTGGTTAAATCACTTTCTGTTTTCCACTGTATTTTGTTTTCAGATTGTTTGAAAAACGCTACCTGGTTGGGTTTCATCTCCATCAGGTCAGAAATTTTATCGTTGCTTGTTTGTTGCAACAAAATCTTTCCTTCTACCAAGGCAATGGTAATTGCAGCATTTCCGGGATAGGCATCCACATTAAAGGTGGTTCCAAGAACCCTGACCTGAAGCTTGTTAATATCGACAATAAATGGCTGTTGAGCATTCTTAGCCACTTTAAAATTCCCTTCACCCGACAGATAAACAAGACGGGTTTTGCTGTTGTCAAAAGTGGTTGGAAATTTTAGGGTACTTCCTGAATTCAAACTGACCATCGTCCCGTCAGGTAGTTCAATGCGCGTTTGTGTTCCATATGCGGCCCTGACTTCCTGGAAAACCACAACTTCCTTTTTCATTAAGGTTACCGGCTTTTCCACCAGATGGTAGGTCGTTGCAAAAATTATGGACAGAACCAATACCGCCGCGATCTGGCGCATCAGGCTCATCCATTTGATCTCACGATTCTTAATTCCTGCTTTATGACGGGTAATCTCGAGCGATCCGGAAAGATCGATCTGAGAGGGAAGCGCCAAACGATTGGAATGTTTCCAAATCTCCATATAATCGTTGTAGGCTGCGAGATTCGATTCTTCAGCTGCTTTCCAGCTATTTAAATGAACTGATTCCTCTTCTGTTAATTCACCAGTGAATGACTTGGCAATCAGATCGTATATTTCGTCCTGTTGGGGATCCATTTATCTGTTCTTTTTATGAATGACAAATGAAGAGGGGGGATACCCTACATGTGAATCGGATGTTTTGATTTGCCAATCTTCGCCGAAGGCAAATATTCAGCAAGCGAAATTCGCAACGACTTTAGCGCTCTTCCCATCAATGCCTCCACACCTTTCACGGAAATATCCATCTTTAGTGCAATTTCCTTGCTGGTGAAATTCTCGAAACGGCTGTATTCAAAGGCTACTCTGCATCTTTCAGGCAGCTGGGAGAGGACAATAACCAATTGTTCTTCAAAGGAATTTGCATCAATCTGATTTTCGGTACTATTGACGGTTTGGGTGTCAACCGGAATATCTGAAAGTTGGATGTTCCGTTTTTCCCTTTTGATATAATTAAGGGAATGGTTTCTGGTCATGGCTGTCAGGTAAGGCAACAAACGATCAACATGGTACAAAGCAGCACGATTTTCCCATAATTTTACAAAAACATCCTGAACAAGGCTATGAGCCGCATCCTCATCATGGACAATAGAAAAGGCAAATCGACACAAATTAGGATAGTGATCCCTGAAAATCTGATCAAATGCCCTTGTATTTCCTGAAATTAACTCTTCGCAGAGAAAACTGTCCAAGCAGAGCTGCTTGTTCATTCCTTTAACAAATTAGTTTGGACTAAACAAATATAACATAATATTTTTAATTGCAAAATAAATATCGTTCGATTTAAAAAAAGTGCCTTAAACCATTGGAAAATCTTCATGAAAACCATTTCTATTCTTATCTTTGCGACCGTCAAAAATCTACAAAAATCGCATCTGTCTTGTCAGAATGGTGTTTTTTTGACATTTTGATACCATAATCTGACATTTCAGGGATTTAACCTGTTTAATATGAACAAGAAACGTATAATGATTGTATCGGGTGTTACCATAACGCTTATATTGATCATTTTTTTTAACCTGATACGAAAAACTGGTGAAGAGGAAATTACCTGTTCCGTAAAAAGAGGTGCCATCGAGGTGAAGGTTCATACCTCGGGTCAGCTGGAGGCTGAAAAATCCGAGAACATAGTCCTTCCGAATGTTTTGTCGACACAAAATGTTCGCGTTTACGAGATTAAAATCACAGACATTATTGAAGAAGGCTCTGTCGTCGATTCGGGGCAGTACATTGCCACGCTGGATCACAAAGTGGTCGAAGAAATTTTGACGCAGGCCCGACTTGAACTGGAGGCTTCCATGACCCTCTACGAAGACGCCAAACTTGACTCCAACCTGAATCTGAGTAACTACCGTGATCTCATTACTAATTCAAGATCCGATGTAGAGGAACGAAAAATCGTGCTGGCTGAATCGGTTTACGAATCTCCTTCCGTGATTAAGCGGGCCGAAATGGATGTGGCAAAGGTTGAAAGGAAACTGGAACAGGACATCAAAGGACTGGCCATGCGCCAACGTCAGCTGAACTCTCAGATGGGGAGACGTGGCATTGACCTGGATCTAAAGGAAAAGCGGGTAAATGATCTGACGAAAGTTCTGGAGGCTCTTGTCATCAAGGCCCCTAAGCAAGGAATGGTGATATATGCCCGCGACCGTTTTGGTATAAAAATCCAAATAGGGTCTATCCTTACACCCTGGAGTCCGATCATAGCTACCCTGCCGGACATGACCAGAATGATATCGGAAACTTATGTCAATGAGATCGATATTGCCAAAATCAAAGTCGGTCAGAAAGTGACACTTTCTATCGATGCCTTTCCTGATAAGGAGTTGAAAGGCGAGGTCATTTCAGTGGCAAATATAGGTCAGCCGATGCCGAAAAGTGATTCAAAAGTATTCCTGGTGAACATCAGGATATCCGGAAGTGATCCGGATCTCAAACCCGCAATGACAACAGGCAATCTGATCCAGACGGGTGTTTATACAGACAAGCTTTTCGTTCCGTCTGAAGCTGTCTTCGAAACGGACTCAACAAAATTTGTATACTTGAAAAAGAGCAAACTTGTCAGGCAGATTGTGGACACAGGGGAAGAAAATGAAGATTATATCGTTATCAATAAAGGAGTTAATGAAGGTGATGTCCTTGTATTAAATGAACCGGAAAAACTCGATGATATTGAGACAACCGGTTGGGAAATATATAAGGAACAGCTTGGAAGGCAGAAAGACCGCAAATCCAACGGAGAGATGGGTGTCAAACCGGTAAATAATTCAAAATGAAGATAGGCGCCTTTTACACCCGTTATTCCTACAACGTCCAAATTGCCATCGAGGCGATCATCGCCAACAAGGTGAAATCTTTGTTGACAGCACTCGGGATTATTTTCGGAGTAGCTGCGGTTATCAGCATGCTGGCGATAGGAAATGGTGCGGAACAGGAAATCCTGGAGCAGATCAAAATGGTAGGCGTAAACAATATCATTATCACTCCGATCTTGCAGGCAAATCAGGCCGGTGCCAATGATCCGAAAAGCAGCAGCACCGAAGGCAATCAGCTCGCCGGCGGCAAGAAGAAGTTCTCCAAAGGGCTGACGCTTCTTGATGCAAGTTCAATCAAAGAGATCATCCCCACCGTACAGGATGTTTGTCCCATAATCACCTTTAACTATACTGCCATCCTGCACGATATCAGCAGTCAGGTGAAACTGGATGGCACTGACAATACCTATTTCCAACTTTTCGACATTAAACTCGAAAGCGGAACGTTCTTCCATGAGCAACACATCCAAGATGGTTATCCGGTGTGCATTATTGGTTACAACGTTAAGAATGTTTTCTTTAACCAGGAAAACCCTATCGGCAAGTATATCAAATGTGGCCAGAATTGGCTTCAGGTCATCGGGGTGATCGAAAAACGAAGCTTTGTAGGTTCCGGGGCAGGAACGGCATCTATCAGTGGCACAGATAACAGCATCATCATTCCTGTTAAGACTATGCTGTTGAGATTCCGTAACAGAGCACTTATTCGCGGAGATGAGGTTAAAATGGCCAGCTCCGGTCGTGATACCCCTACCGGGCAAACCGATAATCTCAATCAGCTGGATCAGATCATCGTTCGCGTGAGAGAGACGCAACAACTTACCGCTACTGCCAAAGTTGTGGGAAACATGCTGATGAGAAAACACAATGATATCAGGGATTTCGACGTGAGTATTCCCGAGCTTTTGCTGAAACAACAACAGAAAACGAAGAAAATTTTCAACATTGTACTGGGTGCCATCGCCGGTATATCGCTGATTGTTGGGGGAATAGGCATCATGAACATCATGCTGGCGTCTGTCATGGAACGAATCCGGGAGATCGGTACCAGACAAGCGATTGGCGCTTCCAGGAAAGACATCGTTTTCCAGTTTCTGTCCGAATCGACCCTGATCAGTGTGGCCGGCGGATTAATTGGTATCATTCTCGGCATAATCCTGTCGAAAGTTATACAATCCGCACTCGACATCAAGACAATTATCTCCTTCTTCTCTATAATTATTTCATTTGGCGTTTCAGTTTTTATCGGGATCACTTTTGGTTATCTGCCTGCTAAACAGGCTGCAGAAAAAGATCCCGTTGAATCCTTAAGACAATAATACAGTTATGACCCGATTTTTTTTATTGATTCTTTTCATTGTCTCCGGCAACCTCTCTTCCGCACAGGAAAAAGTAGTGAAACTGACACTAAATGAGGCCATTGATCTGGCTTCCGGGCAATCTCTTGATGCCTTCAAGCAGCAAAATATGTATCTTTCCAGTTATTGGGAATATAAATATTACAAGTCAGACAGGCTTCCACAGTTTTTGGTTGGCGCCAATCCCTTTGCTTATAACAATTCGATCCGACAGGACTATATTCCTCAGGACCAAAGTTGGCAATACAGTCAGCAGAAAAATATTACCTCCAGCGCTTCTTTTAAGATGACGCAAAATGTGGGGCTAACCGGTGGAAGCCTCTCTGCCAGTACCGACCTGGGAATGGTCAAGAACTTCCTCGGTGACATGACCACCACGTATTCCAGCAACCTACTGAGCCTGGGTTACAGACAAAAAGTGAATGGCTACAACGCCATGCGCTGGAAAGCCAAGATTGAACCACTGAAATTTGAGACTGCCAAGAAACAATATATTCAATCGAGAGAAGATATCGCGGTCAAAACGACCACCAAATTCTTTGGACTGGTCGATGCCCAGATTGAGCTCAGCATCAGTAAAACCAACCTGGCTAACGCGGATACGCTCTATCAGATTGGGAAGGGACGGTATCAAGTCGGAACCCTGACGCAGGACGAACTGCTTAATTTTGAGCTAAACCTGATGAACGCCCGCATTGCGTTGACGCGTGCAGACCAGGGCTTGCTTCGGGCACGATCGGATCTCAACATTTTTCTGGGTCTGGAGAAAAACACCATAGTCGACTGCCAGTTGCCAAAATCCATTAATTCCGCCTTACAGATCAGTGTCGATGATGCGATTCAGAAGTCGGTCGACAATAATCCAACCATTCTCACCCAAATGCGTCAGCTCCTCGAGCAGGAGAGCAATGTCCAGCTGGTCAAGGCTCAGAATGGCCTTAGTGCCGATATCAGTGCAACAGCTGGTTTAAATCAAAAATCCACTGTGCTCCAGGATGCTTATAAAAGCCCGAATCAGTTTCAGAACCTAGCCCTGGTAGGCCTCTCCGTTCCAATCCTCGACTGGGGACGAAGGAAAGGACAGGTCTTAATGGCTAAATCGAACCGGGACGTGGTGGTCAATACCATCAAACAGGCAAGAATTGACTTTGAACAGTCGGTGATGATGAGTGTCTTAGAGTTCAATCTTCAGTTCGATCAGGTTCAGAACTCGGCCAAAGCAGATACCATTGCCCAGATGGGATTCGACGTGACCATGCGGCGTTTCAAGATCGGAAAGCTGGATGTCACTAAACTTAATCTTGCCAGAAACGATCTGGAAAGCGCTAAACGGGCCTATATCAATTCATTGAGAAAATACTGGATCTCCTATTACCAGATCAGGCAGTTAGCGCTTTACGATTTTGAAAACAAGGCTGAATTAGTTGCTGATTTTGATAAAATCCTGAATCAATGAAGCTTTCAAAGTCGAAGAAAATAATCATAGGATCGGCAACACTCATTGTGCTGCTGATTATTGCCGTCTGGTTCCTCCGAATCAAGCCGTCCCTGGGCATTTTTAAAGTGAAGAAAGAGAATTTTGAGGCAATAATTTCCTGCAAAGGAGAGATCCAGAGTGAAAAGGCTGTATTCATCAACTTGCCGGATATCTTTTACGACAGAAAGCTGGAGATGTGGGAAATACAGATTAAGGATCTGATCCAGGAGGGTTCCGTTGTTAAAAAAGGCGATTATGTGGCGTTGCTCGATCAGGGAAGAATCAAGCAACTGATGGAAAATAACGCGGAAGCGCTTAAAAGATTAACCTTCAACTTTAATGATGCAAAAATCGACAGTGCCGTAGATCTCGTTCAGATGCGCAACGATCTTGAGCAGTTTACTTTCGATGTCAACAATGTTAGAATAGAGATGGAGCAGTCAGTCTTCGAATCTCCCGCTTATCAGCGGAAAGCAAAAATGGCCTACGAACGCGCTCTGAGACAGCTGGATGCAAAAATTCGTGCCTATATTATGACACAGAAAACCTTGAAAATACAGGTTTCCCGGGCGGAAAAAATAATGACAGATTTTGCCTTAAAAGATAGAAAATATGCACTTGCATTCGACCAGGCAAGAATTACGGCACCTCAGGACGGAATGCTGATTTACGGCAGAACTTTCGGCAGAGGAGGAAGCAGAAAACTGACCATCGGATCCAATGTGAGCTCCCAGAATCCAATCATCGCTACCCTACCCGATCTGTCTGTTCTAGTGTCTGAAACTTATGTTGAAGAAATTTTCATTTCTAAGATCAAAATTGGCGACAGTGCCAGGGTACACATCGATGCCCTTAAAAATCAGGAGAAAGTTGGCGTAATTTCCAATATTTCGAACGTCGGTCAGGAGATGACAGGCTTCGAATCGAAGGTTTTTAAGGTCAATATCAGGATTGCCAGCGACAACAAGCGCATCAAACCTGCCATGACAACTGCCAATGAAATAATTATTTCCAGGGAACAAAACGTGCTGGTCATTCCGCGTTCAGCCATTTTCAGTGAAGAGGCCAAACAATTTGTCTATCTGAAAGAATTCAACAGCGTGAGTGTGCGGTATGTGGAAATTGGAACCCAGAATGAGAAATTTGTCGTAATCAAAAGTGGATTGAAAGTGGGCGACAAAATTCTGCTGAACAAGCCACAGAGTTAAATAAGACCTGTGAAATCAGTTACCATGATGGTTATGGCCATCCGACTATGTCACTTTTTCTCGAAAAATAGAGGAAGAGCTTACGCTGGATCTTTCTGAGCTGGTTTTTGCTGGCTTCGGCACAAATGTCAATCTTTTCCTATGCAAGTTCAAGGATGTGACGCAGCAGCGCTTGCAGTTACTCCGCTGGTGCGAATCCGCTGGTGCGAATTTGCAATTCGCACCTCGCAGCTATCGAATTTGCAATTCGATCAAAGCCCACATTTTTTAATTACCTTTGGGTTGGTAACCCTGACAACCACAAAATGACAATTGAACAATACCTTCAAAGCATCAACACCCGCTTTAAGTTAGGAAATTCAACTGAACATACTTTCAGAGGTGATCTTCAACAACTCATTGAAGCTTTGTCTCCCGGATTCAGGGCGACAAATGAACCCAAAAGACAGTCATGCGGTGCACCCGATTACATCATTACCAGGAAAGACATTCCGGTCGGTTTTATAGAAGCCAAAGACCTAGGCGCAGTCGATCTTGAAGGGATCAAAAAGCTCGGAAACAAGGAGCAATTCGAGCGTTACAAGGCATCCCTGGACAACATTATCTTCACCGATTATCTGGATTTTTTACTCTATCGGAATGGTCAGCTTGTTTTGAGGGTAGCTATTGGAGAGATCACTGAAAAGGGAATTAAACCCATCCCATCCAACTTCAACTCCTTTTCTGACCTCATAAAGGACTTCTGCCAATACAAAGGCCAGACCATCAAGAGTTCAAAAAAGCTCGCTGAGATGATGGCCGCAAAAGCGAAACTGCTGTCCGCGGTAATTGAGAAAGCCCTGACCAGTGACGAGAAACACAGTGAAGACAGTACTTTAAAGGATCAGATGATCGCCTTTAAGGAGATACTGATCCATGATATTACGCCGAAAGGTTTCGCGGATGTGTACGCTCAAACAATCGCTTACGGCATGTTTGCAGCAAGATTGCATGATCCTTGTCTTGAAAATTTCAGCAGACAGGAAGCCTCAGAATTAATACCAAAATCAAATCCTTTCCTGCGAAGATTATTTGGCTACATCGCCGGACCAGACTTAGACGACCGGATTAAGTGGATCGTTGACAGCCTGGTTGAGATATTCCTGGCTTGTAACGTGGAGGAACTTTTGAAAGATTACGGGAAGGATACCAAAACAGAGGATCCAATCATTCATTTCTATGAAACATTCCTGAGTGAGTACGATCCGGCATTAAGAAAAGCGAGAGGTGTCTGGTACACGCCAAAACCGGTGGTGAACTTCATCGTCAGGGCAGTTGATGACATCCTCAAAACGGAGTTCGGTTTACCCCAGGGATTGGCAGATACTTCAAAGACTACAATTAAAATACAGGATGTCAGCAAAGCCACATCCGATTTAAGATCGAAGACGAAGCTGGTTGAGCGGGAGATTGAAGTGCACAAAGTTCAGATACTCGATCCGGCCACCGGAACCGGAACATTCCTTGCCGAGGTAATAAAACTGATCCACGGCAAATTTAAAGGACAACAGGGGATTTGGAGTAATTACGTGGAGACACATTTACTTCCAAGACTGAACGGGTTTGAGTTGCTGATGGCAAGTTACGCCATGGCACATTTAAAATTGGATTTGCTTTTAACGGAGACTGGATATAAACCAACAACAGACCAACGGTTCAGAGTTTTTTTGACGAACAGTCTGGAAGAACACAACCAGGATACCGGGACACTATTTGCCAATTGGCTAAGTACCGAAGCCAATGAAGCCAACCGCATCAAAAGAGATACGCCGGTGATGTGCGTTATAGGGAATCCACCTTATAGCGGAGAGAGCGCCAATAAGGGAGAATGGATAATGAGCTTAATGGAAGATTACAAAAAAGAACCAGGCGGAAAAGAAAAACTGAAAGAACAAAACTCAAAATTTATAAATGACGATTACGTTAAGTTTTTGCGTTACGGACAGCACTTTATAGAAAAAAACGGGAGTGGTATTTTAGCTTTTATTAATCCTCACGGTTTTTTAGATAATCCTACTTTTCGTGGTATGCGTTGGAACTTGCTAAAAACGTATGACAAAATTTATACTATAGATTTACACGGAAACGCCAAGAAAAAAGAAACTGCACCTGATGGAAGTGCAGACATAAATGTATTTGATATTGAACAAGGGGTTTCAATAAATTTCTTTTTCAAAACAGGAAAGAAAAAACCGAATGAATTAGGACAAGTTTTTCATTATGATTTATACGGAAAGCGTGAATTGAAGTATAATTTTCTTTTAGATAACACTTTAAATAGCGTACCTTACAAGGAACTTGTAAATACTCAACCAAATTTCTTTTTCACTTCAAAAGATTTTGTAGAAGAAAAAACATACAGTAAAGGTTTTTCAATTCCTGAATTACTTCCTCTTAATTCATTAGGACTTCTTACTAAAAGGGACGACTTATCCGTTGATTTTGACCAACAGAATTTAGAAGATAAAATAACTTACTTTTTGGACGAGACAAAGTCCGTAGATGAAGTTTGCAATAGATTTAATTTAGTTATTAAAGACAAAGATAAATGGGATGCAAACCTAACAAGAAGCAATGTTTCAAAATCAGATATTAAAGAACAGATAAGAAACTTTCAATATCGTCCTTTCGACAATAGAAAAGTTTTTTATAATTCCTATTTCGTTGCAAGACCAAACACAAAAGTATTGCGGCATTTCATAAAAGAAAATGCAGGTTTAATTATTTGCAGGCAAGGACAGGCAGTTGGTGGCGATGAATGGAATGTTGTTTTTACTTGTAAATATTTGACTGACCAAAATATTTACCGAAGAGGCGGTGGTACTGTTTTTCCTCTTTATCTATATCCCGAAACCAACGGACAACTAACCATTGAACAAACTGCAGAAAAAATACCAAATCTCAATCTGGAAATTGTAAGGCAAATAAAAGATCATTTAGGACTGGAATTTACTAACGAAAAAGAACCCACAGAAAACACCTTTGCCCCAATAGACTTACTGGATTACATCTACGCTGTACTCCACTCACCAACATACAGAGAGAAATACAAAGAATTCCTGAAAATTGACTTCCCAAGAGTACCATACCCAAAGGACAAAGACACATTCTGGCAACTAGTAAAGCTTGGTGGCGAATTAAGGCAAATCCACTTGTTAGAAAGCCCGATAGTTCAGGACTACATCACCCAATATCCGGAGGATGGCGACAATACCGTAACCAAGGTAAAATTCCAGGACGGTAAGGTTTACATCAACGAGAACCAGTACTTCAACAACGTACCGGAAGTCGCCTGGAACTTTTACATCGGAGGATATCAACCAGCTCAGAAATGGTTAAAAGACCGGAAAGACCGGAAGCTTGATTTTGATGACATTCTCCATTATCAGAAGATCATTGTTGCTTTGAGTGAGACAGAGAGGATAATGAGGGAGGTTGATAAAATTAAAATTGAATGATATCAAAAGAAAAGTTGGCAGGAAACTTAAATGTTTTGAGGAATAAAATTCCTCAAAAACCTGATATCTATACTCCCGATCATCCTATATCAATAAAGGAAGCATTATATAAATATTCTAATAGAAGGACAGTAAATCTTGTTGAAACATTAACATTACATTCATTTAACGAAGAATATTGGCCATTGCCTTTATGGTTTGATCCAAAGAATATTAGAGTTGGATTTTGGAATAAATTATATTATAAAAGGTACCACAAGTCAATGTTTAAAAAGAAATATATTGGATTCAAGGACTTTGACTATTTGCTTGTTCCTTCAATAAATAATATTTTTTACAAACGGAGCATTAATGAGAGTCTAATTGAAGCTTTCGACGTTAATATTACTTACCTACAAAATCAATTAGCGTCGAATGTTATATTACAGTCTAAATCACTCATTTTAAAAGATATTTTTAGATGCTACAAGAAAAAATATTGGATCTCATGCATAAGCACTCTGTTCCCCTTATTAGATTACGTTACGAGAAAACTGTTAAAAACAAAGGACTTAAGAATCGATGTCAAAAAAATTTGCAAATTATTTGAAAAAATTGGTTTTTCTATTGAAACAGTTGATTATTTAATGCCACATATTACTCTTGTAAATGCTTTTGTTAATAGTGAGATGACAAGGGAAGAAAAGCAGGAACTTCAAAACAAAATTAGAGATAATCAATTTGGTCTTATTGGACCTGCTTTAAGTTCGTTTCTTCGTTTTGCAAATAATTATTACAGTTATTACTCTGAAGACAAAGGAGAGCCAACCATTATTAATCGACATGCAATATTACATGGATCAATTAATGAATATGGCACTCAAGTAAATGCAATAAAACTTTTGACCTTTTTATACTTATTCCTGGAATTGGACCCCATATTTGAAATATTATTGGACGAAGATTAGCATATAATGTTGTATAACATTTTCTTATTTGAAACAGGAAATAAGACATTCCTTGAAAGCTTACATTTTTTCTTTGTTGCTTTGGCAATGTTTCAGGATATTTGATAAAATAGAACAGCATGGAACAAAAAGGAGAAATATTAATTTACCGGAGTAAACAGGGAAATACAAAGATTGATGTCCGGCTTGAAAATGAAAGCGTTTGGCTGACCCAGCAGCAAATGGCTGATTTGTTCCAAACTACTAAGCAAAATATCAGTCTCCATCTGATCAATATCTATAAGGAAGGAGAATTGGACGAAAATTCAACTGTCAAGGATTTCTTGACAGTTCAAAAAGAGGGCTTAGAAGGCTGGACGACTTGATTATCTGACTGATATAAGGTTGTCATTTGTTTAGAAATCTTATAGTCACTGTAAGATTAATTTTAAATGCTTACATTTGCTTTAAAGAAAATTAGGTTATAAAACTGTTTGTGAGAAATAGTCTCGCAGACGTAGATGATTTAAATATAGCCTATTTTATGAAGGTCCCAAAATTTGAAAATTAATTCAATGCAAATCAATTATAAATTCACCTCAGACATCGAGCCAACAGACGAACAATTACATTTGTTAATGCAGGATGTAGCCATTGAGGTCAGGAATAAAGCCCGGAAATCGGATAAGAAATTTTTCGAACAGCTTCAACAATTGTTAATTACAGCACAAAAGCATCAAGTAGCAATAAATACTGTTGCAAAATGAATATGAAGCAGCCAAAACTGATAATTATTGCCGGACCGAATGGTTCAGGCAAAACATCGGTTACTGGCAAAATATTGGAACATCAATGGATAGAGAATTGCGTTTATATTAATCCAGACAACATAGCTCAAGATGATTTCGGCGATTGGAATTCGCCTGAGGCTGTTCTTAAAGCAGCAATAAAGGCTTCCGAACTCAGGGAAGAATATCTGTTAAAAAAGGAAGGTATATTATTTGAAACCGTCTTGTCTGCATCAGATAAACTCGATTTTATAAAAAGGGCAATAGAGGCAGGTTATTTCATCAGACTATTTTTTGTCGGTACTGATCATCCATCGATTAATGCCTCGCGCATTGCTCATCGGGTAATGGAAGGTGGGCATGATGTTCCAATTCCCAAAATTATTAGTCGTTTCACCAAATCAATTTTAAATTGTAGCCTGATCGCACCGATTGTCGACAGATTGTACGTTTATGATAATTCTGTGGAATATGCGGAACCAAAACTATTATTCAGAGCCACCAATGGTAAGTTGGAGAAGATCTATACTGAGGTAAATGTTTGGGCTCAAAGCATATTATTAGCCCTTCATTGAATAGAATTTTGCAAGGTTAGTTTACCGAGTCCCACACACTTGAAGAAAAAATTAATAAACAATTTGGAGGCTTGATCTATGGAAAATAACTGGATTGAAAGCGATAAAACTGAATTCAAATCGATACTCAACGACAAGTTGGAAAAGGAAGTAGTGGCTTTTCTAAACTCAAAAACAGGCGGCGATATTTATATTGGGGTTGCTGATGATGGAACTGTTTTGGGCGTTGAGAAGATAGATAAGATGCAATTAGCAATTTCCGACAGGATAAAAAACAATATTCTGCCCACTTGCTTAGGGCTTTTCGATGTGTATTCCGAAGATATTCAAGGCAAAACCATTGTTCACGTGGTGGTTTCGAGCGGGACCGAAAAACCTTACTACATAAAATCGTTGGGAATGTCGCCTGCCGGTTGTTACCTGCGTATTGGCACAGGAGTGAAGCAAATGGATATTGTCATGATTGATCGGCTATATGCCTCCCGCACAAGAAATTCGTTGCGAAATATTGTTTCGCCACGCTATGCAAACCACTCATTTGCACAATTAAAAATTTACTACGAAGAACGCGGCTTTCAGCTCAACGATGCTTTTCTTCAAAACCTCGATTTATATACAGCCGATGGAAAATTGAACTATGTGGCTTATCTGCTTGCCGATGTAAATAGTGTTTCGATAAAAGTGGCAAAATATTCGGGAGTTGATGCGTGTTTTCCGCGATCTGGAACTTGTAGAACACCTCGGATCGGGGATGAACCGTATTTTACGGGCTTACGACAAAAGTATATTTCACCTCAGCGAGAATTTCGTGGAGATCGTTTTTCCGTATGAAGAAGAATATTTGCACCTTGCCGAACAAGTAACCGATCAGTTAACCGAACAAATAACGGAACAAGTCACGGAACAAGTCACGGAACAAGTCGAAAGATTAGTTTTCGCAATAAAAGGAGAACTCACCAGTGTGGAGATAATGAATAATTTAAATCTGAAAGGACGCCCTAATTTTGTGCTGGAATACCTTCAGCCAGCATTAAAAGAAAATATTATAGAAATGACCATTCCTGATAAACCCAAAAGCCGATTCCAAAAATACCGTTTAACAGCCAAAGGAATTGAAATTAAAAGGCAGTTGGAGGGGTTGAAATATGAGTAAAAAACTTCAAATCCGAAATAGTACGGCTGAGTTTCTTGTTTTCACAAAACAAGCCGGTGAAAGCACAATTGAGGTCCGCGTTGAAGAGGAAACTGCATGGTTAACACAAAAGTTAATAGCGGTACTTTTCGAGGTAGAAGTAAATACGATCAATTACCATATCAAAGAAATTTACAAAATACAGGAACAAAAGGAGGAGGCAACTATTCGAAATTTTCGAATAGTTCAAACCGAGGGTAAAAGGCAAGTTGAACGCAATGTAGAGTTTTATAATCTCGACATGATTATTTCTGTTGGTTACCGGGTAAACTCTGAAAGGGCTATTCAATTCAGGCAATGGGCAACCTATGTTTTACGCGATTTTGCCATTCACGGACTAACTGCTGCCGAATTGATCCTGGATCGTGCCAATGCCGAAAAAGAACACATGGGACTGAATACATGGAAAAATGCACCCGAAGGCAAAATTATCAAAACGGATGTATCAATTGCCAAAAATTATTTGAAAGAACAAGAATTAAAATCCCTCGACCGATTTATCACCATGTACCTCGACTATGCTGAGGATCAAGCAGAACGCGGCATCCCAATGACCATGAACGATTGGGTGCAAAAACTTAATGCTTTTTTGCAGTTTAACCAACGGGATATTCTCAATAACCCAGGCCTTATTTCAGCAGAGATTGCCAAAGCTTTTGCCGAAAGTGAATTTGAAAAATACCGAATCGTTCAAGATCAACTATTTGAATCCGATTTTGATAAACACATCAAAAAGCAGTTGGGAGGCTTGAATTATGAGTAATACAATCGACAAAACGGGTGGAAATTCCAACGACAATCAGTTGTTTAGCAAAGTAGCCGAACTGATTGAACTTGCCCGTAAAAAGGTAGCCACCACTGTAAACCTGACGATGGTTCATACCTATTTCGAAATAGGCCGCAGTATCGTGGAAGACGAACAGCAAGGGAAAGAACGGGCTGAATACGGAAAAACAGTGTTAAGCGATTTGGCGGTTCGTTTAACTGAAAAGTTTGGCAAAGGTTTTTCTGAGCCAAATTTGAGAAATATGAGGAAATTGTTCCTGATATATTCTGTCAGAACATTCCAAATTCAGCAGAGACCCTCTACTGAATTGCAAAATTCAGTAAATCACGCAAGTAAAATTCCGCAGAAGGTATCTGCGGGATCTTTCGGGTTCACATTAAGTTGGTCTCATTATCTTATTCTGATGCGAATAGATAATCCTGCGGAACGAAGTTTTTATGAAATTGAAGCATTGAATCAAAACTGGTCGGAAGCTCTACTCAAACGCCAATACCACTCTTCTCTTTATGAGCGCCTTGCTTTAAGCCGGAACAAAGAGGATGTGATGAAACTGGCCAACGAGGGCCACAGTGTGGTAAAACCCGAAGATATTTTGAAAAACCCGTTGACCTTGGAATTCTTAGGTTTAGAACGAAAACCTCAATACTACGAAAAGGATCTGGAGTCGGCCTTAATAGAACATTTACAGCAGTTTATGCTTGAATTGGGCAATGGGTACTGTTGGCAGTAAGGCAAGAAAACCGCTCCGACAAAGATTTCATCCAGATGGATTAAATTTGTAAATTTGCTAAAATGATTTTATGAAACAGAGGATTTACATTGATACATCAGTAGTTGGAGGATATTTTGACGAGGAATTCAGCGAAGCAACTAAAGGTTTGTTTGAAAGACTTGAGCAGAAAGAAATAGTTTCTGTCATTTCAGATTTACTTGATTTAGAATTGACTGGCGCACCTCAGAATGTCAGAGAGCTTTTGTATAAATTTTCAACTGACAAATTTGAGCGTGTAGCATTGACAGAGGAAGCAATTCAACTTGCTGACACATACATTGCCGAAAAAATTGTCGGAAAGACAAGCCTTGAAGATTGTAGGCATATTGCATTGGCGACGATTAACAGAGTTGACGTTTTAGCGAGTTGGAATTTTAAACACATAGTGAATCTTGACAGGATTAAAGGGTATAATTCCGTCAATTATAGATTAGGATACCCTATGATTGAAATTAGAAGTCCCAAAGATTTAATAAATTATGAAGACTAAGATGAAAGAAAAATCATTTGACGCTGTAAAAATGATGCGTGAGATTCGTGATAAAATAAGTTCCGAAACTCAAAATATGACATTTGAGGAATTAAAGAAATATATTGATTCACGGATAAAAAATGGTGGATTAAAACCGATAGGACAATAATGCATTAAATAAAATTGGTTATAAAACAGTTTGTGAGAAATAGTCTCTAGCCCGGAAATCAGATAAGAGATTTTTTGAACAGCTTCAACAATTGTTAATTACAGTCCAAGCACATCAAATACGCAATGCATGAAATTAACTGATTATAGGGCTATTAGAGAAGCAGGAAAAGAATTAGGGGGTAAGATTTTTCAATATGCGGTTGACAATAATAAGCAAGAACTAATTTCAGCAGCCAAATTACTGGGGCTTTGGGATGGGAAGATTTGATAAGATTAATAAAGACAAACTTCTTTCTGCAATTTCATTGACTGCTTTTAAGAAAAGGAGAAAATTGACTTTCACCGAAATGTATGTCCTGATTCACGATAAGAATCGACAGTTTGGAAAGGAAATAAGAACCCAATAAGAAAAATATTAACAATCAACTAATACCAACCATGACAACCATCGATCGTCGTTCGTTTATTAAAACAGCCGGAATGGGAGGTTCATTAATCGGACTTTCCGGTAGTGTTTCTGCGTTTGGGTTATCCGTACCCGACAAAAACAAGAACAAACTACCCCGCTGGCGCGGATTTAATTTGCTTGATTTTTATACTTCGAAGCCACTGGTACTGCCACGACCGAACAACCCGGGCAAAACAATGGAAGAGGACCTGAAATGGATGTCGGACTGGGGTTTTGATTTCGTACGCATTCCGGTGCAGTATCCCAGCTACATCAATTTCGACAAGGGCAACGACAAAGACAAAAAGATAACCCCCGAAGAGGTTCTCAGTTTTAATGACCAAGCCATCGAAGAAATTGAGAAATTGGTTTACCTGGCCAATAAATATGGCCTTCACGTAAGCCTCAACCTGCACAGGGTGCCGGGCTTTTGCATCAATGCCGGCTTCGATGAGCCCTTCAACCTTTGGAAGGACCCCGGAGCGCAGCAGGCGTTTTATGCCCATTGGGAAATGTGGGCCAAACGCTTCAAAAATGTTTCCGCGAAAAAGCTCAGTTTTGATCTGATCAACGAACCATGCTTTCGCGAAGATATGAACGACCAGTTCGGTAAGAGAACGGCCATTGACGGTGATCTTTACAGGAAAATTGTTCAGGGTAGTCTGGAGGTAATTCTAAAACACAATGCTGACCGTTTGGTCATAGCCGACGGGAACAATGGTGGCGGTACCATTACCCCTGAATTGAATGACTTGAAGGTAGCTCAAAGCTGCAGAGGTTATTTTCCGGGAGAAGTTTCCCATTATCGGGCGCCATGGGTGTGGAAAAATCCGGATGACGCCCCTACTCCGGTCTGGCCGGGAACAATCAAAAACAAAGAGTACAGTCGAAAAAACCTGGAAGATTTTTACCGTCCCTGGATTGAATTGGTTCAGCAGGGTGTTGGCGTGCATTGCGGGGAATGCGGCTGTTACAAAGAGACGCCCCACGAGGTCTTTCTCGCCTGGATGACCGATGTGTTGGATATTCTGACCGAAAATAATATCGGATGGGCCTTCTGGAATTTCAGGGGAGACTTTGGCGTGATGAATTCGGGAAGAAAGGATGTGGCCTACGAAGATTGGTACGGCCAGAAGTTGGACCGAAAGATGCTGGAGATGCTGCAAAAGCACTGACAACAGGGATCTTGTTGGGGGTACGTGATCAACGATCCGTTAATTCCCTTCTTTTTCTACAGTCCGGGAGTAATATTTGACGACAAGGTCACCTTTAGAAAAGGGGAAGACTTCAGGCTGAAGTATCGGATCAGCGTGGTTTCAGGGGACCTCTAACTCGCCTTCCCACCTGGCTATCACGGCAGTGGCCAGACAGTTACCAACGACGTTTACGCCTGTGCGGGCCATGTCGAGCAATACATCTATTCCCAGGATGATCATCACCGGTTCGACCGGCAGTCCGAAGGTGGCGACGGTACCCAGAAGTATGACGAAGGAGGCCCTTGAGACGCCTGCCACACCCTTGCTGGTAAGCATCAGCGTCAAGGCGATGACAAACTGCTTTTCGATGGAAAGATCGATTCCCGCGGCCTGCGCAACAAATACCGCAGCAAGGGAAAGGTACAAAGTAGATCCGTCCAGGTTAAAACTATAACCTGTTGGAATCACGAAGGAGACGATTTTCCGGGGTACCCCGAAGGCCTCCATAGATTCCATAGCTGAGGGCAAGGCAGACTCAGAATTAGCTGTAGCAAAAGCAATTGAAGCCGGTTTTGATACCGCATTTATGAATTTCAAAACCGGAATCTTGAAAATCAGGGCAATCGGAAACAGAACCAGTAACAGAAATGCAATCAGGGCTACATATAAAGTAACCAGCAATTTAAGCAGCGAAAACAACACATCGGTACCCAAATGGCCTATTGTGAAGGCTATGGAGGCGAAGACTGCCACAGGAGCAAAATACATCACGATTCCGGTGAATTTGAACATCACCTCGGTCAGGCTGGCAGTCAGTTTCAGCATCGGGGTTTTGTACTTTTCCGTCAGCATGGAAAGCGCGATACCAAATATGATACTGAAGATAACTATCTGAAGGATATTGCCTTCCGCGATAGCTTTGGCAATATTTTCGGGGAAAATATGCAGCAGAAATTCCTGAGTTGTCTGCAATTTCGCAGGAGTGACGGGCACATTTCCGGTCATCGCGGAAAGATTGATACCAACGCCGGCTTTGGATACGTTAATGGCAATCAATCCGATGAAGAGTGCGAGTGTGGAGGCGATTTCGAAATAGAGCAGTGATTTCCATCCCATCCGGCCAACTTGCTTCAGGTCGGTATGACCGGCAATTCCATTGACCAGGGTAGCAAAAAGCAATGGCGCGATGATGGTTTTGATCAACCGGAGGAAGATTTCGCTCAGAAATTGCAGGGAATTCGCAATCTGAGGCAGGCTATGCCCAAACTCAGCACCGGCAACCAAGCCAAAAAGGATCCAGACCGTCAATGATTTTTTCCGCCAGGCCAACAAAGCAAATGCAAAGATTGTCAGCAACCTGCTTATGGTCAGGATCTGATTACCAGGATCGGCAAGCCTGAATATTTTCAAAAAAGAGAGCAGTGCAGTAATCGAAAGTGAAGCGATCAGTAACCAAGATACCCAATGCAGGGCGTTTCCGTTCTTTAATTTTTTTTCCAAGACTGATTTTTTTTCACAGGTTACATTAGCAATCAAAGATAAAAATTCTGGTAAATCTTCCTGCTTGATCCACCTTTATTCTCGAAAACAGGAGTCATTTTTTAGGCGGGTCCTGCTTTCCCATGGACTCAAATTCTTCTGCATATTTCGTCCAGGCCTCTTCCATCTCTTTTACCTTACCGGGAAACTTTTCGGCAAGGTTAGTGGTCTCGGATCGGTCTTTGCTTAAATCGTAAAGCTCCCAGGGTGACTTGTGATCGGCCGTCAATTTCCAGTTGCCGATACGGATGGCCCTATTGCCTTCGTGGTTCCACCAGAGAAAATCACGGCTGACGGTGCCGTCTTTTCGAAATACTGGCAGAAGGCTCTTCCCCGGTAGGGGTGGCACCTGAAGATCTGCAACTGAGGCAGGCATTTTGCCTCCGGTGATGTCCAGTATGGTCGGGAGCAGGTCGATCAGATGCCCCGTGTTAGTACGGAATTCTCCGTGAGCCTTTATTCCTGCAGGCCAGCTGACAATCAGGGGGGTGGAAATGCCACCTTCGTGGTTCCACGATTTATGGAGTCTGAAAGGCGTGTTGGCGGCACTCGACCAGCCCGGACCTATACCCAGATAGGACTTTGCTGAGCCAACCACCGAGCCCAGTTCATGGCCCCCTTCGCGGATAATCTGTTCGGCAGACGCACCATTGTCAGAAACGAAAATAATCAGGGTATTATCCAGTACGCCCATCGCCTTAATCTGGTCGATGACCCGGCCAATTTCGAGATCCATCCGATAAATCATGGCAGCATGAACAGCCATTTTAGCTGACTGAAATTCTTTTTGTTCTGCCGTTAGCGTATTCCAGGGAACTGCATGACCTACCTCCCCCGGACCGATTCTTTTCTGCAACTCCGTTTCCGGCAAATTCCACGAAGGAATAACTTCAGGATCCAAGTCAGACAGGTTGCAATTGATGATCCCAAGCTTCTTCAACCGAGCATAACGCTCCTTGCGCAAGGCATCCCAGCCCGCTTTGTAACGATCCTTGTATAAGGCAATGTCGGCAGCAGGTGCCTGAATCGGAAAATGCGGACTGTGGAAGGCGAGGTATTGAAAGAATGGCTGAGCCGGGTATTTTACAGCATGTTCCTTCAGAAACTTGATGGCATAATCGGCAATCCTGGTTGTCGAATAGGAACTTCCGTCCGGCTCTATCGGCGGTAGCTTTAAATCATCTTCGGTATGATTGACTGCTCCGAAATAGCCTTCAGTATTCATATATAAATAGGAATGCTCGAAGCCATTGTCTGATGGTTTTCCATCTACATGCCATTTCCCTGAGACATAAGAATGATAGCCCAGTGGTTTCAGGTATACCGGAAGCAATTGTGCCCAGCGGGGACGAATACCAGCTGCACCACCTGTGGCCGGGTTGCCAATCCATTGCTTAGTGCCGGATAGATTGTCACGCCGGACCGACTGGGGATAATATCCGGTCAGCAAACTTGCCCGGGAAGGCCAGCAACGACCCGTGTTGTAAAATTGTGTAAAACGAATGCCTTTGGAAGCTAAACGGTCCAGGTTTGGGGTCTGAATCTCACTGCCGTAACATCCGGCATCAGAGAAACCCATATCATCAGCAACAATGATAAGGATATTGGGCTTTTTTTCCTGAGCGCTGAGAGTGACCGGAATACCGCATGCCAACCCTGCAAGTACCGGGTACAAAGTTCGTTTAATCAACATAACAGGAGGTATTAGTTTGTCTGTAGTATCGTGCTTTAGTTCAGATTTGCTTATCTTTTGGAGAGGATATTCTTTTCATATTGCTGGATTTCAGCAATATAATCGACCCCTACCGGGACGCCGGACTCCAGACAATAGTAATCCCAAACGGCGCTGAAAGGCATGGTTTTCAACTCTTCCAGCATGGCCAGGCGCTCGAAATTCTGTCCGGCTTCTTCCATGGCAATCAAGGTTTTGGTTGGTTCGAGCAGAGCGATCAGAAATGCTTTCTGCGCAGCGCGGGTTCCGATCACATAAGCGCCAATCCGGTTAATGGAGGCATCGAAGAAATCGAGACCGATGTTCACGCGGCTCAGGAAATTGTTGCGGATTATTTCTGAGGCAATCAGCTGAAGATCATCGTTTAAGGTAACCACATGATCCGAATCCCAGCGTACAGGCCGGGTCACGTGAAGAAGAATTTCGTCGATAAACTGCAGACAGGCCGAAATTTTGTCACCGACCTGCTCTGTTGGATGGAAATGCCCATTGTCCAGGCAGATCAGTTTGTTGTTTTGGATGGCATATCCGAGGTAGAAATCATGCGATCCGACCGTCATCGACTCAGCCCCGATGCCAAATAGCTTGCTCTCAATAGCATCCTTCATGTAGACCTTCGGATAATCGACGGCCATCGCCTCATCGAGCGATTTTTTCAGGAGCACCCGATGGCCGTTGCGATCAATCGGCGTATCTTTCGATCCGTCCGGAATCCAGGTATTGTGCACACAAGGCGAACCAAGTTGCCTGCCGATTTCCGCCGAAATGGCGCGACATCTTTTGACATGTTCCACCCAGAATTTGCGGTTTTCCTCCTTCTTGCTGGAGAGAGTAAACCCGTCGGCTGCCCTGGGATGGGAAAAACAGGTGGCATTAAAATCCATTCCGATGCCGAGTTTCTTGCACCAGTCGATCCAGCTTTGAAAATGCTTCACCTCAATTTGGTCGCGATCCACCCTTTCACCTTTGAAATCGCCGTAAATGGCATGCAAATTCAATCTTTGCTTTCCTGGTAAGAGTGAAAATACTTTTTCCAGGTCGGCCCTCATTTGCGCGATGGTGGTCGCTTTCCCCGGATAGTTTCCAGTCGCCTGGATACCCCCGCCGGAGAGTGTAGCGTCGGGTGTTTCGAACCCGCCGACATCATCCGTTTGCCAGCAGTGCAGCGATATCACTACTTCGTTCATCTTCTTTACAACGGCATCCGTGTCGACGCCGAGTTCCGCATATTGAGCCTTTGCAATCGCATAGGCCTGATTAACCAATTCCTTGTTCATTTTGCTAAATTTATTCCATGTAAAATAATTCTGTCAGAGACTTGGTAACCGGAGAGTTATCCGGATTTGACGCCATGATATCCGACATATATTTCCACCATTTCTGAACGATTTCGGTCTTGCCGAGATCCTGAGAACCCCCCTTCCCGCTCACCTTCTGAAAAGCAAACAGGATATCGGTCTCCTCATCCAGAAAAATGGAATATTCGCTTACGCCCGCCTCCTTCAGCAATTGATGTAATTCTGGCCACAAAGCGTCGTGGCGCCGTTTATATTCCTCTTTTTGCCCCTTGTTCAGGTGCATTTTAAAAGCTACCCGCATAAGAATCCTCCTTTTCTACATTGCATTTCCAATACCCACAATGAAAACCGATCCGATAATCACAAGGATACCTACCGTGAAGGTCATCTTGGTTTTAGGTGCCACGCCGGTCCATTCATGCCTGTAAACGCCCCACATGTTGGCAGTTAGGATAATAGTAGACATGTGCAGAATCCAGGAACTTGCACCATTGCCGAGTTTGCTTTCGCCCATGCCATAAAAGAAAAACTGCATAAACCAGGTCGTTCCAGCAAGGGCAGAAAACATGATATTACGCGCAATCGGGGTCTTCTTGTTGACAAAATCACCGTAAGACTTGTTTTTCAGGCTGAGGATGGTCGTCCAGATGAAGTTGGTCGTCAATCCTCCCCAAAGAATGACAATATAGGGGACGTTATTCTGAAACAGCGGATTGCATCCTGCCACGACGGCTGCCTGGGCCATCGGTTTTCCGACTTCGATGCCAAAATTAAAGAAGGAGCTCAGTATCCCGGAAATCACCGCGATGATCAATCCTTTTACGAGCGAGAATTCGGCCACACTGGCCTTTTGCTCCTCTTCAGATAGCTCTTTCTCCTTCATCATTCCGGCCTTGCCTGAGATGGCAATCCCGATCAGACAAACCAGTACTCCCAGCAATACCAGGCGACCACCTGTTGTTGTCATCATGTGGGTAAAGGAGACCTTTCCCAAAGTCGGGTTGATCGAGTAATAAATGGATGGTACAATGGCGCCGAACGCGGCGCAGAAGCCTAATACGACTGAATTACCAAGCGACATTCCCAGGTATCGGACACCCAGACCGTACGTTAATCCGCCGATGCCCCACAGGAGACCCATCATGAAAGTTAAATAAAAAATCTGGGAGGTACTGGCCGCGATGATTGCTGCAAAACCAGGAACTGTCAGATAAGCTGCCAGCGGAGGAACGATTAACCATGAGAAGATTCCGCCGACAATCCAGAAGCTTTCCCAGGCCCAACCCTTTACTTTGTTGTAGGGCATATAAAAACTTCCCGAAGCGAATCCGCCAATCGAATGAAAAATAACGCCTAATAATGCATTCATAGTTTGTTTGGTTAAAAAAATAAATATAAGGTATTTTTCGGCGCTCAATATACAAAAAATGGGGACGCTATCTCATAGAAAAAGGATACGCCGGGACGCAATTAGCGCTCAGATAATCCCAACAACTTATAATCACTTATTTTTAAAGAAGATTGAGCATCAGAATACATTATTCGTGGCATAAGCCTTAACATAAAGTGCAAACTATTCAAAGTTAAATCTATTAATAATTAATTTCCCAATAAACTAAGAAATTCTTCAGCAATGATAGGATTAAATGTAAAATACATATTGAGTAGTCAACATAGATAGGTCAAAAATTATAGAATTTCTTTGATTTCCAAATCTACAAATCACAAAAATCGCATAAAAATGAAAAAATCAGATAATTACTAAATTTGTAACTAACTGATTTTTCAGAGCGGAAAACGAGATTCGAACTCGCGACCCTCAGCTTGGGAAGCTGATGCTCTACCGACTGAGCTACTTCCTCAAAACCAGTTAATTAAATCCCTAAAAACTGATTCTCTTATCTTTCGGTTTACGTTATGGTTTACACGCAAACAACAGGAATGGGGTTTATAATATTGAATCTTTCTATGATCTTTACCCTTGAAATAAATCATTTACCCAAAGGATAAACCAAAAGTAGGTAAAAAATATTTGCAATAATCGGATAATATCTTCTCAATCCAGAAATTTATCAACCGGCTAATTTAAATCTTCTGTACCGAATTGTTTTTTTAATCTGGTGAAGTTATTCTTAAAAATCACCACCCATATATCGAAACATTTCTATACTTTTAGGATTAATTATTCACGAAAAATTACCTTTGCGGGTGGTTTTTAGAGGAACTGCCATTATGGTGCAAGCCTAAATAAGACATATACATAAAACTTATGGCTAAAAAACAAATGACAATATTACTCGTCCTTTTATTTTCCATAATCATCATGGATCAGACAGGGAATAGCTTTTTTCCCACTGCCAGAGCGAATAGCGCTTTCTCTGGCACAGAAAAAGACCCCATCAACCCAAATATGCCTATACTTTATTCACCCGAAGATCTTGGGATGAGTTCTGTCAGGTTGGCCCGCATTGATTCTATTGTAAAGAACGGCATCAAGGCCAGGGTTTTTCCAGGATGTCAGGTATTGGTTTTGAAAGAAGGCAAACCGATTTATGACAGGTGTTTTGGAAACTATACCTACGAGGCAACGCAAAAGGTGAAACCAACCACTATGTATGACCTGGCTTCTCTTTCGAAGACTACAGGGACATTGCTGGCTATCATGAAGCTTTACGACAACGGCAAACTCAAACTGACCGATAAGGCATCCAAATATCTTACTTTCCTTCAGGGTACGGATAAGGAAAAAATAACGATAACGGAACTGTTGTTTCACGAATCGGGCCTACCTGCCTCACTTCCATTCTACCGACTGGCAATTGAGAAAAATAATACACCGTCCTCTTTAACCTCAACGCCAGGCAAGAAGCATAAGGTTGTTAATACTACATTTAAATACAAAGAAGACTGGGTGTCCAAAATTCCTTCGGTTGAATACACATCGCAGGTATCGGACAGCTTTTATGTAAACAATCGCTTCCATGAGGCGGCGATGCAGATGATAGCCAATACACACTTGAATAGCAAGACTTATCGTTATAGTTGTGTGAACTTTATTTTGTTGAAAGAAATTGCGGAAACGATTAGCGATACGACCATGGATGTGTTCCTTGACAGGGAATTCTATACGCCAATGAAACTAAACAACCTGGCTTATCTGCCTTTGCGAAAGCATAAAAAGGAAGATGTTGCACCTACGTTGAAAAAGGATTTCTTGCGTAAAGGAGCAATACAAGGTTTTGTGAACGATCCGGATGCCGCCTTTTTGGGTGGAGTCTCGGGTAATGCCGGTTTATTTGCTTCGTCCCGGGATGTTGCAACAGTGTATCAGATGTTACTCAATAATGGCGAGATTGATGGGAAACGTTACCTTAGCGCAGAAACATGCAGGCTCTTTACAACTACCACTTCGGCAAGCGGAAGACGTGACCTGGGTTATGACAAACCATTTCCTGAAAATCCGAAGCACAGTCCGTGTTGCATTTCCGCACCACCGGTAGTTTATGGTCATACCGGCTATACAGGAACATGTTGCTGGGTAGATCCGATTAACCGGTTCGTATATGTCTTCTTAAGCAATCGAACTTATCCCAATGATGGGGTAAATAAACTGGCTAAATTGGGGATACGCACCAAGATTCAAGAAGTGATTTACCAAGCGATGAAGAAATAATAATTAATAATTGGCATCATTTTAAAAATACCAATCGGAATAAATAGAAAATTTATCCTTATCAGTTCGATATTTTTGGGATTAGTAGTTGGTTGTAACCATGCTGATCAACGGCGACGAACTGGAAACTCCGGCGTTGCAACCAACTCGGTTGCAGGTAACGACAGTGCCGTTGTAAAACAGACCATAAATACCCCCGCTCGGGTTTATGCAAAACCGGAAGTGCCGGTTCTCTGCTATCACCATATTGCAGATGACAGAAAAAGCGATTATGAGGTAAGCCCGACTACATTTACCTCGCACATTAAAATACTGGCTGATAGTGGTTACCACTCCATCTCACCCACGCAATTATATGACTATCTGGTTCATAATAAGGTCTTGCCCGAAAAACCTGTTATGATAACCTTTGATGATTCGCGGGTGGAACATTCCGTGATTGCTGCTCCCGCGATGGAAAAGTACGGATTCAGAGGCGTTTTCTTTATCATGACCATCACTTACAACAAGAAGAATTACATGACAACCGATCAAATTGCGCAGTTGGCAAAAGCCGGGCATACCATAGGGCTTCATAGCTGGGATCATACGATGGTGACCAAATATAAAGAAACGGCTGATTGGCAGAAACAGGTGGCAGAGCCTAAAAAAAAGTTGGAAAAGATAGTGGGCAAGGGGGTTGAATACTGGGCTTACCCGAATGGCGTATATGACCACAAGGGTGCTGAGGAACTAAGCAAATATTTTAAGCTTTCGTTTACGCTTGCAACAAAACGCGATTCAATCCAACCCTTACAAACTATTCGCAGAATGATTGTTCCGGAATGTACACCGCAAGGACTGCTTAAATCAATGCGCCAAACCTTTGGGAAAAAGAAAATATAAGAGCATAAAAACCAGGGGCCCAGAATAAGAACAAAAGGCTTTATTAACTTTCCACTTTTTACTTTCTACTTTCAATTATGAACTATAAACACTTTATTCCTTTAGCCCTTACGTTTATTTTTATCCTTAGCGGATGTGTACACAAAACAGAACCAGTGTCGAAAAAAGAACCCGCAGAAAAATTGTTAGTCCAAAAACAGGAAAAGAAAGTCATACCGATAGATACCCTGGCCTTTCAAAATAAACTACATGCACTGGCAAACGGAGATACTACAGGGTTATGGCCTAACCACCTTCGCTACTATCCTTTAGTTGGAGCTATTCTGCCTTTCAAAAGGATTGTGGCCTATTATGGCAACCTCTATTCGAAAAAAATGGGGATATTGGGTGAATATCCGCCAAAAGAAATGTGGGATAGATTAAATGTCGAAGTCAAGGCGTGGGAAAAAGTTGATCCTTCTACTCCGGTACAACCTGCCATCCATTACATTGCCGCAGTGGCGCAAGGTATTCCGATGAAAGATGGGAAATATTGTAAACGAATGCCCGCGTTTATGATTGATTCGGCATTAGCAATAGCCAAAATGGGAAATGCTATTGTTTTTTTAGACCTTCAGGTGGCACTGAGTAATGTAAGAAATGAAGTTCCTATTTTGGAAAAATACCTAAAAATGTCCCAGGTACATTTGGGGATTGACCCTGAATTTTCGATGCAGGAAGGTAACATTCCCGGTCGTAAAATAGGGACCATGGATGCAAGTGACATTAATTTTTGCTCAGAATACCTGGCCAAACTGGTAAAGGAAAACAACCTGAGCCCTAAAATCCTTATTGTACATCGCTTTACGCAAGGTATGGTTAGAAACTACAAGAATATAGTGTTGCACCCCGAAGTGCAGATTGTGATGAACATGGATGGTTGGGGTGAGCCGACGCTGAAATATAGTACCTATAAGCGATATATTAATCAGGAACCGGTACAATTTACCGGATTCAAACTGTTTTATAAAAATGACCTGAAAAAACCGCCTCATCGCATGTTAACGCCGCCGGAACTGATGAAACTGAAACCGCTACCCATATATATCCAATATCAATAAATGGATCAGGAAGCTGTCATTCAAAAAACAATCGGGTTTGTAAAAAGCAGACAGGAAGAAAATTAAGACTGAAATGAGAGCGAAACATGCGGTAGACATAAACTCGACAGACAAAAGGCCAGTTTATAATCGAGAGCCCGCCCCACAAGTAAACACTGCCTGGGAGAGCCTCTCGCGCCACTGTTCTTACGGATCTCGTATACAGCAGTTTGGTAGAGAGAGCAATCTTACCAGTCAACCCCTTTTACTACACCAAGGATGTTTAAATCGGAATATACACTGGAATGTCTTTTTTGGTTATGATGTAATCCGGGGCACCGCACTTTTGTCTTTTGGTTTCATTTGTTGCTATGCCTGTCAGGCTTCACTCATCAACAAGCTTTAACTGATGTACGAATTACACGTACTTCTGGTAACAGCCATCTCGTTAGGGTTTATTCACACCCTACTGGGCCCCGATCACTATCTTCCTTTTATTGTGCTGAGCAAAGCACGAAAATGGTCGCTTACGAAAACACTCTGGATCACTTTTTTCGGCGGAGTGGGTCATATTGCAGGATCGGTCGTTCTTGGTATTACAGGGGTGGCACTCGGTATCAGCGTGAGCAAACTGGAGATGATTGAAGCAAGCAGAGGTAATCTGGTTGCCTGGATGCTTATAGTTTTTGGACTATCATACACCATTTTTGGAGTCGTCAAATACATGAGAAACGGGCATCATACCCACTTACCAAAATTTCTGCTTCCAAAATCTATTCGAAAATACCGCCATTTACCCACCACCGAAGTGGAGGAGGCAAAAGAAGATACGACCCGGCTAACACCCTGGATACTCTTTCTGATATTTGTGTTTGGCCCTTGTGAAGTACTGATACCATTGCTCATTTACCCTGCGTCCCAACACAATATGTTTGGCGTATTTGCCGTTGCGATGCTCTTCGGAATAGCAACCATCTCCACCATGCTGTTTACCGTTTTAATCGGTTATAAGGGTACTTCGCTCACGCTTTTTAAAAAGAGCGAAAAATACATGCACATGATAGCCGGATCCGTGATTTTGATTACAGGCATTGGCATCCGATTCTGGGGTTGGTAATCTTTTCGGATTTTTTGAGCGCTTTGAATTAAACCTCCCTCCATGTTTTTCCGTATAGTTAGTATGTTTTTTACATCATTCATCAAATCCTGTTTATGGACTTCAGCTCATTTTCAATTTATAAACCCAAGATGGAGTATCGCCGTTTTGGCAAAACAAATAAAATGGTTAGTGTCATCACCCTTGGCGGGATGCGGTTCAAGCATGCCAACGATGAACCCCGCGATCAGATTCCTTCGGATACCCTCGCCCAATGTCGCGAGACGGTTGAAAAGGCATTGGCCCAAGGCATTAATTTAATCGAAACAGCCTGGGGATACATCAAAAGCGAACATGTCTATGGAAGAGTGTTGAATGATGAGTTGAAAATTGCCCGAAGCTCCTATTTCCTGATGACCAAAGGAAATGCAAAAACAGCTGAGGAGATGCGTAAAATGGTCTTCCTCCAGCTAAAAGCGTTGAAAACTGACTACATCGATTTTTATGGCTGGCATGGCATCAATACCATGGAGCTGTTCAATACTGCCTGCGCCAAAGGTGGTCCGGTAGAGGAGCTGTTAAAACTCAAGGAAGAGGGAATTATCGGACATGTTGGTTTTAGCACACATGCACCACTGGAGGTGATTCTGAAAGCCATCTCGACTGATATGTTCGACTTTGTCAACCTTCATTATTACTACTTTTTTCAACGGAACAGGCCAGCCGTAGATCTGGCTGCTTCAAAAGATATGGGGGTTTTTATCATCTCTCCCAACGACAAAGGCGGACAACTGTTTAATGCCCCACAAAAGCTGATAGACTTAACTTCACCTTTACATCCTGTTCAATGGAATGCCCGTTTCTGTCTTGGACATGCTGGTATTCACACCCTGACATTTGGACTTACGGTACCAGCTCAGTTTGAACACCTGAACGGCATATTTCCTGCCCCCTCTCCCATGTCACCGGAAGATGAAGCCATAAGGCAGTCACTTGAAGCCCGGAAATTGCAGGTTCCTTTTGCCGATTTCGATCCCTACTGCATGGAAAATGATAAGTCCGGACTGAATATTCCTGAAATCCTCCGGTTCAGAACCCTTTGGAAATGTTACGACATGAAGGAATTCGGGCTATACCGATACAATATGTTTCAGGAGAAAGACCACTGGTTTCCCGGCAATTTCCCGACAGAAGAAAATTTAAAAGAGATAGATCTGACCCGATGCCCCTCTGAAATTCCTTTGGTTGATTTGATTCGTGAAACTCATGAAGGGCTCTATCGGCCGAAATATATTGTTTAAAATGTCTGAAGGGTTTAAAAATTGTTTGAAGGGTTTGCAGTTTCCCAGAGAAAAACCGGGGTTGCATCCGCGTAACCTCCACCGCGAACGGTACGATTTTGGTGCATTGGTGCAAAGTTGCCCGGAACTGGCTGCCTTTGTGATCCAAAATCCTTACCAGGATACCTCGATAGATTTCTTCAATCCGGATGCGGTGAAGATGTTAAACAGAGCATTACTGAAGTATTTCTACGACATTGAGAGCTGGGACATTCCTCCGGGATACCTTTGTCCCCCAGTGCCGGGAAGAGCAGACTACATTCATCACGTGGCTGATTTAGCCGCAATGGGGAATGGCGGAACGATTCCCCGGGGAGAGAAGATCCATTGCCTGGATATTGGTGTGGGTGCCAACTGCATATACCCCATCATCGGAAATAAAGCCTACGGTTGGTCGTTTGTTGGCTCAGACATTGATCCGGTAGCCATCGATAATGTCCAAAAGATCATTCGGGCGAATCCTTCACTCAAGGGAGCGGTCGAGGTGAGGCTGCAAAAAAACAAATCTGCTATCTTCAATGGAATCCTTCAACCAGATGAACATTTTGACCTTGCGATCTGTAATCCTCCGTTTCATACCTCTGCAGAAGAAGCCATAAGCGGATCACAGAGAAAACTCAGCAATTTGAAAGGCAGAAAGATCAAAAATCCAACGCTCAACTTTGGTGGTCAGAACAATGAACTGTGGTGTCCGGGAGGCGAAGTTCAATTTGCCAAACAAATGATTGCAGAGAGCAAACAGTTTGCAGTCTCCATTACCTGGTTCTCTGTTCTGATCGCAAAAAGTGAGCATCTGCCGGCACTATACCATGCGCTAAAATTGGCAGAAGCACCCGAAATCAGAACCATACCCATGGCTCAAGGCAACAAAATAAGCCGAATCGTGGCATGGAGTTTTCAACGCTTCGGTGCAAATTCCATGGTAAAGTAGAAGTAAATCACTATTTTGCACAAAACATTCAGTCGATGCAAGGTCAAAACAGAAGTGAAGTGAAGGTCGGATCAGAAGTTGGAATAGTTTTAAAAAACGACCAGCGATCCGGTAAAATTACGGAAGGAGTTGTTCAGGATATCCTGACAAACAGCTCGTTTCACCCCCATGGTATCAAAGTCAGGCTGACTACCGGTGAAGTTGGCAGGGTGAAGTCGATCAAATAAACAGCATTCCATTGATGAAAACAGCCTCACTGAAGGAGATCAAAACGGAATTGGCAAGCGTGCACCCTGCACGGCTGGCAGAGCTGTGCCTGAAAATGGTTAAATACAAAAAGGAAAATAAAGAGCTGCTTACCTATCTTCTATTTGATTCGTATGATGAAAAAGCTTACATCCAATCGGTGATTTCTGAGATGGATGAAATGTTTAAGGAGGTCAATAGAAGCAATTCTTACCACGCGAAGAAGGGTATTCGCAAAATACTCGGGATTGCAAACAAACAGGTCAAGTACTCGGGTTCAAAACAAACAGAGGTTGAAATATTGATTCATTTTTGCAAAAAACTAAGAAAGTCAGGAATTGTAATGCCCTTGAACAGCGCTTTGGGCAATATCTACGTTCGACAGGTTCAAAAAATTAAAAAATCCTTGGCTACACTGCATGAGGATCTGCAGTTTGATTATTCGGAAGAAGTCAGGCTTCTTTGAAGGTGACAGATGCTATTCCCCGGGCACCGAAACAGGGTTCCGGGAATATTGTATAATTTTATCCAACCTAACAATAGAACATGCCTGATTACCATCCAAATATCCATCACCGCAAATCCATCCGATTGAAAGGATATGATTATTCAAAGGCCGGATGGTATTTTATCACGATATGCGTTCAGGACCGCGCATGTTTGTTTGGCGAAATACGCGTAGGGGCGTCCTGTTGATACGTGCCCCATTGACATTCCCCAATACGATCCCGACAACAAAAAATTTGACGTCCCCATGGGCGAAATGGTCGATTGGTTTAAAACAATGACGACAAACGACTACATTCGCGGGGTCAAAAATCAGGGGTGGAAACGGTTCAACGGCAAATTGTGGCAAACGCAATTATTGGGAACATATCATCAGGGACGATGGTTCCTATTCCCGGATTGCAGCCTATATTTTACATTTTTTAAGTCTTGTAAGCTAGGAGAGTAAATGTAAAGAAGTTCTTTGAATAAAAGGAAATCCTGATCGATTAAATGATTGGCACATTTTTTTAATTGATCTAGTAAAAGCAATTTTTGTCCCAACTTATAATGAAAATTGTATTTATATAAAAGATGTTAAGCTTATTTTATTGAAGGACAAATTATTTACTTTTGAATTTTAAAATGATAACAAAATGAGGAGACTTATATCCATTTGTACAATATTAGTTTTAAGCCTAACGGCCTGTACCAAGAGTACGATTCCTGTAGTGTTACCCGTAATCACTGTAAATACTGTTTCAGATATAACTCTAAATACTGCGAAATCGGGTGGTGATATTACTGCAGATAATGGAGGTCCGATCACTGAACGTGGAGTTTGTTGGAGTAAAACCCCCTCACCGACCATTTCAAATAGCAAAACATTAAATGGTAGCGGACTTGGAACATTTACAAGTGAGATGACAGGACTAACATCAGGCACAACCTACTATTTAAGAGCCTATGCAACAAATAATGCCGGAACAGCATACAGTAAAGAATCAGTATTTACAACCTTCTAAAAAGCGAGTTAGAAACCAATCTAACTCGCTTTTTTTCTTGAGCGGAAAACGAGATTCGAACTCGCGACCCTCAGCTTGGGAAGCTGATGCTCTACCGACTGAGCTACTTCCGCTTTTTAAAATTGAACTGCAAATTTAATTGTTTTTGGCAAATTACAATTTCCTCAACTGACAAAATCAGGTTACTTACATTCTCTCCGGCACCTGTATGCCCAGAAGGGAAAATCCGTTTTTAATAATTTTGCCCACGGCCTGCGTCATTACCAACCGGAAATCCCGGATGCCAGGATCGGGTTCATTCAGGATCGAATAATCGTGATAGAAAGAATTGAACTCCTTCACCAGATCGTACACATAATTGGCGACAACCGCCGGACTGTGCGCCGTTCCAGCCTCTTTAACAACTTCCGGAAACAATGAAATGGTCTTCAGCAGCACCCGCTCCTTCACATTAATCACTTTGTTTTCTACCCTTCCGGGGATGGTTATGCCGGTTTCATTTGCCTTTCGGAGGATACTGCGGATGCGGGCATAAGTGTATTGAATAAACGGTCCGGTGTTGCCATTGAAATCGATCGACTCTTCCGGATTGAAAGTCATCGTCTTCTTCGGATCGACTTTCAGGATGAAATATTTCAGTGCTCCCAGGGCCACGATGCGGTAGATGTTCTCTTTCTCCTCCTCACTGTAACCTTCCAGTTTCCCCAACTCCAGCGACACCGACCTGGCCACATCGACCATCCCGGCAACGAGATCATCGGCATCCACAACAGTTCCCTCGCGGGATTTCATCCTTCCGTTGGGAAGTTCGACCATGCCATAAGGGAAGTGATACAGATCTTTTCCCCATTTGTAGCCCAACTTGTCGAGCAGCAGGGAAAGTACCTGAAAATGATAGATCTGCTCATTGCCAACTACATAGATCATGTGGTCAATTGGATAATCGCGGTAGCGTACCTGGGCAGTTCCGATATCCTGGGTGATGTAAACAGAAGTGCCGTCCGAACGAAGCAGGATCTTCTTGTCGAGGCCCTCCTTTTCCAGATTGGCCCACACAGAAGAATCACTCTCCTGCTGGAAAATGCCCTCTTTGACACCGCGCAACACCTCATCGCGACCGATGGTATAAGTATCTGATTCGTAATAAATTTTATCAAAATCGACGCCCAAGGTTTTGTAGGTTTCATCGAAACCGGCATAGACCCAGCCATTCATCGTCTTCCAAAGATTCCGGACTTCCGGATCATTGGCTTCCCATTTGAGCAGCATTTCACGGGTCGCGGCCATGCAGGGAGCCTCTTCTTTGGCCTGCTCTTCGGTCCTGCCGGCTTTTTTTAGCGCTTCGATTTCTTCCTTGAAAAGCTGGTCGAATTTCACATAATATTCACCTACCAGGTGATCGCCCTTTTTGCCGTTAGTTTCTGGTGTTTCACCGTTGCCAAATTTGAGCCAGGCCACCATTGATTTGCAGATATGAACACCCCTGTCGTTGACGATATTGGTTTTAACGACCTTGTAACCATTGGCTTTCATCACTTCGGCCAGAGAAAATCCCAGCAAGTTGTTGCGGATATGTCCGAGGTGCAGCGGTTTGTTGGTGTTAGGGGAAGAATATTCAATCATCACCAGCTCGGCGTCCTTTCCAGCCTCGATAAAGCCGTATTTTTCTGCCGAAACTGCCTCATTCAGCCGTTCGATCCAGTAACTATTGTCAATTACCAAATTTAGAAACCCTTTCACCACGTTGAAACCCGAGACTTCCTTCAGGTTCGCTGTGAGGTACTCCCCTATTTCAGCCGCGGTTGCCTCTGGTGATTTCCTGGTAAGTTTCAGGAAAGGAAAAACCATCACGGTCTGGTCGCCTTCGAATTCACTGCGTGTAAGCTGGACTTGAACTTGTGAAGATTCGATGGTTTGTCCGTAAAGGGCACTAATCGCTTTTGCAACCTGATCTTTTATAATAAATTCAATGCTCATTAAAAATCAAATTGGGAAATTATAATTCTTTAATCCGGATATTCCTGAACTTCACTACAGAACCGTGTCCAAGGAAGCCGATATGTCCCGTAGCACGGTTGAGTCCGGGATGCTCGCGATGATCCATCGTTCCGTTCCTGCTGGCTTTCTGAATATCCCCATCGGTAATGACATTGCCGTTCAGGATCACCTTCACGTTGTTGCCTTTTACCACAACTTCCTCATAATTCCATTGCCCGGTAGGTTTTAGCGAACCCCGCTTAGCAGGAATCACGCCGTAAACGGAGCCATGGTATTGGTAAGGCTGCAACTGCGAATAGATTGGCGCATCATCATCCAGAATCTGAAGTTCCATGCCTACATAAGCGGCATCGCCTTCCAGCGGAGCGCGAATACCCAGACCATTATTAGCGCCCGGGGTTAACTGAAACTCAAAGCGATAGATGAAATCGCGGTACTCTCCCTGGGTAAAGAGGTTTCCATGCGACGGACCATTGTCTACATTGAGAACAATTTCGCCGTTTTTTACCTCATAATCAACGGTATTGCCTGTCCAGCCTTCGAAATTTACTCCATTGAAAAGCGGTGCAAATCCCTCTTTTTGCTCCTCGGGCGAAACCACATAACGGTTGTCGTTGATCTCGCGGACATAAATATCGCGGAACCCAAGATCAGTGCCATGCGCCTGTAGCTCGATCGCATCTCTCGGGAAAATTGGAATTGAGCGGTCCCAGTAATTTTCCAGCGTCACATTATCCACTACCAGGATACCATTCAAATATACAGTTACCTTTTCTCCGATCATCTTGATATAGAAATGATTCCAGTCGTTAATCGGATTATCGGCAACTTTCAGCGGTGTACTCCTGTATTTCGCGTTGTTGTATAAACCGCCCGACCCGACCTGCGCTCCCGCGTCGACACGCGAAGTATCCCAGATCTGAACCTGTGGCGATCCCCTCAGATAGATTCCGCTGTCTCCCTTTTTGGTAATACGCCAGTCGACAATCATCTCGAAATCACCATATTGCTTATCGGAGCAGAGGTTGTCTCCTGCCCCGCTGAAGACGATGGAATTATCTTTCACACTCCAGTTCTTTTTCGCCTTTGCGTCGGCTTCGACCTGTTTTGCTGCAAGTTCCTGCGGTGTCATCTTGACCCTGGTGACAGGATTGCCGACCAGTCCTTTCCATCCGGTGAGGTCTTTGCCATTGAACATTGGCACAAAACCCTTTTCATCCGGCATGGAAGCCAGGTATTTCTTGATTTTCTCCTTGTCATAGTCACTTTCAGCTCCCTTGATCAAAGGCAATGATTTTGTCAGGGCGTTTTTTACGATTTCCCCGGTCAGGCCGGTCGTCTTTCCTGATTCTGGCAACGCAACCTGCATAACAGCAGAAGCAGCAGCAAATTTTAAATCTTTATCATCCAGGAATTTAGATACGTAAACAAGGGTAATAAAAGTCTTAAGATCGCCCAGTTTGTCGAGTACCAACAATTTTTGCTCCTTGTTGGCTGCCAGGGTCATCAGCTTGCGGTATTGCAGCAATTTCTGGTCGTCCGGCAAAGTGAAACGGGACACCAGACCTACGAATCCTTTGAATGCCTTTGCCTGGTAAGCCTTGTCGGTAGAACAAATCAGGTACAACGCATCGGCAGCATCGGCGTTGTTCCATTTTAACAAGGCATTAAATGCAGCTTCTTTGACCGCCAGATCTTGCGAACCAAATGCATCTACTACTTTTTTCAATGCCTCTCTGCTCCCTAACCGGGAAAGCACTTCAAGCGTCCGTCCAGGATCTGCAGCACCACTCAGTTGACTGATGAATTTTGTCTTTTCTTCATTGTTGAGACGGGATGTGGCATTGATCAGGGAAGCCTGAACGGCGGATATCTGCTCTTTGGAGGATACTTTCTTCAATAGATCGATTAACACCGGAATATTTTCTTCGGAGGAGAGATTCTTCAACGCTGCAAAGGCTGCGGCAGAAATTTCCTGATCTGAATTGTCGGTATAAGCTAATATTTTTCCAAAGTCTGCTTTCACTGCCTTGGCGCCTATCAGTCGGATGATTTCTACTTTAGCGGCTTTCGGGGCTGACTCAAGTGCAGCTGCCAGGCGGGTCATGTGTTTGGCATCTAGTCTGCGGGACAAGGCTTTCGCGGTAGTGGAAGCATCCTGATCGCTTATGAGATAGTCTTCCAGAATTTTTATCGCATTCTCGTCCTTGATGTTCGCGATGGCCTCAATGGCAGCAAGCCTTACGGCGTCGGAAGAGGTATCTGTCAAGGCCATCTGCAGTGTTGGCAACAGCGCGGGATCTCCTTTGCGACCCAGCATTTCCACTATTTCGGCCCGTTTTTCGCCAGATTCCTCAACTGCCTTATTGATCCATTGACGTGTGGCGGAAACATCCAGCAATCCTGCAGCAAGGTTTATCACACCTGCCCGGTAAGCCTTGTCGGCATTGTCGAATTCACTCATTAGGAGCGGTAATGTCTCGACACCCCAATATTTGACTTTGACAGCCAGCGCCGCGGATCTAAATTGCAACTGCTTGGTATCCTTGCAATTGTTCATAAGTTCTATTAGAACTTTGTTACAAAGATCCATGTTCCATTTTTCTCCCAGCCTGTTGGCATAAGTGAGAAGCGCGTTGACGCTACCTGTGGGTTCGTAAAGATATTTAGCCTTGGAGGCCCTGTCTGACAATAGGTTATAGCTTTCCTTGGAACCATTCAAGGCAATCGATTCCAGAATCACGCGCTGCATTTTAGGATCGGTAGTTTCCAGTTTTTGGATCAGTACCGGGTTGGCGTCTTCGATTTTTAGCTGACCGACTGCTTTTGCAAGCGCAAGTGCTGGAATTCCCTGAGCAGTTTCCAACGCTTTCAGCATCGCCTGACCGGCTGAAGGAGAGGAAATTGCAAGCAACACTTTTACTGAAGCATCACAAAGTTTATCATCCTGGAGGTATTGGCTCAGGAGGTTGACCGACTGGGATGTGGCCACAAAATAGAGCTGAGTGAGGTAAAAGGATTGTACGTCCTTGTCGGTTGCAGCTTTTAAGGCGTTTTGTAATCCTCTTTCAACCATGCGTTTATCCTCTTCCTTACCAAATTGGGAGACATATTTCGCCAGACTGGCTACCACGAATCTAGCAGCAACATCATCTCCGGTTCCCGGAGGAATTATTTTGGCAGTAATGAGTGCGAAACCTTCCTCTTTCAGGTCGGCCACTTCGCTCATCAGCGCATTCAATCTGGCATAATCATTCGTTGGCACCTGTGCCAGGGCATCTGCCACTTTGGTGTTGACGGTCCTGTTAATCTGACACTTGCCGTTGAAACTCAACGCAAGTATCAGGGAGACGGTCATTAAAAACGTAACTATTTTCTTCATGGGTGTTTTATTTTGTTTGCTAAATCAATCATTTTCTGTTTCTTTCCACGCTCCAGCGGATTTGCAATCCGCTGGTAAGCTTTTACCAACGGATTACAAATCCGTTGGAGCGAGTAGACCCTTCGGCTACGCTCAGGGACCGGGACTTTTCACAACGTCCATGGTGCGCGCATCGGCTGATTAATCAACCGGTTGGCGGCCTCATCATCGATAAACTGATGTGTTTCCGGATCGAAATGAAGGGTACGACCCAATTGCAGGGCGATGACACCCATGTTTACAATTGTGGCAGAGTGAAAACCATTCTTCTCGTTCAGGGCAAATTTCTTCCGTGTTCTGACCGACTCCGTGAAAGTGGTAATCTGTGGTTCCGGATCCGGCAAGGTCTCTATAAATGACTGAAGGTTAGGGATATTGGATTTGAATCCCTTGAAAATCTTTCCGTTAGGTCCTTCGATGTAGGCAGCATCCTTGTCGCGGTTTTCACCATCGAGGATGATTTTACAGCCATCCGCGTAGGTATATTCGATTCTTCTCCAGGAACCTACGGCATCGTAATGCTGTTCGGGTGCATCCACTTCTACCTTCACCGGACTGGTATGATCCTTTCCCAGGAAATACTGTACCGGATCGAGGTAATGTTGTCCCATGTCGCCTAATCCACCACCATCATAATCCCAATACCCGCGGAATTTGGTGTGCACGCGCTCAGGATTGTAGGGTTTATAGGGGGCTGGACCGAGCCAGGTATCATAATCCAGCTCTTCCGGAACCGGCATAGGTTTCAGGTTGCGCTCCCCGCTCCAGTAAAATTTCCAGTCGAAACCGGTGATACCGCTTACGGTCACCTTCAATGGCCATCCGAGGATACCGCTTTCGATCACCTTTTTAAGCGGTTTCACTTCGGTTCCGAGTCCGTAGAAATTATCTTTAAATCTGAACCAGGTGTTCAGCCGGAAAATCCTGTCGTATTTATTGATCTCTTCGACGACGCGGAGTCCTTCGCCGATGGTGCGTGTCATAGGTTTTTCACACCAGATATCTTTGCCCGCACGAGCAGCCTCGACCGCCATGATCGCGTGCCAGTGAGGCGGGGTGGCAATGTGAACGATATCAATATCAGGCTGTAACAGCAATTCGCGAAAATCATGGTAAGTTTTTACCGGATTCTTAATCAGCAGTTTGGCCTGTTCGAGGTGTTTTTTATCCACATCGCAGATGGCTACCACGCGGGTGTCTTCGTAGCCAATGTGTCCGCGGCCCATGCCGCCCACGCCGATGATGGCTTTAGTGAGCTGGTCGCTCGGGGCAGTAAAACCGGTGCCTCCGAGAACATGTCTCGGAATTACCATGATGCCTGCCATGGCAAGTGAGGTGTTCAGAAAGCTTCTTCTTTTCATGTTGAAACAATATTAAAGTGTTATTCAAATTAAGCATTTCCGGGAGGATAACTTTTGGCGGATGACTTCGAAAGCAAAAGTTTAGCTTGGTAAATATAAGTAATCTCTTATCAACATCTGCAGCTGAATTTAATCAAAAAATTTCAAGGATTGAATTGATCTGTATGAAAAAACCCAAGAATATTTATAATAAGATCGATATAGGTTTGAGCTGCCTTATTATCGGGATCCAGTTGCAGGCAATGACGGAAACTGTTGAGTGCCAATCCCCATTTCTGGTTGTTGTAAAGTATTTCGCCTGAAAGGAAATTTGCCTGCGGATGCTCTTTTAGCAACGTACGGCTCAGGAGATTCAAAGCCTTCTCAGAATCTCCCTCCTTCCAAACTTTTTCCGCTTCAATTATCAAATCCTTCTCAGTTCTCATCTTCTTCAGTTCTCATCTTCGCCCTTCGACTTTGCTCAGGGACCGGTTCTCACTGACTCCAGCGGATTTGCAATCCGCTGGTAAATTTTCACCAACGGATTGCAAATCCGTTGGAGCGTTTTCTTCACTTTTCACTTTTCATTTTCTTACCCATCCGACCTCGTCACCGAGTCCACCCCTTTAATATTCTTCAATTTCTGCATTAGGAAATCGAGATGGTGCGTATCGTTGACGTACACCCGCAGAATCCCTTCAAATGAACCGGTTTCACTGTTAATGGTGATGGAACGCATCTGCACCCCCACTTCTTTGGAAATGATCATCGTCAGATCGTTAACCATTCCCAATCTGTCCGATCCGGCAACCCTGACAGTAGCCTGGAAGGAGTTGCGCTTATCCGTTTCGCGCCATTTAGCCCGGATAAAACGGTAAGGATAACGTTCGGCCATCTGTTTGGCATTCGGGCAGGAATTCCGGTGTATTTTAATGCCTTCGTGGATGGTCACAAAGCCAAAAATATCATCGCCGAAGATCGGATTGCAACATACCGCCAGTTTGTAGATGACATTTTTCAGGTCATTATCGATGATCAGGAAGTCGTCGCCCGAATCGAAAGAGAGCTCCTTCAGCTCAGAAGGCGCCAGAATCTCAGAGAGCCTCTCCTTTTGGGAAGCATCCTCCTGAACCTTAATTACCTCCTTAACTTCCAATGGGTCAATCTTCCCGATAGAGATCTGATAATAAAGTTCAGATCCCAGTTTCAATTTGAAATGTTTCAGCAGGTCGCGGATCACCTGGTCGTTCAGCTCTATTTTCCAGTTTTTGAATTTTCTCTTAAGGATCTCCTTGCCATTCTCTGATTCCCGTTTCTGCTCCTCATTCAAACTCGCTTTGATGCGCGATTTGGCCTTGGTTGTCACGACAAAATCGAGCCAGTCCATCTTCGGCTTCTGGTTATTGGAAGTCTCGACGATGGGCTGATCGCCGTTTTTCAGCTGGTATTTCAGGGTGACCAGTTTGCCGTTCACCTTTCCACCCACACAATGATCCCCGATATGGGAGTGAATCTCGTAAGCGAAGTCCAGCAATGTAGCGCCTGCCCTGAGCTTGATCAGATCTCCTTTGGGAGTGAAGACAAAGATCTCATCATCATAGACATTAACCTTGAAATCCTCAATGAAATCGGCAGGACTCAAGGCCGGATTTTCGAGTACCTCACGGATGTTTTTCAACCATTCGTCCAGCTCTTTTCCACCCGCCTTGCCTTCCTTGTACCGCCAGTGGGAAGCGAGTCCGTTTTCGGCCACATCGTCCATCCGGCGGGTCCGGATCTGAACTTCTACCCACTTCTTATCGGGACCCAAAACGGTGGTATGCAGTGATTCATAGCCATTTGATTTCGGAAAAGTAATCCAGTCGCGCAACCTTTCCGGGTTCGAGAGGTACTCTTCAGTCACGACTGAAAACACCTGCCAGCACTCGGCCTTCTCGTTTTCGGGTTTCGAATTCAGGATGATACGGATGGCAAAAAGATCGTATACTTCGTGGAAGTCGACCTCCTGCTGCTTCATTTTGTTCCAGATGGAAAAAATTGATTTCGTCCGGGCCTTCATCTCAAAATCGAATCCGCGACTTTTCAGTTTCTTCCCAATGGGTTTGACGAAGGCCGAAACAAAATTGGCCCGCTCAGTTTTGGTCTCCTGCAATTTTTCTACAATATTCTTGTAATCAGCAGGATGAAGGTATTTCAATGAGAGATCCTGCAACTCTGAATTAATCTTGTATAAACCCAGTCGATGCGCCAGCGGTGCATACAGGTGCCACGAATCAATGGAAATGCGCTGCTGCAAGGCGGCCGGCAGATGATCGAGGTGACGCATGTCCTGCAGCTGATCGGCAATCTTGATCAGGATAACCCTGACATCCCCGGAAAGGGCCATCATCAATCGCCGGAAATTCTCACTCTGAATGGCAATATTCTCGGTGTTGAGTGAATTTATTTTGATGATTCCGTCCAGGATTTCAGCGACACCGGCCCGGTATTTCTTCGTGATATCAGCCACCGTGAACGGATGTTCCGTTTTATCAAATGTATTATGTAACAAGCATGCTATCAAGGAGTCTGTTGAAAGACCCAGCTCAATCACGGCTATCCGGGCTACCGAAATGGAGTGATGAAGGATGTATTCGCTGTTCTCCCATTGCGTGTTTCCCAAGGCGGATAGTGCATCGTCCATCGCACCCTGTACCATTGGAAGATCCTTCTCCGGAATCTGAGCCTTACATTCGGACATAAATGCCCGGTAACTCTCCATAATAGCTTCAATACCTGACGTTTCCATCTCTGCAAAATGAGGTTATTTAATTAGCAGTTGTGCCTCACCGAAAAATTGAGGCAGGTGAAAATCCGGTTCGGCAGCTACGATGCCGTTCCAGGAGAGAAAATGGGGCTTCAGGGTAAGGTCCCCGCATTTATAAAAGTTTGCCCTGAAGGTGTTTCCGGGTACGAGGCCTAAAAGATCCAGCGGCAGGGCAACAGCTAATTGCCAGTCGAAAGGTTCTCCTTCCTTCCAACCTGCTGCTGTCTTACCAGGAAACCGCAGAATCCGCTGCATCTCACCGGATGAAAGCAACACCCGCCACGCCTTGTTTCCATAAGCAGACAGACAGGTACCCAAGGCATTGAACTCAAAATTACGGTACTGCGTTTGGGCCTCATTGGGTTTCAGATCGGTCGTCATGAAAAACTCCACGCACGAATCCTCCCAGACGGACTGATGGTCGGCCGTGGCATCAGCCCTGAAATGATCATTTCTGACTTCATAGCACAACCAAAGGTAGAAACCGGAATAGCCGGCAAACAACTCCACAATAGGCTGCCAGGGATAGTCTGACCAATTAATTTTTTCGATCAGCGCCTTGACACCCTCCGATTTAAGTTTGTTCGCTACCTGCTGATAATCTGATAATAAAGGATCTCCAATAAATGGAATCCGTAATTTTTCTGTGATGGAAATTGCCATATCCTGCACCCGGAAGATTGTGAGAGTAATATTAATTCAAAATGGCATCAAAAAAAAATGCTATTTTTAGAAAGTAATAAAAAAGGGTCCCAATGTTACGAAAGTGGTTGATCGGATTTTCCATGTTTCTCGGTTTTCTATGGCTGGCGCTGTTCCTTTTTGTGCTGTGGATTAACCTGGAAGTGACTAAAATTGGAAAGCAATATTCTTATAATTCAATAACTGCCATCCCGCATAACCACTGTGCAGTGGTGTTGGGAACCAATAAATATATCAGCACCGGCAAAAAAAATCTCTACTATAATTACAGGATTCAGTCGGCCGTGCTGCTCTATAAAAATAAAAAAACCGATTATATCATCGTTAGCGGCGACAACAAATACCAAAGTTACAACGAACCTGTTTCCATGTTCAATGACCTGGTGGAGGCGGGTATTCCCAAAGATCGGATCTTCCTCGATTACGCCGGTTTCCGGACCCTCGACTCGGTTGTGCGTTGTTTTATGGTATTTGGACAGCATCAGTTTACCGTCATTTCACAGCCGTTTCACAACCACAGGGCGGTATTTCTGGGACGTGAACGGGGATTGGAAGTGATTGCCTTCAATGCCGGGGACTTGAGCGGTAGGCCTTCTATTAAAGTCATCCTGAGGGAGATAGGTGCGAGAGCATTGCTGGCTTATGACCTGCTGACCGGAACGCAACCGCATTTTTTAGGCGAAAAAATTGTAATCCCTGATTGAAAATGTCCCCACATTCCCCTTCGACCCTTCGCCAAGCCTTTGCTCCAGCGGATTTGCAATCCGCTAGTGAAAGATTGCCAACGGATTGCAAATCCGTTGGAGCAATGCAATTCCCATATTCTTCTCATTAAATGGACAAATCACTGCATAAAGTCAAGGAAGCCGAGGCGATGCTACTCAACGTAGGCACTTTGCTGATGAGCTCTGGTGCCAGTACCGGCAGAGTGCGGACGACCGTCAACCGGATTGCCGACGCACTGGGTTACAACATTGAACTGATGATCACCAACCGGTCGCTGATGCTCAAAGTCATCGACGAAGATTCCGACCAATTCATTGCCAGTCTCAAACGCACCTCGCCACATGGTGTCAACTTCCGCATCGTTTCAGGAATCAGCAGGATGAGCTGGAGGGTGGTCGAAGACCATTGGAATATTCCCCAGATCAATGCCGAAGTTGACCGTCTCGTTGCCCTGCCCCACTATCCGCGGTTGATTACACTTTCCTCAGTTGCCCTAGCAGGCGCCTCTTTCTGTGCTCTATTTGGAGGGAAAGGATATGAACTGCTCGTCGCATTTATCGCCACTTTTGTTGGATTATTCGTTCGTCAGGAGGCCCTGAAAAAAAGGTTCAATCCATACGTTTCCATTATTTTTGCAGCATTTGCCGCCTCTATTTTATCGGGACTCTCAGTAAAACTGGGCATCGGAAGCTCGCCAGATCTGGCTTTTGCCACCTCCGTACTCTTTTTGGTGCCAGGAGTACCACTGATCAACTCCTTTACCGATATGATCGACGGAAATATCCTGAACGGGATTGTCCGCGGGATTCACGGCTTAGTCATCGCCCTGGCTATTGCCCTTGGACTCCTGTGCGCGAAATATCTCTTAAACATTTAACCTGATGGACTGGATAGCAATTTTGGAAAAAAGTTTCTGGGCAGGATTTGCCGCACTGGGATTCGCCATTCTTTTCAACGTGCCCCAGCGCACACTGCTGGTCATCTGGGCTATGGGAGCGCTCGGCGGATTAACCAAATTTATCCTTCTCGGTCTGGAGGTTAATATTGTCCTGGCTTCCCTGGCAGGAGCTACTCTCATTGGCATCCTCAGCGTATATGCAGCCCACAACAAACATGCGCCACCACTGGTCTTCTCCACGCCTTCTGTCATACCCATGGTGCCGGGCGCATTTGCCTACCGGATGATGCTGGGATGCATGGAGTTAGCCAATACCTCCGTCAATTCGGATACCTATATGAAAACGCTGGCCGAGACCACCAACAACGGATTGAAGGCTTTATTTATCCTGATCGCGCTGTCGGCCGGTGTCGCCATTCCTATGCTGGTAACCCGGAGGGATACTTTCAAGCGGATCAGGAGTAGTGTGGAGGAGGAGCTGTAACCTCCACATAAGCGCCAAAATGATGGTCGGGCGAAGGTGGTGTGAGGGGAAGAAAACCGCTGACAATTTTGCGATCGTCCATTACCAAAGGCTTTTCTTCCTCCCTTTTCTGGCAGAAGGCTTGAAAATTGCCTGTTTTAGAATAGAAAATCTGCAGGAACCCGTTCGAGCCTTCGGCGAGATAATTTCTGATTTTCAAGGCGATGGCACCCATGGTGAATCTGCCGTTGATCTCAAGCATCGGATGAAATTTCAGGACGCCCTTATCGTTTCGGTAAACAATTGCATCTATTCCGATCCAGCCTTCGTAGAGGTTTGTATACTTGCTTTGCGAGAGAGATTCTGTCAGCATTTCCACGACTTCTGCTTGATGTTCTTCCATAAACACTTTCACATCCTGCTGAATTTCAATATCTTCAGTTAAATAATTTCTGACATATCTTCCTTTCGGATCGGTTTCCAAAAAAGTGCGGCCCCTGTATTTTACTTCACCGTCTAATATTTCGAACTGATACGAAAGATCCGTGACCTTCTTATGCCAGGGTTCGACGGTCACAAAACCCTGCTGGCTGAGCATTCCCGAAAGGACTTCATCGTTCTTTTTGGGGGAATCCGGATTGGGAAAGAGCAATAATCCGCGACCCGACGAGCTCCAGGGCAGCTTGACTACGACTTTGGGGAACTGGGAGCTTGGAAATTGGGATTGTTGTAGGGAAATTGGGATTGTTGTAGGGAACATTGCTCCAGCGGATTGCAAATCCGCTGGAGCGAGTGAGATCCGGTCCCTGAGCGAAGTCGAAGGGCATTCGGTCCCTGAGCCTGTCGAAGGGCCTAAAAAACGGTCAATTTCGTGATGAATAGATTCCAGCGAGCTACAAACCACCGGCAAATCAGCCTGATCCGGTAGCCAGTCTCTGGAATGATTTTTCAGTATTGTTTCCAATAATTCTAAAGCCGTCAACCGACTATAAAGCCCCTTGTGATCTGGTTTCCAATATGCTACTGCAGATTTTCTGAATGCCTCACTACAGTTAGGAAGCATATTTCTTAGGAGATAATAGACGGCAGGGCTCCATCCCCAGGGGTAGAAACGCCCTTTTGGCCTGCTGAGCCACAATTCATCTGAGAGTGCCTCCCCGAGGTTCATTATTTCCGGAAGCCGGAACCCCAAGGCTCGCATTCTTTCATTAAAAGATTGATCTACAGCACCCTGAATAAGCACCTGGTCCATTTCTTCGCCCAGCCAGGCGGGCATGTATCCCAAATCTGACTCAAATTGCCGCAGCCTGGCGGGAGCCGTATAATATGGCGATCCGTTGGCAATCGCCAATTCGCAGGTGGGGTTGAAAAAATAGATGTCCGAAGTCAGCATCGGATTGATAATTTGCGTTTTGCGCATTAAAGAAAGATGGTCTGCGATTATTGGGTAATTTACGCATAATCAAGTAGTATATCTGCCTCAATTTGAAGACTCTTACGCAAATTTTTTGCCAATCGCATACTAATAGCCCTTTTCCCACGTAGTATTTCGCTCATTCGCGCTTCATCTATGCCTAACAATATGGCAGCATCCCTCTGTTTAAGGTTATGTTCTGCCATACGCTCCTGAATTCGGGCAATTAGCGGATTTACAGGTATCGGATGTGGATAGTTTACCTTTTCCCATCTGCGTACCATTGCCGACAATCGCACATATTCGTTTTTGTCCTTGTCGGACAAAAGTTCCATATCGCCTAGGAGTGTGCCCTTCTCTATCAATAAGTCCATTGAGGTGCAATTGCTCCTATATTCTTTTTCTGTTTTAATTTTTTGGGTTTTCATCCTATAATTTCGCTAAATTGTTTTTGCATCAATTTTATCATATTCGGCATGAGTCCCGGCAAATCGGATATTTAACTCTCCCGCAAAGAAAATAAGAACAACAATTATCCGGTAATTATTACCTTTTATGTTGAACACATAGCGACTATTAGTCACATAATCCGCACTGGGAAAATCAACTTTCAGTTCATTGTGATTAGCCCATACCGCTTTCTCAACCCTTTCAATCCAATTGTTTAAGGGGTGGACAACCTCCGGATGTTTCTTTGCAAAATCATACAATTTGAAACTTTGAGTTATTACCATCTACTGCACATGACTGATTTATTACTTGCAAAAGTAAGCAAGTTTTGCGTATTGTGCAAGTTTATTTACTCATTTTCAAACATTCTTCTTACATTTGCACAAAATTCGCGCCCATGAAGACATCTAAATTTTTGATCTGCAGCGATCCCCTCAATGAAGATCCAGCCGAAATGATCCTTCACTCTCACCGTCCAAGATTTCTTGCCCAGGTGACTCCCATCCCCTTCACCGAAATCGAAAACAGACCGGAGAAACCTTTCGCCGATGCTTTATATATTAACACAGAAGGTGTTATGGACACCTACCGGCTGATGGTCGTAGAACACTACGATCGTGCCGAAGAGGATGATGTTCTGGATGAATTATTTCCGGCGGCAGATTATTTTTGCCGATACCTGCAGTTGATGGAAGAGGAAGAAGGCGTTAAACCGGGCTTCCCCGTGAAGGATTTCAGTCCGGAATTGCCCGGATTAAAAATTCTACATGCACCTGATCTGTGGACAGTTGTCTACAACGGATTGGTCGCCGAATTCGGTACCGAAGAGGAGATGGACGACTTCCTGGAAAGTGACCTGAACATCGAAACTGAAATGTTAGATAAGGGTGTGATCAATCAGTTTGACTGACCTTTTGCTTCCATTTTTTCAGGTAATGCTGCGAAATCGGGAAACCGATGACCGATAGCAGAATAATCAGGGTACCGATGTAGAAACCGGTGGTCATCCGTTCCGTCTCTCCAAAAATAAAGAAGGCAAGTAAGATTCCATAGACTGGTTCTAAATTAATAGTCAGCGTAACCATATAAGCTGTAAGATGTTGCATCACATCAATCTGCACGGTATGAGCAAAAACGGTGCAGACTGTACCCAGAAGAACCAGGTAAAAAAGATCCATCCAGGTAGGGAATAAAAACGGTACACGAGTTCCCTTTCCGGAAACCGCGAGGAAAATGGTCAAGGCGATCACCCCTCCGATCATCTCGTAAAAACTGATTTTGACGGCCCGGTGATTGGCTACCAGCTTCTTATTCAGGACAGTAAAGAGTCCGGCAAGAATGGCGGAAAGCAAGGCGACCAGGATACCCGCCAGGTAATGAGTCTCGAAACGGAAGATCAGGTAGAGTCCGGCGAGGATAATCAGTCCGATAAAAACCTCTGAATAGCTAATACGTTTCCTGAAGAAAAATGGCTCTATAAAACTGGTAAACAGCGCGGTAGTAGCAAAGCAACCCAAAGCGACCGACACATTCGAGAGTTTGATAGCGCCGTAGAAGGTAACCCAGTGGACTGCAATAATCACCCCTACACCCAGGAGTTTCAACAAATCAGCACGCGATACTGCCAGGTTTTCCCCCGAGAATTTCAAATAAATGTAAAAAGTGATGACAGCAATCAGCATACGGTACCAAACCAGTTCGAGTGCCGGCAGGGTAATCAGCTTGCCCAAAATGGCTGTAAAACCAAATATCAGGACGATTACATGCAATTTCAGATAAGTATTGAACAGAACTTTTCTCAAAATGATCAAAATTTTCGGTAAAAATAACAAGTTAAAGTTTAACGCACTATATTTGCTGTGAATGAATGATTCTATTAAACATAAGTAGGTAAAATGATTCTTGATAGCCTAAAAAATTCAGGCCGGTACCTTCATATTAAAAAAGGGATTACGGATGCGTTGCAATATATTTTAAGCAATGACCTATCCTTGGTTGAGCCTGGCAGGTATGAAATCGACGGTAATCGTCTGGTAATGATTGTTTTTGAGTATGAGAACACTAATCTCGATGAATGCAGGATGGAAGGTCATCATCGGTATATTGATCTCCAATATTGGGTTTCAGGATCAGAATTGATGGGTCATGAAATTCTGGATTCTCAGCCAGTGCTGGAAGAATACAGTGATGAAAAGGATTGTGCATTCTATTGTTGCATTGCATCTTACTCGCGGCTCTTACCAGGAATGTTCGTCATTTATTACCCTTCCGATCTTCATACAGCCCTGTCTGACCCGCTTTCCGACGAAAGAGTAAAAAAAGTGGTCTTCAAAATCGCGGTGGAAGATTGATTGTTCTGATTTCCCTGCAAAGAGACTCAAGTGTGACGGGCCTTATAACGTGATCTCCCTGTTCAATAATCCACCCGTTTTCTCCGAAGAAAACTGAAATAGTGGTGGGTAAAGGTGGCTGTCTGATTCGAAAATCCGACAGAGCGGATGAAATAACAACCTCATAACCAAGTCGTTCAAGCGCCTTAGTTGCCAAAAACTGTTCCTTGCCGGTTGCATTCAGCATCACAACACCCCTTGACTCTTTACGGATCCGAAAATCCCCCTTTTCTGCATCAAAAAACAGGTGTGGATTATTGGCGAAAAGTAATTCAAAATAACCTTCCGAAGCCATCTCTTCCGGAACTCCTTCTACAACCTTGTCATTCAGCATCAACCAGATTCGGTCGGCCATGGAAAGCGCCGTGTTCAGATCGTGGGTAGAAAAAATAATACACTTTCCCTGTTCCTCTGCCAACCTTTGCAGGATGCTTACGATTTCATATTTGTTTGATATATCCAGAAAAGCAGTTGGTTCATCGAGCAAGATGATCTTAGTATCTTGTGCTAATGCCCTGGCAATCATAGCTCTCTGCCGTTCACCGTCCGAAATCCTGTTGACAGGCCTTTCGCCAAAACCGGAAAGTCCAACTTGCCGGATCGCCTCTTCCACGATCCGATGATCCTCTTCGCCAAGCTGACCAAACCAGTTGGTATGAGGAAATCTGCCGAGTCCAACCAGCTCCCTGACAGTCAAATTGGCGACACTGACGATCTCTGTCGATACAAAACTCATTTCCCGGGCCAATTCCTCCGAAGTATAGGAATCGGCTTGTTTGGCGTGAATCAGCAGTTCGCCCGAAAGCGCGCGCTGGAAGCCTGCAATAGTCTTGAGCAGCGTGCTTTTCCCAATGCCATTCTGACCGATAAGAGCCACCATTTCACCGCCATAAGCCTTCAGGGAGAGATCCTTTTTAACCACAACGGAGGCCGATGACTGATCCTGATAACCAATCGACCCTCCCCTGCATTCAACAAAAATCTCGTCCATTTTTACCATTTCTTCATGTATCATTTAGGGCGGCCCCTACACCAACCCCAATTTTCCCCTTCGACTCCGCTCAGGGACCACCTCATCTTCTTGCTCCAACGGATTTGTAATCCGTTGGCAAAATATTACCAGCGGATTGCAAATCCGCTGGAGCGAGTAGGGGCAGCCGCAAGGGTTGCCCAGCTGGTGCAGATTTGCAATCTGCACCAATCCCATTTCCCTAGATCCCCCCAATCTTCTTCTCCCGAAAAATGATCCAAATAACGATTGGTATCCCCAGCAGCGCTGTAACTGAATTGATTGGAATAGTGGCCTTGTAACCGGGAAGTTGTGAAATGAGATCCCCGATGAGCATCACGATGGCACCCAGCAACATAGTGGCAGGAATCAGCCGACCGTGCAGCGGCGTGGAGAAAAATTTTCTCGCCAGGTGCGGAACGATGATGCCGACAAAACCAATCGGTCCACAAAATGCAGTGACACTGCCTGTTAGTATCGCTGTAGAAGCAAAAATCAACCAATAAGCGGTACGGATATTCATGCCCATACTCCTTGCATAATTTTCTCCCAGCAGAAAAGCATCCAGAAATTTGGCGGAGAAAAGTGTGATGATAAGTCCGGAAAGTACCGCCGGAACGAGCACCCAAAGCTGATCTTTTGTCGTACTGCCCAAACTTCCCATCGTCCATACGATGAAGGATTTGAGCGATGATTCATTGCTGAAATACTGTAAAACGCTGACGATCGAGAGTACAGCGCTGGAAATCAGGAGACCCAGAATCAAAACCGTCATCAGATCCCGTAGCCGGGAAGCTATCAGCACCACCAATGCCATCATGCAAGCTGCTCCGATGCAGGCCGCCAGCACGAGACCCCAGGATCCGGTCATCGAAAACAGTAAGGTGCCCTTGAAGATCCATCCCGTCGACAGGACGAAAAGAGCCACCCCCAGACTGGCCCCTGAACTAACACCCAAGATGTCGGGGCCGGCAATGGGATTCCTGAAAACCGTCTGCATCTGAAGGCCGGCCACGGAAAGGGCTGCTCCAGCCATCACAGCGGTAATAGCTTTTGGTATCCTGAACTGATAAAGGATTGTGGCAATCTGGGGATCGGAAGTCGAAGGATGAAATAAAGTGGAAAGAGATTGAAACAAGGAAATATGAACCGATCCGGAGAGCAAGTCGAAGAGAAATACGATCAAGAGAATGACCAACAACAGCAGAATCTTTCCACTGGCTGAAATTCGGCCAGATGCAACAGCAGCCGAAAGGACATTCCCTAAACCATCCCCTTCTTTACTTTTCATTCTTCATTATTCACTATTCACTATTCACTCTGCCCTTCGACTTCGTTTCACTCCGCTCAGGGACCGGTACACTTTTCACTCATGGGTCAACTTCTTGTAATAGTAAAACGCGCCACTTCCGGCCACTTCCGGATGAAAAATCTTCACCAGATCGGCCAACACCAGGTCGGGATGCACTACCCCACTTTCCCAGTAATCGTTACCACCTGATGGTGTAGACCGAAGGTTGTTGTTGTAAACCTGCGATTTCTTCACCACCGGTAAAGATGAAAAGCGCGGATCAAAAGACATCAGTGCACCCATGCTGGTGGCGCTTCCGCAGTTGATCCAAAAATCAGCCCCAGCCGCCCGCAAAAAAACCTCTTCCAAAGATACCGGAAAAGCTTCTTTCGAAGAATTCTCCCGCCATAAAAATTTTCCGCCGGCATCTTCTATCAAAACGGCCAGATTGGATTGTCCACCCGCTATCCACCAAGTATCCTTGAAAGGCAGACCCGTCAATACCGACGGCCTCGAAGCGACACCGGCCACCCTGGTTTTAGTGGCCTCATAATTTTTTTTGATGCGCTCAAATATCGTCCCGGCAAGCTCTTCTTTGTCAAAAAAGGCTCCGAAAAATTTAATCCAGGAGGCCTTAGCCAGCGGCGACTGCTCCAGGTATTCGCCCACCAACACCACCGGAATTCCAAGGTCGTGAAGCTTGTTCATCTGGGCATTGATCTCAGAACCAACCCCAAAAGCAAAAACAACATCAGGTTTTAACTGTACGATAGCCTCATAATTCAGACCCTGCTCATTACCGACTTCCCGGATACGGTTTCCGGCAACCCCACTTTTAACAGAATCATTTGATACATAGACAGTTCCAGAAAAACCACAAATCGAGTGCACCTCGCCCAGGACATCCAAAAATCCGATATGGGTTGTTGAAAGACAAATGACCCGTTGCAGCGGTGTCCGGAATACCTGTTGGTCTTTGAGCGCTTCAGGTATCATTTTCCCTTTTTCGATCAGGTAATAATCAAACTGGTTGTCACTGGATTTTTGCCACGGATCAATAACCGTCAATTTCCGGTAATCGCGGGAGCTAAAAATAGTAAAACCCGTGGCTTCTGCATAATGCTTTGAAATATCAGCAACGCCGGAAGGTTTCTTCTTATCGGAGGACCCTGACCAACAGCCGCCTAAACAGCTCAACAACAGCATAAAAGCAAATATTTTGTCCGGCATATTGTTCATTTTGTTACCAAGCTTAGCAGGAATGCTATCTATTACGAATGATCCTCACTTTGATCACCTCTCTTTTTGTTAAGGTTTCCACCGTGACAAAATAAACCGAAGATTCCATCCAACCGACACTCAACTCTATGGCTCCGGTCGTCAGCATCCGCTGCGTTTCTGAGACCTTCCGGCCCAGCATGTCGTAACAAATAACCCGGCCGAACTCTTCATTTCCGGAGTTAACCAGGTAGAGCAGGTTAAGACTCGCATCGGTCGGATAATAAATCCTGAACTGGGTGCTTCCTGCGGGAACCGGCAGCGGATTATTTATAGCAAAAGTAGTCCCGCAACCATACGAATTGATCAGAAAGGAGGTCCTCATATTGATTTCCGGAACCCAGTAAAAGGGTTGCCAACTATTGTCGATCCGGCAAAACGCATGGTTAAGATCGTCGGTAGCACGGGGCACGGCGTGCAGCATGGCCACCGAATCACTCGTATTGCTGTATTTCAAATCGTATCCGATGAAGTAGGTACCAATAATATCGAGCGGCTGATCCAGCGCAATGAAATTCATCGCCGAAGCCTTCAGTGATTTGATCGGCACCCGAACAGTTTTCAACACTGTGCCAGGCATTCCGGTACTTGTATTCATCTGATAGATCTGAAAATCGACGACACTATTGGAATTGTTCACACCAGTAATCGCTTTGGAAACGCCTACCGAGAAAGCCGAAAGGGTCGATTTTTCCGTTTGCCTGAACTGCTGGGCATAACTGGTAATTTTGAAGGAATTATGACCCGAAACATAGCCCTTTCCATTGATGACCTTAGCGCTCTCATATTTCTCTCCCGCTTTCACATCCGAAAACTGATCGCAGGTGTTGCCCGAAGCATAAGGATCTATCGCATCAACCTTCGTTAATCCTGTATTATCAGGATCCAGCCACACTTTGAGCTGCCGGGAAGCAAGCGAAGAATAATTCCATTGAAAAGAAAACATGGAGAAATAGTCATCGATTGAACTGCTGCAGGTAGCATTACCGCCCGTCAAAGAACCTATCAGCAGATTGGAGTCGTTAAACAGAGGACCGCCCGAAGAGCCAGCCTCCGTGGTCCCAATATCCCACTTTTTGATCCACCAGAAATTGTTCAGGACGTGGCCGGTCACACTGTAACTGGCTATTCCAGGTGCCAGCAAATCGACCGAAACTTTTTTAACATCAGCCATCGGATGATGAATGGATCTGGTATTTGGCGGAGTCGTCTTGCTCCGGTCCCAGCCCACATAATAGGGTCTGTAACTTGCCGGTGGGATCATTTCCAACTCCACCAAAGCGAAATCAAGTGAATCGGAACGGGCCCTCAGGATAGAACCCGTCATCGTCTGGTCTGCAAAACCGTTGGTGCTCCCGTTTTGTCCGCAGAAAGGACTCTCATAATTGAAGGAAAAGACCGTGAGCTGTGCCTCTGAGGCTTTTAAAATACAATGACCCGCTGTTAAAAGATAAGGCGTCTTGTCCATCCTGGTATTGTTGACAAAAGTCCCCGTGCATAGATCCGTTCCACCTATAACTAATTGAACGACAGCCTGTTTCTCTTTCAATAGTACTGCTGCTTCCTTACAATAGACGTCCATGTTGCAACTGCCGGATTCGCCCAGCGGTCGGGTGCCAATGACGTTTTTGTAATCATGATTGACCTTAAATATGTGCAAATCACCAGGATAAGAAACATTATTGGGTTCATTATATTCTACAATGATCTCATCTCCCGGTATTGGATAAATTGGCAACATGCCGGAGGATTGTTCGTTGTTGGCATTAAAAGCCCCTCTTACTATCTGATGATCAGGAGTATAGATAAATATTGATGCCCCCGTCGGCAGGATGGCCCTGTCAAAAATGATATTCAGGGAGTAGGCTCCGGCAGACTTAATACCTACCCGCCAGATTTTCATACCATTGGCTTCGTCCCAAACCCCCGAATTCGCCGGACTGATGTCCACATCAAAACTTTTGGCAAAAGTATATTTCTTAAATGGTTTCCTGGATTGAAGATCTTTCAGCTGTAAATCATAATTATTTACGGGGTCCATTCCGATCACAGGAAGCTGAATCTGAAGGCTCTTCAGCGAATTAAACGAGGCGGGAGAGCCACCATAAGATACCTGACCTTCAACTCGATAAATAAAAATGGAGAGTATAATGAAAAAGGAGATAAGGATTCGTCTGACCATCAATTTTTGATTTCCCCAAATATATAACTTATCCTTAAAAGATCAATCCTTCCGGGTACGCTCGAGAATTTTATTCTGTGCGATCGTACTCACGAGGTTCAATCTCTCCTCTTGCCACCATCAATGCATTCATTGCCAATGCTTTAAGCTCATCCTGTCCTGGATAAACAGAAACAGGAGCGATGAATTCAACCCTTTCGCGGATCAGGGACATCAGCCGCCGGTCGAAGGCAATCCCGCCGGTAATCAGAATTCCGTCAATCCTGCCTTTCAGCACAGTAGCCATCTCTCCAATGTATTTCGAGATCTGGTAGGCCATGGCTTCATGGTAAAAAGTAGCCTTCTCATCCCCCTTTTTCACGGCGATCTCGACTTCCCGTGCATCGTTCGTGCCCAGGTAGGCGACGTATCCACCGTTGTTGGAAATCATTGACATAACTTCCTGGTAAGTGTACTGACCACTGAAACAGAGCTTTACAAGGTCTCCAACCGGCAGCGATCCGCTTCTTTCGGGCGAAAAGGGTCCCTCGCCATCGAGCGCGTTGTTCACATCTATGACACGGCCGTGCTGGTGCACTCCTACCGAGATACCGCCACCCAGGTGAACCACAATCAAATCAAGATTCTCGTACGGCTGACCAATTTTCATCGCATGCTGACGGGCGACGGCTTTCTGGTTCAGGGCATGGAAAATGGACCGGCGCGTAAACATCGGATGACCCGACACACGGGCGATGCCATCCATCTCATCGACCACTACCGGATCGGCAATCAGCGGAATTATACCAGGATGATCCTTAGCGATATCGAAGGCAATCATCGATCCGAGATTCGAGGCATGAATGCCCATCACCCCTTCCCTGCAATGCTGAACCATCAACTCGTTGACGAGGTAAACCCCCGATTCGAGCGGATAAGTCAGTCCGCCACGGCCGATCACCACATGGATCTCGTCGAGCGTGAATCCTTCATTGGTCAGTTGTTGCATTATGCAGTTTTTCCGAAAGACAAACTGATCCGTAATCGATTGATATCCTGATAAATCCTCAATGGAATGATGCAGTGTTTTGAGATAAATGCAGATGGAATTTTCGTATACGGCAATCTTGGTAGAGGTAGAACCCGGATTGATCACCAATATTCTGACAAGATCTGAACTGTCCATGAAATTAGTTTTTGGTAGCCAATGAAGCTAGTGCGATGGAATATTGTTTGGTCAGGGAGGAATCACCCCTGGAAGTCAGTACAGCAGGTACCTTAGCCCCTACCAGGATGGCCGCCGACTCAGCATTGGCAAGTTTGGTGTTGGTCTTATAAAATACGTTGGCTGCATCGAGATTTGGGAAGAGCAGGCAATCGGCATCACCGACCACCTCGCTGTTGATCCCTTTAATTTGGGCAGATTCCCTGTCGATGGCTAAATCCAAAGAAAGCGGTCCGTCGATGATACAACCGGTTATCTGTCCTCGTTTACCCATCACCGACAAAAGCGCTGCATCTCTTGAAGAATCTATCTGAACCAGCAGTTGTTCGCTTGGGGCGATCACGGCAATTTTAGGCATTATAATACCTAATACATTGGCCGTTTTGACCATGTACATGATAATTTTTACTTTTTGCCCGAAATCAGGTTGCGGGATGACGGCGGCATCGCTGACTATCAACAATTTCGAATAGTTGGGGTTCTGAATCAGCGTAATATGACTCAGAATATTGCCATGCTCCATCAGCCCGGTTTCCTTATCCAATATCGCTTTGATAAACTTATCGGACGAAATCAGGCCTTTCATCAGGATATCACCTTCTTTCTGATGGATCATGCGCACGGCCAGCGCGGCCGCGAGACGATCGTCAGGTTGGTGAATCACTTTGAAAAGTGAGCTATCAAAATTCAGATTAGCGCAAATCGTTGCGATGGTCTTCTCATCTCCGATCAGAACCGCATGGATCAATCCGTTTTTAACGGCGCTGTAGGCTGCCTCAATCGAATGATTTTCGTTGGCGCTGACCACGATCAATGTACGTTTTGGTCGTTGCAGAACAGCAGAAAAAAGATCTTCTAAATTCTTTATCATCCAGAACGAAGTTTTAGTTTGGATTACTGTTTGCAAAGGTAGAACAAAGTTTAACTTCCCGGTCTGTGCTATCCCTCGTTTGCAACGAGGGATGGACGCTTTTTATCCCTCGTTGCAAACGAGGGATAGCGCCTTCCGGATAGCGCCTTCCGGATAGCGCCTTCCGGCCGCAAGGCCCTTCGACTGCGCTCAGGGACCGGAAGACAGGCTCAGGGACCGGTAGACTCAATAATTTTCTGCGTGTCGATCGCGATCATCAGCTCTTCATTGGTCGGTACCACCATCACCTTCACCCCGGCCTCCTTTTTACTGATAACAACCTCTTTACCCATCGATCCTGTATTGATTTGCTCGTCCAGATCGATACCCATGAATTCGAGTCCCTCACAAATACCGGTTCTGGTTGAATCCGAATTCTCGCCGATGCCTCCGGTAAATATCAACAGGTCAAGGCCACCCATCGCGGCAGCGTAAGATCCGATGTATTTTTTAACCCTGTAATCAAACATCTTGAGAGCCAACCGACAACGTTCATCACCCTTGTTGGCAGCCTCCCGGATTTCGCGCATATCGGACGAAAAACCACTGATTCCAAGTAACCCGGAATGTTTGTTAAAGAGTGTGGATGCCGATTTAGTCCCGATTTTTTCTTTATCCATGAGGTAAGTGACAACACCCATGTCGACATCCCCGGACCTGGATCCCATAATCAGTCCCTCCACCGGAGTGAATCCCATCGAGGTATCGACAGAAATTCCGTCTTTGATGGCGCAAACAGAAGCTCCATTACCAAGATGACAGGTAATTATTTTAAGATCAGTCATTTTCAAGCCCAGGATTTCACTTGCCCTGGCAGACACATACCGGTGACTGGTACCATGAAAACCATATCGGCGAATACCATATTTTTTATACAACGCATAAGGAATGGCGTACATGAAGGCATGTTTCGGCATAGAAGTATGGAAAGCCGTATCGAAGACCGCTACCTGCGGAATAGAAGGAATCAGCGCACGGATTCCATAGATACCCTTCAGGTTCGGCGGATTGTGCAGGGGTGCCAGCTCCGTGTATTTTTCGAGGGCGCCGATCATCTCTTCATTCACGAGCTTGCTTTCGGTAAAGAATTCGCCGCCATGAACCACCCGATGACCGACGGCGTTGATCTCCTCCAATTTTTTGATGCAGCCGTGTTTGGCGCTCGACAGCACTCCAAGGATGTACTCGATACCTATCTTATGATCAAGTATTTCACCTTCAAAAAGTACTTTCTGTCCACTTTGTTTTTCATGCTTCAGAAAGGAACCTTTCATGCCAATTTTTTCAACGATACCTTTGGCAATCAAGGAACTGGTTTCGATGCAAAAGAACTGGTATTTGATGGAGGAGCTTCCGCAATTAAGTACTAATATTTTCATTATCAATGTTTTAGATTCTTTCTGAAATCAGTGGAGTAGATCCGATGATGTTTCCGTTTTCGTCATATTTATAGAAACCCCAGGAAACATGCTTTCCAAATCTCTTGGCACGGTTCAATTTTTTAATAACGGGGGAAGGCATGTACATTGGGTCTCCGAATTCTGAATAAAGATTTTCCATCCAGCGGTTGACCTTGTCAACGCCCAGTATATCAGCCAGTTCAAACGGACCAAAGCGCATGCCGAATCCTATCTTCCAGACCGTATCGATGTTCGATATGGAGCTTACGCCCTCTAACAAAACTTCACAGGCCTCGTTGAGCAGCGCCATGAAAAGCCTGATCGAGATGAGTCCTGCAGATTCTTCCACTGGAATAGCCTGTCTGTTAACCAATTTAACGAAAGCCAGCACCCTGATATACACCTCCTCGGAAGTGTACAGGCCTTTTACCACCTCGCAAATCTTGGCATCCGGCGACTGTACGAAAAAATGGAGAGAGACGCACCGGTCGCGGTGTTCCAGCTCGGCAGCCAGTTCTGTAATAATAATGGTAGTAGAGTTGGTAGCGATGATGCAATCCTTGCTTACTACCTTTTCGACTTTTCTGAAGACCTCTTTTCTTTCAGTAATTTTCCTTGCGCTCGAATCGGCTCTGATCGCTTCGATGACGAAGTCGCAGTCTTTCAGATCTTTGTAATCGAGGCTTCCCCGGATACGGGAAAGGATCAGTTTTTTCTCACCCTCTGTCATACCCCAGTTCTCAATACGCCTGTCCAGTACTTTGCCCAGCTGTTCGTAGGCAAATTCAATTTTTTGTTGGGACAGTTCGATGAAGATCACCTCCATACCGTAGGCGCTGGCAATCCGGGCGATATTCTGTCCGTCCTTACCGCAACCGACGATCCCGATCTTCGAAAAGAGGATATGGGTCTGTTTCTTTTTGCTCAGACCAAAATCCTCAATCGCTTCAACAATCAGTTCTTCCATTTGTCGTATAATTTGTAATGTCTTGAATTACTTTTTTTTTCCGGCCTGATTTGAAGTGATGGCCACCATGTTGACGATATCGCTGACAGAACAACCCCGTGAAAGATCGTTGATCGGTGCAGCCATTCCCTGAAGTACCGGACCGACTGCCTCTGCACCTGCCAGTCTCTGAACGAGTTTATATCCAATATTTCCGGACTCGAGTCCAGGGAAA
>Ga0209430_1000257_pt1 | contig 61771 bp, 57 predicted proteins | sample BarGraIncub1133A_FD_184504 | JGI IMG/M metagenome (GOLD analysis project Ga0209430, IMG submission 184504) | Arctic peat soil microbial communities from Barrow, Alaska - Barrow Graham LP Incubations 11-33A (SPAdes) (version 2) | ecosystem: Environmental > Terrestrial > Soil > Wetlands > Peat... | reverse complement strand
TTTTTGTATATATTTGCTTCACCTTTTGGGTGAAAAGTTAAACTTTTTGTGGGTCTTATATATCAAGGGTTAAAGCTGTTTTCATACTGACTCACGCAGATTCTCGGATGTAAAATTAAATTTAAACAACCAATTATTATTACCTTTTACCGCAATAAATTTATCACTAGGATAAGTAATTGCAATTATTGATATGGCTAGTGCAGCTGCCGTAAATACTATCATTCCATAAAAAATCACATTAGCAAGTATGCTGAGTTTCCTCACTCTTGATAAATACTTATTATTCATACATGTCTCCTTTCATTAATGACAAATCCTTTTGGTTAAGAGATATTCTATATATTATCATCATTCTTTTTACTAAAACTTGATGTGATAAAATAGCCTAACAAGACAAAACCAATATGATTAAATAAAGCTATATCCATTAAACGTATAATAATTGGATATAGTATAAAATTTGTAATTAATAATGGTATTCCTATTGTAAAGAATAGTAGTACAAGCAACGGAACAACAGTAAATAACATTCTCTTTAAATCTAATTTTAAAGTATTATTTTGTTTACAAAATAATAGCTTCTCTGCACCAATAAACAATTGTTTTTTGCAAGTAACTTTTACCGAATGTTGCAAAATCCGAAAAATGCAAAATACCACATTGTGTATATTGGGGGCTACACCCCCAAACCCCTGTAAACTTGAGGGATAAAAGCATTAAAAGGCAAATACTTTTATCCCTCAAGTCTAAAAAACACTTGCAATTATCGGAATTAATACATGCAATATGTGGAATTATTACTTGCAACAAACACAATCCTGTAAAAAATAAAAATGCATATTGAAACCATACGATAAAGTGCCTATCATTAAATAACACCAAATTAAGTTTTTCTAAAAGATACGCAAAAATCAGAAAAATAGGAACATATGATATTTCTTTTCTTAATCTCATAAAATCACCCTTTCTTAGATGCGTTAGGTAAGTAAATCAGTGATATTCAACTAGCCTTAGACCATTAATGCGGTATTATTATAATGTTTCTTTACAATCAAATTATACTAACTTCCTTTTATCATTATTTATTATTCGCTTTACTTTACCTTTTTGTTAATGTTGACATTACAATTACATATTGTTCCATTTTATTTCCAGAGTCAACATAATATGAAAATTATTACTAAAATGCAATAGAATTGTAATAAACGCTATTATTAATAGGTAACTATAGAAGGGATTGGTAATAAGATGTAGAATATTGAATTAGAGTTATTACATATTTGTTGAATTTTACGAATTTTAGAAGGATAAAAGGAGGTAAAAATAAGATATGATAAAAGAACAAAAAAGAGAAGAATTGTATAATCTATTGGGTGATTTGCCGAATAGACAGACACCAGTCCTTTCAAGGTTAATTTCAAAAGAAGAAAGAGAAAACTTTTTTATTGAAAGGCTTGTTCTTGATTTAAACGAAATTGAACCTGTACCAGCATTTTTTATTTATCCTAAAAATACACATAACAAAAAAACTCCTGTAATATTATTCAACCATTCGCATGGAGGTAATTATCATATTGGAAAAGATGAAATATTAAATAGTGCTTCTTATATGTATAAAAAATCATATGCGGAAGAATTAACAGGATACGGATATTCTGTATTATGTATGGATGAATGGGGATTTGGAGAAAGAAGAGGTAGAACAGAGAGTGAAATATTTAAGGAAATGCTTTGGAAAGGTCAAGTTATGTGGGGAATGATGGTTTATGATAGTATTAGAGCTGTAGATTATCTGTTTACGAGAGATGATGTGGATACAGAACGAATAGGAACTTTGGGAATGTCTATGGGAAGCACAAAGGCATGGTGGCTTTCAGCTTTAGATGTTAGAATAAAAGTTTGTATTGATATATGCTGTATGACAGAGTTTCAAACATTAATCGAAACACAAGGGTTAGATAGACATGGTGTATATTATTATGTGCCAAGGTTATTAAAATATTTTACTACTGCACAAATAAATTCTCTTATCAGCCCAAGACCTCATCTAAGTTTGAATGGAATTTATGATAAACTAACTCCAAATAAAGGTTTAGATATTATTAATGAGGAATTAAAAAAGGTTTATAAGGAAGATGGTGTGAAGGAATGTTTTGAATTAGAGAAAATCCCTGTAGCACATCTTGAAACCGCAGAAATGAGAGCAGAGGTAATAAGATTTCTCAATAAATGGCTTTAAAATAATACTTGCTTAGCATTTTTTATATATTGTTCAATTAAACTGGATGAAAGTCTGTAAATCAAATATTTTATAGGCTTTTCAAGCTTTATTATGCTGATAATGTATTTAGTAAGCTGAACTGAGAAGTTAAAATTGGATGGAGGACATTATTTATGAAAAAACCATTTGTAATTGCAGTTTCTGCTGTATCTGGCGGTGGGAAAACAACTGTAATTAATGAATTGAAAAATAGATTAAAATCATCAAAGACCCTTCACTTCGATGATTATGATTTTGAAGAAAGCCCCCAAGACTTTTTTGAATGGGTACAGAGTGGTGCAGATTATAATGCATGGAATTTGGAAAAGTTAGCAAATGACATTAATTTATCATTAGCCGAAGAAAGTTTCGATTATATATTGCTTGATTATCCTTTTGCATACAAGAATGATAAGGTTTCTTCTTTTATTGATTACGCAATTTTTATTTATACTCCGTTAGATATTGCTATGGCAAGACGCTTATTAAGAGATTTTGTAAATCAGCCAACAAATCTGTTAAGTGATGACCTTAATTGTTATCTTTCTCAAGGTAGAGTTGCATATATGGAAGCGATAAACACAATAAAGCCAAACTCTAATTTTATTGTTGATGGTAGTTTAAGTGTAGATGAAATTGTGAACCAAATTGTTGAGCAAATATACAAGCTTTAATAAATATCGATAAAACATGAGTTCTATTGGCTTGACAGCCTATATGGTTAAATTAAATGGTGTACATATTTTGAATTAAAGTGAGGTTATTTATGAATTTAGAAAGCATAAGAGAGTTGGCATTTAAACATTTAGCACACAGAAAAGCACACAAAGAAAGGTTCTTTCTCAAGTTAGGATATGTGTTATGTGCGACTCTTCTGATTTTCTGGATATAAAAGAATATTCCAGAGAATTGGGAGAAGTGATATATCCAAATGTGAGAAAGAACCCAAAGAAAGAGAGACAGGTTTTATTTTTTACCACGGAGAAAGGGTCGGAAAAATTGCTGTTAAACTCAGAGAAATTTTACTTCCAGATGATACTTCGAAGGATGAGATAATGATAGTTGCTTCACTTTTTCATGATGTTGCAAAAGGTATAGAACCTCATGGACAATACGGTGCAACTTTAGTAAGAGAAATACTTAATGGATATTGTGATATTAGTGAAATAGAAGATATAGCAGATTTAATACACTGTCACCAGTTGCGTAAAAAAGATACTAATTTTTCTGAATATGTAAAGATAATTCAAGATGCTGACCTACTTGACCATTTTGGAACTATAGAGATATGGATGAATTTTCAATATTATGCTTACGCGGATAAACCTATTACAGAATCTGTTAAGTTCTATAATGAACAATTTGATGGACATACTATGGAAATAAGAAACTTGCTTAATTTTGAAGTATCTCAACAAATATTTGATGATAAAATCACATTCCAAAAAATGTTTACAGATAGATTGGCGGTTGAAGCAAAGGGTGAAATTTGTATTTAAAAGTGCTAACTGTAAAAAAGTATTTAGTTGAAACCCTATAAATGTTAGAATTTATAGGGCGCGTATGGGTTTAAAAACTTGAGAATTATAAATTTTTATGTTAGGATTAACCCACTGGATTAGTGATTTTTTTAATAGTAAATTTTGAATAGTCCAGTTGGTCTAAAACAAAAAAAATACATCCATGATAGGTGAAACGCTTTAGTAGTGCGGATGTGGCGGAATTGGCAGACGTGCTGGATTTAGGTTCCAGTGGGCGACCGTGCAGGTTCAAGTCCTGTCATCCGCACCAAATAAGAACTATAATATTAATACAATGAGAACCCCTTGCATGCAAGGGGTTCTCATTGTATTTAGTGCAAAAAAGCAAGGCGGAACTTGAATGAAAGCAATATTTATATATACTTCTTAATAATCCTTTTTCCTTTCATATATTTTATAATAATTGGTAAACTATTATTGAATAAAATTTTAAAATTTGAAATGGTATTATATGAAAATAGCAATTATTGGTGCAGGTATAGCTGGATTAGCGTGTGCTTTAGAATGTGAAAAGTTGGGAGTTATTCCTGATGTTTTCGAAAGAGACTATTCTGTTGGATGGCCTTGGCTTTCTATAAATTTTTGGCCAAGAGTTATATTTAGAAACCTGGGTGATCCGATCGATTATATAAAAAAGAATTATAATATTGAGATTGCTCCCGCAAGTGAATGTAAAAACATAATATTAAAATCACCAAAACAAGAAATAAAAGTAAAGGGACAGTTGGGGTATTTCATCATAAGAGGAAAGGGGAATGAATCAATTGAAAATCAATTGATTAGAAAACTAAAAAAGCAAACAGCAATACACTATAATAGTCTTGTTGATTATAAAGAACTTTCCTCTAAATACGATTATGTAGTAGTAGCAACAGGAAAAGACGATGAAGCGAGAGAATTAAAGGTGTGGGAAGATGAGGGAATAATGAATATTGTGGGAGGAATAGCATTAGGTTCTTTTCATGATAAAATGTCGATACTCTATTTAAATACTGAATATGCAGGCACTGGATATGCAAGAATTTCTCCATTTAGTCCTACAGAAGCCATTGTAGGCTTATATGATAACAGGCACGATGAATCTGATACTGATAGTTTGTTTGCAAAATTTTTGAAATATGAAAAGCTTGAAAAACTTAAATTCTTATACAAGTTCACGCCACCGCCTTTTGCAACAGGGCGAGTAAAAAAATTTAAGGTAGGAAATATTCTTTTAACTGGTAGAGCGGCTGGATTAACAGAGAGGTTTCTTGGTGTTGGGTGTCCTGAGGCATTAATGAGCGGTGTTTTAGCTGCAAGAGCTATGATACTGAATGAAGACTATGAAGAACTAATAAAACCTTTGAAAAATCATGTAGAGAATATATCTTCTTTTCGAAAAGCAATCCAAAATTACGAAAATAAAGACTTTGATAGACTTCTATCTAGAATAGGATCACCGGGCGTAAAAAAATTAATATATAACACACCAATAAACTTTACCGGATCTTTTGGTGCATTATTGAAAAATATTCAAAAGATAAAATAAAATTACCGAACCAATTAATAAAAACCCACAGTTAGTGTGAATACATGCAGGAGTATAGCCTGCCTTTTCACCTACTGTGGGTTTATTTTAATGCCCAATTCACTGATAAAATCACGGCATACTAACAACTTTACTTCAGCTTTAGTGTAGCAATTGGCTCTAATGTCTTATAATTGTATGATGAGACAATTCCATCCTGGATATAATAAAGCTCAGCTCCTATATATATAGCACGACGACCATAGGGGATATCTAATCCGGAGACATTAGGCTGAATATAATCTAAGACACCCTTCAATTTAATTGAGTTATTATCAAAGTTGAAAATCGCAGCACCATGTCTGTTTTTACCTGAACTTGTCTCTGTAAAAGAAGCATCAAAGACTACATTATTAGAAGTATAATCGAACATAGCAGCTTTGTGGTCATAAAACACGTCAGTGTAGCTGCCAGAGTCGCCAAGAATATAGTTTGAGATTTCTTTTGGCTTACCCATATCTGATACATCAAAAAGTGACAGCTTTATTCCACCTTGCTTTGTGCCGACTACCACATCATTGCCTGCAGAGTCTTTCTTAAATACGTCATAGGTATCTTGTCCTATTCCTAATATCAGATTATCCCCTACAGGGTGAAGATAATTACTGAAATCGGGTATTTTCAATTCTCCCGTTAATTTAGGGCTCTTTGGATTAGATAAATCAAAAACAAATAGAGGATCCATAGTACTGAAGGTTACGATATAGCCTTTGTCTCCTATAAAGCGTGCAGAATATATCCTTTCACCTTTTGCCAAACCGGTTACTGAGCCACAAACGTTTAGAGAATCGTCGAGTATAAATAGATTGTTTTCATTATTCCAAGTTGTAGCTACTCTAAAATATCCATTATACTCATCGATAGAAAACTGATTTAGGATTTGGCCCTTTACCTTACCAGAACCTGCATAGCCAATATTCATTCCATTAATATTGAATTTGGTTATTGTAGATAGACCATCGTTGTCATTAGCGGTTAGATACAGGGCTGAGCTGTTCATATATGTCAGATAGCCCGAGGTAGTAATCGCTTCAACTTCTGTTTTTGCATTGCTATTAATATCTACGGCAGATACGATTACATAGCCGGAGCTTGGATAACCTGGCATTATCATAATATCTTTCAACTGTAAGGGAATTAACTTGTCATTGACTTTAGTATCTCTCATCATAGGCACAACTACATTATTGTATACATAAGTATTGGTGATAAGATAGACTATAGAACCATTTTTACGACTGGACTGATAATCGCCCGCCATCTCATGACCTTTAAAAAATATAGGACTTTTTGGATCTGAAATATCATAAATGTCAATGAAACTATAGCTCTTTGAGTAATAAGGCATCATCATTTTAGAACTTTTAGTTGTATCATTAACTGGCTGGGTATCTTTGTTTTGAGTTGGAGTTGGATTTGTGTACTCAAATCTGCTGCCCAATAAAACAAGGCGATTTCCCTCAATATATATTTCTCGTACTGTTTTATTTTGTGGGAGTCTAATAATGGCTGTATCACCCAAAATACCCTTATTTGTGCTAACAATACGGACAGCATTACTTCCTGCAATAAAAATATACTTGCCGTCTGTTTTAACAATGTCAGCCTCATCAATTCCAAGTACCTGTGTATTCGTAGTGGAGTAGCTGTCATTACTCTGAGCTGTTGCCTGATCGGCACTCTTTTCGGCATTGGTGGCAAAAGTGGTCGTGTTGGGTGCTACAATGCCACCAGCTCTTATTACACCACCATTATAAACGTTCTGGAGCGACAGGGCTGTTTTTAGTTGGTCTATTGACTGAACCTTAAGTGCTGAGCCTATTTTTGATTTAACCTCATCAACAAGAGCAGTATCTTTTTGTAGGTTAACTGTGCTGTCCCTTATGGCTATTACCTTATTATAGTATGAAACACTACGTCCCAAAATATCTTCGCATATCACTCTTAAAGGTACCATGGTGCGGTCGTTCAAAATCATGGTTTTTGTGTCCATCAAGATCTGCTTCTCGGTTGTACCATCCATTCTAATATACTTTCCTTCACCTATTGGGAAAAAGAATCGCTTACCATTGAAATCTATGATTGCTTTTCGCCCAGCTCCATCATAGCTAACCTTGGCATTAAAATATTCTGACAGTGCGCGAAGCGGTACTAAGGTGCGACCATTTACAATAGTGGCCGCAACATCTAAATTGTCCGGGTCCAGCGGAGAAATTTTGTCCTGTGATAATATAAGAGGACTTCCAATATGTATGTATACTTCGCTACCCAAAAGGTCTTTACTGGTACCACCGCCTATTGGGGTAGATAAAAGTACTGATGGACTAGAAGCAAGTGCCATCGGACTGAAGACAAGTGCAATCACTAAAAATAAAACACAAATTACCGAAATTGGTTTTTTCATGGTAGTAAACCTCCTGTTTGTTCCTTTAAAACTAAATAATACATATACATATATAAATATCATTATATATTGCTATAGACGATAATAGTTAAGCTTTAGTTCCATATGTTTAATTATTATCAAGTACATTACACTTTAGAATATGAAGAACAAAATAGAAAAGTTGAATTATTTGTCGTAAAAAATATGGATTACGTAATAAATGTTGATAATTTGTCGAAAAATGAATAAATGCTATTGACATAAATCCATAATTAAGTAGATAATGATTTTATTAAGAGGTAAAGAATGTACATACTAATTTTTATTATAGGTTTAATTATAGGAATCATATTAAATGGTGTAATAGAGAGTATATCCTATAGCATAACTAAAAGTAATGCAAAAACTGTGAATGCTTTTGCGCCTATTATTTGTGCTTTTGCTTTTGAAATTTTATTCTTACGGTTAGGGTTTACCATTCTATTAGCTAAGGCAGTAGCTATGATAGCGATTTTAATTATAATTTCTATTATTGACCTGAGGCATAGAATTATACCAGATTTTATGGTTGGTATAGCTTTAGTTATCGGAATAATGTTTTCTTTCATAGATAGGGCTTCACCTATAGATACATTACTTGGAATGATAGCTGGTGGAGGAATACTGTTTTTATTAGCTTTTATTCCTAATGCCATGGGTGGAGGAGATATAAAGCTTATGTTTGCCATTGGAGCATTTTTGGGGCTAAATAGAACTTTGTGGGCACTTCTTTTGGCTTTTAGTATATCTTCAATAATTAGTATAGTTTTAATATTATTTAAAGTAAAAGGAAAAAAAGATTACATACCTTTCGCGCCGTTCTTGTCATTAGGAAGTTTTATTTCATTAATGATACTTATATAAAATTCAATTTAATCTTAAGTTCTCTTTTATGATGAAGGGAGGGTGATCAGTAATATGGACTTTGATATTAGCTATATCAATAAAATAATAAAGAAAGTAATCGTGGAGATAGGTTCAAGCAGATTGCAAGTGCTTAATATTGTTGACAACATAAAAAAAGACAAGGAAAGCTTGAAGCTTCAATTGGAGAAAATCAGGGATAATATTACTGGGGTTATTGATGAAGTTGATGAACTAGAAAAGCAGGATAAGACTTGTAGAAGAAGACTGGTTGAGGTCTCGTCAAATTTTGATAAATATACTGAAAGTGATATTAAAGAGTGCTATGAAAGAGCATCAGATATAAGGGTCAGATTTTATGCAAAGGGAAATGAAGAAAAGTCATTAAGAGAGAGAAGAGATACTCTGGAAATGGCTCTTAAGAAAGCAATGGTGAATATTGAGGGCGCTGAAAAGGTAATTAATCAAATAAGTATCGCTATGGGTTATTTGGAGGGAGATATTATTTCAGCTCTTGAAGGAGTAGATAAAAAATCTGAAATATTTATTGGTATAAAAATTTTAGAAGCTCAAGAAAGTGAAAGAAAGAGAATTGCAAGAGATATTCATGACGGACCTGCCCAACATATGGCTAATGTAGTTATGAAAGTTGATATTTGTAAGATGGTTATTCAAAAAGATTTCGAAGAAGGGCTTAAGGAATTGGCAGATTTAAAGGAAAGTGTTAAGATTGCATTAAAGGAAGTCAGGGGTATTATCTTTGATTTAAGACCAATGTCTTTAGATGATTTGGGGTTGAGTAAAACTATTCAGCAAACTGTAAGTACTATCTCTCAGGAGGCTAATATTGACACAAAGATAAAAATAAAGCCTATTGAGACAGAAATAGAACCCATTATTCAGGTTGCAGTATATAGAATAATTCAAGAGATATTCAACAATATTAGAAAGCATTCTAAAGCAAAGAACGCAGAGGTAAAGCTGGATTTTGGAACAAAATATTTAATGTTAATTATAACTGATGATGGTGTCGGATTTAATGTAGAAGAAACTTTAAAGAGGGTAAAAACTAAAGGAGCTTCCTATGGACTTATTGGCATTCTAGATAGAGTAAATCAGCTTCAAGGTGAAATTAAAATTAAATCATCTGAGGGAATGGGTACAACTTATTCTGTAAAGCTTCCTATTAATCGAGAGGTGATAAAGGATGAAAAACGAGGTAATTAGAATATTAATTGCTGATGATCATGATATAATAAGGCAAGGTTTAAAGAGAATTATAAGTTTTGAAGAGGATATGAATATCGTTGCAGAGGCTGAGAATGGTGAAAAGGCTCTGACTCTTTTAAATCAGCAGGAGTTAGATGTTGTTCTGTTAGATTGCAATATGCCAATTATGAATGGTATTCAGGTTCTTGAAGCTATTAAGGAGCAGGAAGACAAAATTAAAGTTATAATGCTGACTATTGAAAATGATAGAAAGACTATTCATACGGCTATAAATATTGGAGCAGATGGCTATATGCTTAAAGATTCAGCTGGTACAGAGATTGTAAATGCTATTAGACTAGTACATAAGGGTGAAAAATATATTGATAAATCATTAGTTTCTATACTGTTTTCAGATATAAGAATTAAGGATAAGAAAGCACCAACCATTTTAGATAAGCTCTCAAGAAGAGAAATTGAAGTGTTGGTTAAAATCTCAAAAGGGCTTAGTAACAAGGAAATTGGAGAACAATTGTACCTTTCAGAAAAAACGGTTAAAAACTACGCTACAAATCTTTTTAGAAAAATAAATGTGGAGGATAGGGTTCAGGCTACAATTCTTGCGATAGAGAATAACATCAAGGAATATTACATAAGTAAATATGAAGGTTAACATAATAGGGACTTTAGTCCTTTTTTTTTTGGACTTTTATACTTATAAAAGGTGACTTTTGCAATCTACCAAACTAAAGTGGATAAGAATATAATAAAATTATGAAGAAAAAGAAACTAGTAACAAGGAGGAGTAAATATGTTAAAGAAATTTAAAAACTACGTTTTATCAATTTTAACAAATGTAAAAGGGCAAGGTATGGTTGAGTATGCACTACTAATAGGACTTGTAGCAATAGTTGTTATTGCAGTATTGTTACTACTTGGACCTGCAATTGCTAGACAATTTCAATCTATAATTAATAAACTGCCAGCGGCCTTATAGTAGAGTGCTTCGTAATTGCCCAAAAATGCTCTAATCACATCGGGTGATTAGAGCATTTTTGAAACAGCAGGAATTTAATTTGAACAAGTTTTCTTTATCAAAAGGAAGTGGTTACATTGAAAAACTTAAAAAATCATAAAGGACAGGCATTAGTTGAATTTGCAATAATCCTTCCAGTAATTCTTCTATTGGTGATGGGGATATTTCAGTTTGGAATGATGTTAAACTCCTACCTTACTATTGAAAATGCATCAAGAGAAGGGGCTAGAGCAGGGATTGTTGGAAGCTCTGATGCTGAAATTCAAGAATTGATTATTGCTATTTCTCCTATTTTAGATCCTCTAAATGTAACTGTAGATATAACTCCGAATGAAACCGATAGAGGATCTGGAGATACTCTTACTGTAAAGGTAACCTATAACTATAAACTCACTGTTCCAATAATAAGTAGTCTTTTTAATAATGTAATAGTTCTAAATGGGCAGACCTCAATGAGAGTTGAGTGATGAGGTAAAATAAATGAAAAAATTAGATAATAAAGGAAACGTTGCAATTATTATGTGCTTATTGATAACTGCATTATTGGGTCTTACTGCTTTTGTAATTGATATTGGTATGGTTTACGTTGAAAAAGTAAAGCTATCAAACGCAATTGACTCTGCAGCCTTAGCTGCCGTACTTGAATTGCCTATTGATGATATAAAAGCAAAGGCAGTAGCTGAAGATTATCTTCAAAAAAATAATGTAGACCCAAATCAGACTGTCATAGCTATTAGTGAAGATCATAAAAGCATTCAAATAAACGGAGTTAAAAATGTAAAGCACATTTTTGCTCAAATAATAGGGATAAGTAGTAGTAACATTGAGGTTAAGACAAAAGCTGTGGTTGCACCTGTAAAATCAGTAGAAGGTGGAATTAGACCCTTTGCTGTAGAAGCATATGACTTTTCCTATGGCGATTTAGTAGCTCTTAAAGAAGGCGCAGGAGATGGATATCAAGGCAATTATGGTGTAGTTTCATTTGGGGGAACTGGTGCAAATGTTTTTAGAGGAAATGCACTATATGGCTATAGTGGGACAATATCAGTAGGCGATTATATAGATACTGAACCAGGAAATATGGCAGGAGTTTGCAATGATATAAAAAATTATATTAACTCTGAGAATAGTACATTTGAAAATTTTTCTAGAGATTCCATTAGACTTTGGACAATACCTTTAGTAGATTCTTTAGCTGAAAATGGACGAGGGACAGTATTAGTTTCAGGCTTTGCAGTGTTTTATGTAGAGAATGTAACTAATAAATCCGGCAAGCTAGAATTTAGTGGAAGATTTATCAGATATGTTTTAAATTCTCAAATTGATGAGAATTTAAATGATACAGGTGCTTATGGCGCAAAGCTGTCGAGATAGAGGAGGTTCAAAATGAAAAATACAGTACAAAAATTGATAGTGATATCTTTTGTTTTAGCATTAATTGTTACATCCGGAGTATTAGCGGTGATAGACATCGGATAAAAGGAGGGGTTTTAAAATGAAAAATACAGTACAAAAATTGATAGTGATATCTTTTGTTTTAGCAATAATAGCTTCAGTAACTGTGCTATTTTACTTGAAATCTTTAAAACCACCAGATGAAGTAATTAAAAATATAACTGTTCTAGTAGCAGCTGAAATAATACCTTCAAGAACTCTTATAGATCAGAAAATGATTAAAGAAATTCAGGTGTCGGATAACTCTATTTTTGGTGATTATATTAAAGATTCTTCAAAAATCATTGGAAAATATACCAAGGATACTATTTTTAAAAATGATGGCTTTATTACTGATAAACTTCTAGATAAGGATGGAAATGAACTTAGTTTAAAAATTGATAGTAAGCATAGAGCAATTTCTATCAGTGCCACAGGTGATTCAGGAGTTTCCGATTTGTTAAAACCAGGAGATTATATTGATATTATTTCTTATATAGTTGAAAAAAAAGATGGAGAAAAAGTAGTTAGAACTGAACAAGCAAAAATTATATTACAAAATATTGAACTACTCGCAGTTAATAAACAGTTTAGTAGAGAGGATACAAATACTAATGCAAGTGATAATGAAAAAACACTAGCGAATTTTTTAATTACTTTATCAGTTCAAACATCAGATCTGGAAAAGTTAGTACTTGCTGAAAGTATAGGAAGCATAAAATTAGCTCTCAGACCATTAAAGGACAATAATATTATCCAAACAAAGGGAACTACTTGGGAGGACATATATATTAGTGTTAACAACAAGGGAGCAGTTTCTGAACAGAAAAATGAACCAAGTAAAATAAGTAGTGGAAGTAATGGCAATGAAAAGTACACTAGCTATACGGTAAAACCTGGAGATACTTTAAAAAAGATTAGTAGAGAATTTTATGGAGATGAAAATAAATATGCAATTATAATGGAAGCAAACAATATACAGGATGAGAATTTAATATTAAAACAAGGGATAATTAAAATTCCAATACTACAGTAGTAGGGGGATGAAATAATGAATAACATTAGAATACTAATTGCAGATGACATTGAAGAAACTAGAATTGTTATAAAAAAATTATTGAGTTTTAAGAAAGATAATATTGAAGTTGTAGGAGAAGCAAATAATGGAGAAGAGGTACTTAGACTTATACCAAAGGTGAAGCCTGATGTAGTTTTAATGGATATCAACATGCCTATATTAAATGGTCTAGAAGCCACTGAAAGAATAACAAGGGAGTATCCTTCGGTAATAGTAATTATAATGTCTGTTCAGGCTGAAAGCGACTATTTAAAGAAGGCAATGTTCCATGGCGCTAAGGAATATATTATCAAGCCCTTTAACTATGATTCCTTAATTGAGACGATCACAGCAACCTTCAAAAAGTATAAGGAAATACAAGTTAAGTTCACAAGCAGTGTAAATCAGATAAGAGATACAAAAGTTATAGCTTTTTTTAGCTCCAAGGGTGGTGTGGGAAAGTCAGTTTTAGCAATTAATACATCAATTGTTTTAAGCAAAAAAGCTAATAAAAAAGTACTGCTTATAGATATGGATTTACAGTTTGGTGATATATCCATGATGGTTAATCAATATAATCAAAAGACTATTCTTGATGCAGTAGATGATGGGCAAATCGACTCTTTTGAAAATATCAAACCTTATTTATATAAATATAATGCTAATTTAGATATACTCTTTGCCCCAGGGAAACCAGAGGCTGCAGAATATATAGCAAAAGAAACTGTTGAAAAGATAATAAAGGCCATTAAGGAGCAATATGACGTAATAGTTGTAGACACAGGCATCAATTTTAATGATAATACTCTTTACATTTTAGATATTGCACAAAAGATACTTATGGTGTCAACGATGGAAATTGTAGCTCTTAAAAATACAAAATTAGGACTTAGAGTTATGGAATCTCTTGGCTATGACAAAGATAAGGTTAAGATTGTTATAAATAGATTTAACTCAAGCTATGGAATAAGCAAAAAGGAGGTAGAGGAAGCCTTCAAGGACGGTATTTTTGCAGCTATACCAGATGAAGAAAAGACCGTTATTTCTTCAATAAACAAAGGACTTCCATTATGTGATGATAACAGATACTATAAATTAAAAATAAGAAAAGCCATAGAAGTTATGTGCAAAGGTTTGGCTGAATAGGAGTGATTTTCGAGGATAAGTATATACTTCTATAAATTTTATAACTGAAACTATGGCTCATGGAGGATAATATGTCTCTTATAAAAAGACTAGAAGAAATAAATGTAGATAAAAAAGCCAATAAACCTAATAAACCTAACGAGAGAGAAGTAGATCCTTATTATGAACTGAAGATGAAAATTCAAAACAGAGTAATTGAGGAGCTTGATATAGATTTTAATGAAATTACTGAGAATAACGAGGAGTTGAAGCAAAAAATTGATTATATCGTCAGCAAGCATATTGAAAAGGAATCACTGAATATGACTAATAATCAGAAGAAAAAAATAAAAGAAGAGTTGTTAGATGAGATTATAGGATTTGGGCCAATTACAGGACTGCTTTCAGATAATAATGTTACTGAAATTATGGTTAATGGCCCAGACCATGTTTATATTGAAAAAAACGGGAAGCTGATACTTACTGATGCTAAGTTCAAAAATGATAATCATGTACTTCATGTTATTAAAAAGATTGTAGCGCCAATTGGAAGAAGAATAGATGAGAGTTCACCAATGGTAGATGCCAGACTTCCTAATGGCTCTAGAGTAAATGCAATAATACCTCCACTCTCCATTGATGGTCCCTCTATCACCATCAGAAAATTTTCTGAAGATCCATTTAAAATAGCGGATTTGGTTAGATTTGGTACATTGACCTCAAACATGGGGGAACTTATAAAATACTGTGTAGAGGGGAGACTCAATATCGTTGTTTCTGGTGGTACAGGAAGTGGAAAAACCACTACATTAAATGTTCTTTCCTCATTTATCCCTGACGATGAACGTATAGTAACTATCGAGGATGCAGCAGAACTTCAGCTCTCTCAGGAGCATGTGGTAAGACTTGAAACAAGACCGGTAAACATAGAGGGAAAAGGAGAAGTCACTATAAGGGATTTAGTTAAGAATAGCCTCCGAATGCGTCCTGATAGGATTATTGTAGGGGAGGTTCGTTCTGGAGAAGCGCTAGACATGCTTCAGGCTATGAATACTGGTCATGATGGTTCTCTAACAACAGGTCATGCTAACACACCAAGGGATATGTTAGCGAGAATTGAAACCATGGTACTAATGTCAGGTATGAACCTTCCAATTAAAGCAATTAGGGAGCAGGTAGCTTCAGCTATTGACCTAATTATTCAGCAATCAAGACTTATGGATGGGAGCAGAAAAATCACACATATTACAGAGGTTCAAGGCATGGAGGGTGATGTAATTATACTTCAAGATATATTTAAGTTTGAGCAAAGGGGCATTGATAACAAGGGAAAGGTAAAAGGAGAATTTATTTGTACAGGTATCATGCCAAAGTTTGTACAGAAGCTTAAGGAGAGAGGAACAAATGTACCACCAGATATTCTGAGCTAATGAAATATATCAAATAACAAAGAAGGTTTTTCGGGGCTGAGAAGCAAAATCCTAGGAGGTGAGAGTTTATGATATATGCTGTAGTAATACTGATATTTTTACTGGCCTGGACCTTTATTAGTGCGGTACTAATTATATTATTTAATAAAGAAAAAACTATCCTTAAGCTTAAATATTTTGAAGAGGAGTATGTTCAGAACGAAAAGAATAAAAATACCAATAAAAATAGGATAAGCATATTAAAGACTCTATCGACTTTATTACCTGTGACTAGGTTAAATAAAAAGAAGAATAATAAGCTTGAGAGTGAACTTGTGAAAGCGGATTTACCTATTACGGTAGAGGAACTATTGGTTATAAAAATACTTTCTTCTTCCGCTTTTGCTTTCTTGGCTTTTGCAGTTTTTAAGGACTATTTTATTATTATTCTTGTCTTTGTATCAATATGGAATGTGCCAAGATTCATAATAGCAAATAGAAAAAAGAATAGAATTAAGTTATTTGACAGTCAATTAAATGACGGTATAACTATAATCTCAAACTCACTAAAAGCTGGATATTCTTTTTTACAGGCTGTAGCAGTGGTAGCAGAAGAAACCAGAGATCCTTTTTCAAAGGAGTTTAAGAAAATGCTTAAGGAAATGAATTTAGGTATTTCTGAAGAGGAAGCGTTGAGAAACTTGAGTATCAGAGTAGAATCAGAGGATCTTAGGCTTGTAATGAATGCTATTTTAATACAAAAAGACATAGGCGGAAATCTATCTGAGATATTGGATAACATCTCAGAAACCATAAGAGAGAGACAAAAGATAAAAAATGAGCTTAATACCTTGACCGCACAGGGAAAATTATCAGGTACTATTTTAATGCTTCTTCCGGTTTTTTTGGGAATAGTAATCTATTTTTTAAATAAAGAGTATATTCTACCGTTGTTTACGACTTCTATCGGCTTAGCCATGGTGGTATCTTCTGTTGTCAGTGAGCTGTTTGGATTTTTATTCATAAGAAAAATTATTAATATAGATATGTAGAAAAAAGGAGGAAGGTACATGCTTTATCTTGCAATTTTTATCTTATTTTTATCAATATTTTCTTTTTTATATGGTATATTTGCTATTTTAAATAGGGACAAAATAAAAATTGAAAAGAGGCTCAGCCAGCTTGAGGAATTTAATATAGCAAATGAAGATAAAAATGAAAACAAGTCTTTTTCAGATAGAGTAATAAGACCTTTTTATCAAAGCTTTAGCGGGGCTCTACTAAAAATAACTCCAAGTCATAGTCTCGAAACGCTTAATAAAAGATTAGAAAAGGCAGGGCTTTTAAAAAATAGCACTACAGCAAAATGGCTATTTAATAAGAGTATGCTTGTCTTAGCCATTTCCTCAATGATAGGACTGCTATGCCTTATGATTGCCCAAAATATATTTAAGGCTGTTGTTCTTACACTACTTGCGATGGTAGTTATTAATAACTTCTTTAGCTTCTATTTATCACGAAGAATTGAAAAAAGAAAAAAGAAAATATTAAAGGATTTACCCTATACTTTAGATTTAATTACAGTTAGTGTTGAAGCTGGTTTATCCTTTGATGGGGCGATGGCCAGAGTTATTAGTAATATAAGTGGGGAAATTTGCGATGAATTTGCAAAGAGCCTTAAAGAAATCAGAATGGGAATAGAGAGAAAGGTCGCTCTTAAGAAAATGAGTGATCGCTGCGAAGTAAAGGAACTTTCTGTGTTCGTTACTGCTATAATCCAGGCCGATGAATTAGGAGTAAGCATAAGTAAAGTACTAAGAATTCAATCTGAAAATTTAAGAGAACATTGGAAGCAAATAGCCAGAGAAAAAGCTATGAAAGCCCCTATTAAGATGCTAATACCATTAATTCTTTTCATCTTCCCTACTGTTTTTATAATTATACTTGGTCCAGCTGTTATAAGTATGATTAAAATATTTGGTGCGAGGTGAAAATATGGTTAAAACATTGGTATATGAGTCGGAGGTTATAGCTGAAATATATGTAGCTGATAGCTTTATGAAAAGATTTCTAGGGTTCATGTTTCGTAAAAAACCACATTATCAAGCGATTTTGATTAAGCCGTGTAACAGTATTCATACTTTTTTTATGAAATTTTCTATTGATGTACTATTTATTAATGAAAACATGGAAGTGGTTAAAAAAATAGATGGTCTAAAACCTGGAAAGATTATAATGCCACAGAAAAAAGGTAAAATGGTTATAGAAGGTAGCTCGGGAATGTTTAAAAATATTAAGGAGGGAAAGAAAATTATATTGGTAAGTTGATTATTGATTTGGAATCAACTTATGCTACATTTAAAATGAACATATAAAATAATGGTGGTGCTTTTTGCTCAAAAGAAGACCGTACAATAATTTTGTAAGGCTCTATTTTTATATCATAAAATGTTATAATGTTGATAAAGTTTAAAATTATATTTTGTGAGCAAAATAAATAGAAAAGAATAAAATGAGGTATAGTTTATGAATGGATATTATTTAATGCCCCATCCACCAATAATAATTCCTGAGATTGGGAAGGGTAAAGAGGTTGAAGTTCAAAAGACCATAGATGGCTGTAATGCAATTGGACAAGAGATAGCCGAATCAGAGATAGATACCATTATTATAATAACACCTCATGGAACAGTGTTTAGAGATGGAGTAGCTTTGATAAATACCGAAACTCTTGAGGGTGATTTGAGTAAATTTGGAGCAAAAGAAGTTAATTTCAATTTGAAAATAAATACGCAACTAACTAATGAGATAATTAGTGAGGCTGAAAAATCAAATATTGTAGCTGTTGCATTGAACAAAAGCAATGCAAAAACATATGGAATTACACTTGAACTTGACCATGGAGCAGCAGTACCTTTATATTTTATAAAGGATATTAAAAAATATAAAATTGTGCATATAACCTACGGTATGTTGTCCCCAATTGAATTGTACTGCTTTGGAATGGCAATAGAAAAAGCCTGTAATAAAACAAATACCAAAGCAGTAGTAATTGCATCGGGTGATCTATCACACAGACTTACAAATGATGGACCCTACCCATACAGTCCATACGGTAATAAATTTGACTCACAGCTTGTAAAGCTGCTTCAAGAGGGAGATTTTATAAATCTGTTTTGTCTGGATTCTACTTTAATTTCTGAAGCCGGAGAGTGTGGACTTAGGTCTATATATATCCTTGCAGGTATACTTGATGGCAAGGCTGCGAAAGCAGAGGTCTTGAGCTATGAAGGCCCATTGGGAGTGGGCTATTGTGTAGCAAAATTTAATTTTAGGGATGGAAAATCAATATATATTGATTTAAAGGAACTGGGTAAAGCAAAACATCTGAAAAGATTAAAGGAAGGTAATCCCTATACTAAACTTGCTAGAAAAAACATAGAAAATTATTTTAAAACAGGAAAATCTTTAGCTAGCAGCAATATTAATGAAAAGGAATTATTTAATGATAAAAAGGGTGTGTTTGTTTCGTTGAAAATTGGAGGGGAGCTCAGAGGTTGCATAGGTACAATCGAGGCAGTTACAGCTTCGGTGGGTGAAGAAATACTAAACAATTCACTTTCTGCAGCGTTTCATGATCCTAGATTTTCACCCTTAAGAGAAGATGAATTATATGAAACAGATATTTCTGTTGACTTGCTATATTCTGCGGAAAAATGCAGCTTCGATGATTTAGACCCTGACAATTATGGTGTAATAGTAACTTTTGGCAGGAAGAGAGGTCTGTTGCTTCCAAACCTGGAAGGAGTAGATTCAAAAGAACAGCAGGTTACTATTGCACTTCAAAAAGGAGAAATTAAAAAGGATGAGCCTTATGAAATAGAAAGATTTAAGGTAGAGAGATACAAAGAGGTGGAAGATTGAAAAAGGAAGCATTGTTTTTTAAGATTGAGAACGACAAAGTGAGATGCAGTCTATGTCCCCATAACTGCCTCATCCCAAAAAATCAAAAGGGTATTTGTGGAGTTAGGGAATGCAGCGAGGTGGACAATCAATTGAAACTATTCACTATTAATTATGGAGAAATTACTTCTGTATCACTGGATCCTCTGAAGAAGAAGCCATTATACCATTTTTATCCAGATAATAATATTCTTTCAATTGGTACGTTTGGATGTAATTTTAAATGCAGCTTCTGCCAAAACTATTCCATCTCACAACACAGGGCAGATAGCAAGTATGTAGCTGTAGAAGATATGGTTAATATTACTTTAAATCAAAAAGACAGTATAGGGCTAGCCTTTACCTATAATGAGCCATCTATTTGGTTTGAATATGTTTATGATGTTGCAAAAGAAGTTAAGAGAAAAAACAAGGAGCATAAGATTGTACTTGTGACAAATGGCTATATTAATGAAGAACCTTTAAGACAGCTACTTCCTTATGTAGATGCTATTAATGTTGATTTAAAAGGTGATGATGAATTCTATAGGAGACTGTGCCAAGGTACACTGGAGCCTGTAAAGAATTCAATAAAAATAGCTCACAGTATGGGCTGCCATGTTGAGGTTACAACTCTAGTAATATCCGGCGAAAATAGTAGCAATGAAACACTAATCTCCCTCGGTGATTTTATTGCATCAGTGGACAGAAAAATAGTGTTTCATATTTCACGATACTTTCCCGGATATCATTTGAATAGGCCGATGACAGATATCAATGACTTAAAAAATACCTACCGCCTGCTCAAAAACAAACTTGAATATGTTTATGTTGGAAATGTTAGCAGTGAAGAAATGGCTTATATTGATAACTAATATAGTATAGATACCTCTGGTGATGATTCATTCGCACCAGAGAAACCCCCTTAAAGATAATTAATTATCTTTAAGGGGGTTTCTTAATTTTTTAGATGAATTTGTTAATAGTAGGTATCAATATAGCTAAAATAATCGAAATAGTTATAAGAAACTCAAAATAATTATAAAACACGAATAATCCATAGTAAACACGGTAAGTCCATTCATTATTTAATTTGCAATAGATATAATTACTATGTACTAAAAAATTAAAGGAGGGTCAACATGATAAAAAAATCTTTATCAATGCTTTTGGTAGTAGCAATGCTGTTCACAGCTCTTGTTGGTTGTGGAAAGAGTGATAATACTGCGGGTAGTTCCACAACTACAACTGGTGAAGCCACGATAGCTAGTGAAGCCACGACAACTAGTGACACCACGGCAATTAGTGACAACACACAAAAAGCAGGTGAGTTTACCGTTTATACTTACTATGCAGATGCTGCAAAGATAATTACTGATGAAGCTGTAAGATTAATGAAAGAGAAATATCCAAATGTAAAGCTGAATATAGAGCATAGATCAGATTCAGATGGTGCTGTTCTAAAGACTCGTTCAGCAGTTGGCGAACTTCCAGACATCTTCGAATGTACAGGAACATTAACCGATACATTTATACAGTCAAAGGATATTATTCCTTTGAACTCGGCAATGGAAAAAATGGATTTTGAGAATCTATATATGCCCAATATTTTCGCTGGGTTAAAGAGCGCTGATGGAAATTATTATGCAGTTCAAGCGTCAGCCCCTTCCGCTGCTTTGATTTATTACAACAAGAAGGTATTTGCCGATAATGGGCTAACGCCACCTAAAAATTATCCTGAATTTCTGAGTTTGGTACAAAAACTGAAAGCAGCTGATATAATCCCACTTTCATTGTTCGCACAACAAAAATGGCCTGGTCTTCAGTTGTTTGATATAGCAGTAACAAGTCAGGAACCACTCGGCATTACTGGCTTTGAGGGAGGAGTAAAAAAACCGTCAGAAAAGGCATATACAGATGCAGCTAAAAAACTGTATGATTTAGTTAAAGCAGGTCTCTTAGGTAAAGGTGCTTTTAATACAAATGCTAGTCAGGCTTTTGAATTACTGAAACTTGGTAAAGCAGGTATGCTTATAAATGGTTCGTGGTATTTTGCTGATGCAAAAGAGTATATTGATAATATCGGTTATTTTGAATATAATCCATTTGCCGATCCAGGTAGTGAAGAGACTAGTAAATGGAATGCATCTGGTGGTGTAAATACACCGGGTGGATATGCTATTAGCGCAAAGACTAAAGATCCTGAGTTTGCTAAGGAAATCATGTTAAACTATGTCCTCAGCAGATCTAAGGCAGAGGTAACAGAGACGGCTGGTATCAACATTCTAAAAGAAGATGTACAACCAAAGGTTAAAAGAGGCGAATCGTACCAAAAATTTGCTGATAATGTTAAAAACTACAAGAGTTTTACAAAGTTCGAGTGGTCATTAAAAACCCCTGATCTGATTACATTACTTGAGGATTCGTCTGAAAAATTGTTAACAGGTTCATACCTGCCAGAAAAATTTATAACTGATCTGGAAAAAGCACTTGAAAATACACCCAAGTAATTAAGTAAATTAATGCTAGAAATATGAAGTGCTTTCACTTCATATTTCTAGCAAATTATAATAAATGGGGAATGATGATGAATAGTATAATTTTTAGTAAAAATAAATTTGCTCAAATATTGTTTTCTACACCTGTTATTATTATCTATTCTCTAATAATAATAATACCGTTAATTCAAGCTTTTATTATGAGTTTTACCAATTGGGATGGTGTTAATACCGCAACGTACGCTGGATTGGCAAATTATAAAATGCTTTTTACATCTCCCAATTTGAAGGTATCATTAATAAACAGTGTTATATATTCAGCTATATTAGTTACTTATCAGCTGACTCTAGGCACACTTTTTGCCACAATTTTGGTTAATTCAACGATCAAATTTAAGCGCATTTTTAAAGATATATATTTTTTCCCTGTACTTCTCTCAGTATCAGTTGTAGCACAGTTGTGGCTATCAATTTACCATGGGGACTTTGGTCTTCTAAATCAGATTTTGAAGATGCTTGACCCAACCTGGTCACAAAACTGGCTTGCAGAGCCAACAAAAGGAATAATTGCAATTGTTTTAGCCGAATCTTGGAAAGGTATGGGCTATCACATGCTTATAATTTATGCAGCAATGCGAAATGTACCACGTTTTTATTATGAGGCTGCCACAATTGATGGTGCATCACCTACTCAACAGTTTTTCAATATAACATTCCCATTAATTGGACAAACACTAAAAGTTTGCTTCATAATGTGTGTAACTTTTGGATTTAGAGCATTTGAGCAAATATTTATTATGACTTCCGGTGGACCTGTTAATTATACCTATACAATGTCCATAATGATGTATAAAGCATTGTTTGGCTTGCAAAAATATGGATATTCAAATGCAATTGCAGTATTCATTGTAGTAATCTGTGTTGGAATTATGTTGATGATTGAACGAGCGTTTAGAAATACCCACGTCGAGTACTAAAAAGGAGATAAACATGAAAAAATCCACTATATTGAGAATTTTTATTTATATCTTTATGTCAATATATGCTTTAATATCTCTATATCCTATAATATGGATGGCATTTTACTCCTTGAAGAACAATGAAGAGATATTTGTAACAAATCCTTTTGGACCACCGTTGCATCCTAAATTTAGCAACTATTATAGAGCTCTAACGGAGTATAATATAGCTGTATTTTTTAAAAATAGTGCTATAGTATCTTTTTTCTCTATTGTTTTAGGAATATTCTTCGTTCTATTATTTACCTACGTTGTAGCTAGAGTTAGAACAAAAACAACAGGAGTTCTTCGCACAGTCGTAGTAATGGGAATGTTTATTCCTGTCCAGGCTATTATGACCCCTCTAGTTGTTATGGTAAAGAATATGAAGCTAAGTAATACGCATTGGTCGCTTATTGTACCATATATTGCTTTAGGCTTCCCCTTTGCGGTAATTGTGCTGTATGGATTTTATGTAAATCTTCCTACAGATCTTGAAGAATCAGCTTATATGGATGGCTCTGGGTTTTATAGAACTTATTTTCAAATAATTTTACCACTTATGAAGCCACCAGTCCTTGTTTTGGTAATTTATCAATTTATGGGAAATTGGAATGAATTTGGTCTTGCACTCGTTCTTATTACTAAAAGTTCACTAAAAACTTTACCACTTGGATTAGCTTCCTTTACAGGACAGTTTTCTACAGAGTGGGGACCTGTTGGTGCATCCCTTGTAATTGCCAGCCTGCCTGTGATAATATTATATATATTTTTTAGTAATAAAGTAGAGGATGCTATGGCTTTTTCAGGAATGAAAAATTAGCTGTCAGTCACCTGTAATATCTTGAGAAAAGGAGTATGCTATGATAACTAAAAATAAAATTAGCAAGCTCTCAATTTCAAAAAAAATTAGTTATTCATTCATTATACTTTGTACGATTTTGATTATTTGCGTTACAATAATTATTCGTTCAATTTATAGTTCGTTGATGCTAGATAGGTTTGAAAAGGGAGTAAAATACACCGATAGCTTGATATCACAGCAATTGATAGATTATAATACAAAAATAAACAATTGTAGTAATAGCTTAATAATATACTTTAATACAGCTTTTAGACATGAATTGCAAAGTGAAGACTTCCCAAATGGTGAAGATATAGTTACCAATAGAATAATAGGTGATTTTATTAGTAACAATTTTTTTATATTTGATGTAGCAGAAAATATTGATCTTATTTTTAATAATGATATGGTTTATTCGGTAAGTAAAATAAATTATAAAAGAAGTGTGAGTAAAATACCAACTGACTTTGAAAAGTTGGAGCAGTTAAATGTTGGAACAAATGGCTCGTGGCAAAGTTTTTATGATCAAGAAACCGGCAAAAAAAGATTTTCTTATATAAAATTGTTAAGGAATACTCAGGCAAATAAAAATATAGGTTATTTTGTAATTAATATTGATGAAAATGATATTTTTAAATTTTATGAAACTGATAAATCATCTGAGTATAGTAATTTCTATATTTTTGATGATGCTGGTGAAATTCTATCAACCAGTATCAGAGCGGATATGGGTGGTAATGTTTTTAGCAAAAGTTTCTGGAAAGAAATGATGGAAAACGCTAATGAAAAGCAAAGTAATGGAGAGCTTGAAATAGCTATCAAAAAGTTTCAGTATAAACTGACAAAAATCCCAAATACTAAGTGGAACTTGCTTTCTATAGTAGACTATAGTTTTGTTCAGAGAGACAATAATTTTATAACCGGTGTAATTTTAATGGTAACCTTAGTGGCACTAATTATTTTTTACTTAGTTATTATAGCAATATCAAGAAAAATTTCAAAGCCTATTCAAGATTTGGCACAGCATATGCTGAATTCTGGCGATGAGTTACCACAAGCTATTGAAAAGCATGACTCCGGAGATGAAATAGAAGTGCTTACTACTAATTTTAATATAATGATACAAAAAAATGCAGAGTTATTTGAAAGGGTTTGTGAGGAGGAACGAAATAAAAGACATTTTGAATTAGCTTTAATTCAAGCTCAGATAAAGCCACACTTTTTATATAACACATTGGATACGGCATATTGTTTAATAGATATTGATAAATCTGAAGATGCAAAAAAGACCATAAAATTACTGGCTGACTATTATAGGCTTGTGCTTAATAATGGTAGTGAATGGATTACTCTTGAGAAGGAATTGCTAGCAGCAGTAAAATATATGGAAATACAAAAAATGAGATATAATGATAGAGTTACTTATTCAATTGATGTAGCACAGGAAATAATGCAATTGCAGATCCCGAATCTAACGATACAGCCATTAATTGAAAATGCAATTTATCATGGGCTTAAACCGAAGAACGGAGTGGGAATTTTAAAAATCCTTGGAGAGATGCAAGGTGATTGGATTAATATAAGTATTATTGATGACGGTATAGGTTTTGACCAAAAAGAATTCAAAAGGTTATTGTCCGATGAAGAAAAAGACGTAAATGATAGTTTTGGCTTAAGGAATATTAACGATAGAATAAAGCTGTTTTACGGAGAAAAGAGTGGGTTGGCACTAGTGGAAAATGAAAGAGATGAAACTGTACTAACAATACAAATTTACTTGGGGAACAAGGAGGTATAACTGTGTTCAAAGTTATGCTTGTGGACGATGAAAGTATTTTTATTGAGCATCTTGAGAAAATAATTGATTGGAATTTGCATAACTGTGCTATTTGTGGGATTGCTTCGGATGGTGTAGAGGCGTTAGAGCTAATCAATTTTGAAAAACCTGACATAGTATTTGTGGATATTAACATGCCGAATATGGGAGGGCTGGAGGTTTGTAAAGCAGTCAATTCTATGGAAAAGCCTCCACGTATGGTTATATTAACGGCACATAATGAGTTTAACTTTGTTCATAAAGCCATTAACTTAGGCGTTTTTGCTTATCTTTTAAAACCATTTGACAAGGATGAACTTGTTCAAGCATTGAATAAATGTGTTTCTGATATTGAAAAAAATATTGAGCATCAGATATTATTAGAAGATAAAAATGATGATGAAGTAGAGCGCTACTTACGTAATATTATTGAACTTGGAAAAGAAGCTTCAAAAAATCAAAATTTTGAAGTTGATAATGCCACAGGATTTGTAGTGTCAATATTAAAATTAAATCATGATTGTGGCTTTGAAAATAGGGATCTAAAAAAACAGTTTTTCAAACATTTTGTTAGTACAAAAAACTATTTAATTGGAATATATAATGGAATGCCAGTTTTTGTACATAGCTTATTTGAAAAAATAGATATTGCCAATTTTCGTGAAAATTATAAAAGTCAGCTTAATAGTTTTGATGAAGTTATTGAGTGTGCATCTATTGGAAGTATTGTAAACAAACTTACATTGTTACACAAGAGTTATCAACAAGCAATTATCGGAATCGAAAATCGAATACAGATAAAAAAGAGAATTATAACCTTTCAAGATGTTGGAATTTTGGATGATAAAAAACAAATTTATACTTTGAGTGATGTACTAATTTTAATAAAATATTTTGAAGAACGACAATATGAAAAAGCAGATATGATTATAGAAAGAATTTTTTCATTGTGTGGAAACAAATTGCTTTCCTTTCAGTATTTAGTTTCAATTTATTTTTCTTTGATTGATAGTATTTACACTGAATGCAAGCATACTGAACATAAACTGATAGAACATATGTCCTCGCAGGTACAAATAATACGCGAATTAAACACCTGTGATAACACACAAAAAGTCACTGAAATAATTAAGAATTATGTGTACGAAGTATTGAGCGATTGCATGAATTTCAATATTTCAAATAAAAGCAGTGAATTGGTTGATAAAATAAATGGATATCTTGAAAAACATTATATTGATGCTAGTTTGACAGTTGCTAAAATATCACATGAATTATTTTTTGAAAACAGTTATTTACGTAGAGTTTACAAAACTCATACAGGAAAAACAATAGTACAGCAGCTTGAGGATGTAAGAATAACAAAAGCTAAAGAATTGTTAAAGCAAACTAATGCAAAGCTAAGTGAAATAGCACATTTGACAGGTTTCTCAGATCAATTTTATTTTAGTAGACGGTTTAAGTTGGTAACCAATTTATCTCCAACCGAATACCGAGCTATATATGAAAAAAACACCAATATATAAAAATAATAAAAATATAAAGGAGATATTCTATGTTATATAAAGAAAATTTTGATAAAATTAAGGTAAGGTTTGAAGAATATTGGGCCAAAGAAAACCATGACAGACCAATTGTCAGCATTACAGCACCAAAGCAGAATAAGATGGCCCTGGACTATCCGAAACATATTTCCTTAAGGGATAGATGGCTTGATACAGAGTATATGATAAAGCAAGCTAATGTTCAAATGCAAAACACATATTTTGGCTGTGAAGCCTTTCCTATGCTTTCTCCAAACTTAGGACCTGATGCATTTTCGGCATTTTATGGAACTCCTATTGAGTTTGGTGAGCATACAAGTTGGTCAATTCATAATATTGAAGATCCAGATGAGCATAAGCAATTTGTTTTGGAAAAAGAAGGTTTTTATTATAAAAAAATGATTGAAATGACAAAAGCGGCTGTTGAAGATGGCAAGGATAAGTATATTGTTGCAATAACCGACCTCCATCCAGGTGCAGATGCTTTGGTTGCTATGAGAGGTCCTGAAGAATTGTGTATTGATACAATTGAACGACCAGAATATATAAATAAAGGAGCTTTGGAATTATTCAATGGATTTAGGACGGTTTGTGATGAATTGTATGACATTTCAACAAAATATCAACAAGGGAGTTCCAACTGGATGGGTATCTGGCATCCTAAAAAGTGGTATGTTACAAGTTGTGATTTCTGTTGTCTTATTTCCCCAAATAAGTTTGAAGAATTGATAATTCCGGAGTTATACGAGGAGCTTGATTATTTGGATGCGAGCATGTTCCATTTAGATGGTCCAGGTGCGTTAAAGCACCTTGATAGATTATTGCAAATTGATAAGCTAAATGGCATACAGTGGGTTTATGGAGATGGACAACCAACAGCATCTCATTGGTTGGAGGTGTTAAGAAAAATCCAAAATGCCGGGAAGATGATCCAAGTAAGTGTAGCTCCCGAGGAACTGGATATTATGCTTGAGAGTCTTAATCCAGAGGGCGTAATGTTTAATGTTCATGCTAAAAATGATGAAGAGGCAAAACAGCTTGAAGAAAAGGTTCTGAAATTTAAAAGGATATAGCTACTAATAAAAAATATTTATTGCCAAAAATTTGGTAGATTAATGCTCTTACGAAAACAAACACCTCGTTTCACTTCTGAAGTGAAACGAGGTGTTTGTTTTCGTTGATGTTTTAAAATGAACAATTACGCTATAGCGATTACCAAATTCTATCAATTAAATTCCGTACGATTTTAACTGCTCTTCCAGGCTTACTTACATCACCTGACAAAGCGTATATATCTCTGAAGATGAATTCAAGATTACAGCCCTTTGCAGCCCTTAAGGTTTTAGTTATATGCTCTGCAAAGACAGCCTCATCAAAGCTCCCTTCCACTCCTATGAAATTCGGACTTGGCTTACGGGAATAAATTACATTACCACCTGCTAAGACCTGCCCCATATACTCCTCATTGCACCAAGGTGATATGGATACTTTTCTCAAACCATTAAGCTTACTGATATATTTTTCCCATATATCGTGAACTGGCTCGCAGCAACCATAATAAACCATTCCAAATTCCTTTGCAAGTTCGTAATATGCAGGAAAAGTAAACTCTCCATACATGTCAGGAGAAATCCCAACGGTTTCTTGGGAATTCATATTTATCCAAATATCTTTTGGTGAGGTATGGTTGGTTTTTTTATACTCTTGAGTAGGGAGTTCATTTGTAAAGCCGTAGCTCCCCGCTCCTGCGTAATCATTATGATTGTTTAAAACTAAAAGACCCTCAGCTTCTTGCCATTTTACAAAGGCCATAATATCATCCTTTATAAATCTATAAAGTTCATGCATTTCATCAGGGGTATCATACATGGCAATCATCATATTTTCAAGCCCCATAAGTTCAACAATTCTTTGGGAAGGTGCGCAATGCCAATCAAGGTTTGAGTTCTTAATCTTAACAGGTAGAATATCTCCTATTATTTCGTTGACATAATTTTTCCATGCAAAAGTATACTCTTTATCAGCGAAATAAGTAGAGGACATTATTTTTTCAAAGTCCTTAGTTAAATCTGTAATAGGATGATGCTGTGAAAAGCCAATTTTCTTACCATTTTTGTCCTCTGCATAGGTTTTATCCATATTTAAACCAAATAAAGAAATATCAATTTTCCAATATACAGTGTAGTAGGGAGAAATAACTTTATCATCATCTATTAATTCGTGGTTTATAATGGGGAAAATAAGATTTTTCTCGATTTCCTGTGCATCCGGGCTTATACATTTCAAAACTGGGGTAATCTCATCAACAAAAGATAAATATTCCATAACTATCACAGGTTTTATTCCCTTTAATGCATTATGAGAATACCATAGTTTCTGTCTCTCTTCCATTATTGGAAGATTTGCAAGTTCGAGATATTTTTTTGCGAGTTCTCTTAGATATATTTTTTCTTCCTGAGTTATAGCAAACTTTCTTTCCATATTAATCCTCCTGTTTGTAAAATTATAATAATATTTAAGGATTTATTTGTAGTTTTTTATTGATAATTAGGATTGTTGATTAATTCATAAGTATTATATATAATTATATTGTAGGCTTAATTAGGTTTTTTACATCAGAAAATATTGATTAAAAATGTAATAATATTGACAATAGAGACTAGGAGATGGTTCCATGCAATCACCACAAATTAGCTTTAAGCCAATTACAAGTGAAAGAGCAAAAAAGATGCTTTTATATATACAAGCAGGTGGGAGTTTTCTTTGTGAACCGTCATATGTAATAAAACGAAAAAAATATGATAGTATTTTAGTGATTTTAACGCTTTCAGGCAAGGGATATATTAAATATCATAATAAGACCCATGAAATGATAAAGGGCACAGTAACTGCTATAGATTGTAATGATCCTCATGTTTATTTTACTGACAAAAAAGAACTTTGGAAGTTCATGTGGATACATTTCAAAGGGGGGCAAAGCCTAGAACAGATCAGATTCATACTTGATAATCATGAACCTGTCTTTTATACCCGCCCAAATAGTACAATTAAAAGCAATGTCATTAAAATATATGATTATTTACAAAAAAGTGGATTACAATATGAAATATTGACGTCTTTTTGCTTAAATGACATACTTTCTAATCTACTGATTAGTAGTCTATCAGATATTGATTGGAATAAAAAAACTCCAGACATTATAATTAATGCAAAAGAAGCTCTTGAAGCAGGGTATAAAAACAGAATAGATATGGATGAATTTTCCAATGCGATGTATATTAATAAATTTGATTTAATTCGAAAATTTAAAAAGCATATTGGTATAACACCTTATGAATATTTAATTAAATTTAGAATAAATCAATCAAAAAATTTTTTGGAAAGTACTGATTTGTCAATAACTGAAATTGCTGAAAGCGTTGGATTTGAAGATTGTAGTCATTTTATAAAAATGTTCAAGCAATATGAAAAAACAACCCCGCTGCAATATAGAAAATTTTGGAGTAAAGTATTTTAATACATCTTTAAAGGTTAGAGGTTATAAACTTCAAACTCATTCTTATTAAAACTAAGGATATTTTCATCACGCATATTACATAGCTCTCTTGACAGGGCGCTTCGATTTACGCAGAGAAAATCTGCAAGTTCATCTCTTGAAAATGGTATCTTAAAAGTACTTCTACCATTTTTTTTAATTTGTGAGGAAAAGTAAACCATCAGTTTTTCTCGTGTAGTTCTACAAGATAATATTTCTATCTTACTACTCAGAATTATATTTTTTTGAGCAATAAGCTGCAACATATTTTTTATTAAGGTTGAGTGAAAAGTACAGGCCGATGAACAGGTTGTGACAATCTTATTAAACTGAATAAATAGAACATCACACCCTGTTGTAGTTAAAACTGTAACAGAGCTTTTGCTTATATTTGCACAAGCTAAGACCTCACCAAACAGATCACCCTCACCAAGATCAGACAAGATATTTCTGTTGCCCAAAATATCTTCTTTTAGAACTTGGGCAGAACCAGATAGAATTATTCCAACAGAGGATACTTTGCTATCTGTCATAAGGATGATGTCGTTTTTACTATAATGTTGCTCATATGATCCCAAACATTTGAGTAAAGCTTCTAATTGATTTTTATCTATGTTCTCAAAGATTGTTACAGATTTTAATAACTCTAAATATTTTTTCATGAAAATTTCTCCTTGTTGCAAATGCAACCGATTTAATGCCATAAGTTTAGTATAATTATCACATGAAGTCAATATAAAGTCTTAAGTTAGATTAAATAAAAGGAGATTAAATTTTATGTCTAATATGTTTTGTTTTCAATGTGAGCAAACTGCAGGAGGAAAGGGTTGCGCTGGAGCTTCTGGAGTATGTGGTAAGAAAGCTGATACAGCAAATTTTCAGGATCAACTAACAGGTGCATTAATCGGACTTGCAAGAGCCGCTGAAAAAGGTGAACCGACTGCTGTGACTCATAGAATAGTTGTGGAGGGATTATTTACAACTATAACAAATGTAAGCTTTGATAATGCTTCTATTAAGAAGAGGATAGAAGAAATTGAACAGGAAAAAACAAATCTGGTTCCTAACTGTGCTTGTTGTTCATCCGCATGTGGTATAAGCGATAACTATGATATGGAAAAGCTATGGAATGACAATGAAGACCTTCGTTCTCTCAAGTCATTGATTCTTTTTGGAATTCGCGGAATGGCAGCTTATGCTTATCATGCGTTGGTGCTAGGATATAATGATGAAGAAGTTAATAACTTCTTTTACACAGCACTTCGTGCTATTGGTGAGGATTTACCAGCTGATACTTTACTTTCACTTGTTATGAAAACTGGTGAAGTAAATTTAAAGTGTATGGCACTATTAGATCAAGCAAACACAGAAACCTATGGTACTCCTGTTCCAACTTCGGTGCCAATGAAAATAGAAAAAGGCCCATTTATCGTAATAACAGGGCATGATTTATATGATCTACATCTGCTATTAGAGCAAACGAAGGATAAGGGTATAAATATTTACACTCATGGTGAAATGTTACCTGCACATGCATACCCAAAACTTAAGGCATATGCACATTTGAAGGGGAATTTTGGTACAGCTTGGCAGAATCAGCAAAAGGAATTTGATAACCTTCCTGCGCCAATACTGTTTACAACAAACTGCTTAATGCCAGTAAAAGGAAGCTACCACGATAGGGTGTTTACAACTGAAGTTGTAGCATATCCTGAAATGCTTCATATCGATGATAACAAGGACTTTACTCCTGTAATAAACAAAGCTTTGGAGTTAGGTGGATATGCAGAGGATGTCAGAATGACTGGTATTAATGGTGGAGATACACTTACTACAGGCTTTGCAAGAGGTACGGTATTATCAGTTGCTGACAAGGTTATCGATGCTGTAAAAGCAGGCGCAATCAAGCACTTCTTCCTTGTCGGAGGCTGTGATGGAGCAAAGGTAGGAAGAAATTATTACACTGAATTTGTACAGCAAACACCAAAGGACACCATTATTTTGACACTTGCATGTGGGAAATTCCGCTTCAATGATTTAGACCTAGGTGAAATAGGTGGATTACCTAGAATTATGGATATGGGGCAGTGTAATGATGCGTATAGTGCAATACAAGTGGCAGCTGCACTTGCAAATGCCTTTGAGTGTGAAATTAATGAATTACCGCTTTCAATGGTACTTTCTTGGTATGAACAGAAGGCCGTATGTATTTTGTTAACACTACTTTCCTTGGGGATAAAGAACATTTATCTTGGGCCTACACTACCAGCTTTTATATCGCCAAATGTTTTAAATATATTAGTTGAGAAATTCAACATAAGCCCAACTTCTACACCTGCAGAGGATTTGAGAAAAATTCTTAGCTAAGCTAATTTGTTAATGAACTTTATAAGATCGGCATAAGCAAAACAAAATATTGCACCACATAGGGAAGCGCCTCACTCATTATAAATTGACTGAACACAGCTCAATTAAACTGAAGAGAGGTGCTTCTTTTGGTTTAATTGAATAATTAAAGCCAATAGTTTATACTAGGGAATAACTAAATAGTAAAACATTTTGTTATTTCTAAACATTAATAAAACTATGATGACCCCAATTGGGTGTCTAATTTTGAAAAGGATGTGTACTATGAAAAAAATAACGTTTATATCTGAGTTCAAGGAGTTCATTTCACGTGGTAATGTAATTGACATGGCTGTCGGTATCATTATTGGTAGTGCATTTACAGCTATTGTTACTTCACTAGTAAATCAGGTTATTATGCCAGCTGTTGGTTTTTTAATTGGTAGAGTTAAGTTTACTGATTTATTAAAAATTTCTCTTAAAGATGCAGTGGGTAGTGATCCTGAGGTTGCAATTTACTTCGGTGCTTTTATTCAGCAGATTATTAATTTTCTGATAATAGCATTTGTTGTATTCTGTATGGTTAAGATGCTCAACATGCTTAAAAGGAAAAAAGTTGAGGAAATCAAAGAAATTGAAGCAGAAAAAGTTGAAACTTCTCCATCAGCTGAACTTCAAATGCTTACCGAAATAAGAGACTTATTAAAAGAAGGTAGACAGTAAAAGAAGATATTGCAGGTACATAATACAAGAGACTGCTACTGTTTAGATAATTAAGCACAAAAAAAAGGCAAGTCAGATTATTAAAAACATCTGACTTGCCATTACGCTGTATTACTTTATTCTAATTTCATTATCCTATAAATTGTTGTGTCCAATAGATTCTTCCGTTAGAATCCGTTGCAACTCCCACACCAAGCTGTGTAAAGGAGGAGTTCAGAATGTTTGCTCTGTGCCCTGGGGAATTCATCCAGCCTTGCATAACTTGTTCTGGACTAGTTTGTCCCATTGCAATATTTTCTCCAGCAGATCTATAGGTTATACCATAGGTCTTCATCATCTCAAAAGGTGATCCGTAAGTTGGTGAATTATGGTCAAAATAATTCAATTTAGCCATGTCTTGTGACTTAAGTGTTGCTGTTTTGCTTAATGTAGCATTCATCGTTAATGGCTTTAAACCATTATTGGCTCTCTCTACATTTACTAGCTCAAGTATCTTGTTTTGATAAGCGCTGTAAGCACCAGTTGCAGGTGCAGTAGTTGGCTTAGGTGCTGGTGTAGCTGTTGGTGCAGTAGTAGGCTTAGGTGCTGGTGTAGCCGTTGGTGCAGTAGTAGGTTTAGGTGCTGGCGTAGCTGCTGGTGCAGTAGTAGGCTTAGTAGAAGCCTTATTGCAAGTAGGCTTTGATGCTACAGCATTGCTAGCTGGTTTTGTAGCTGATGTTCCATAATTAGATCTTAGTAGTGAATCTAATTGAGATTTAAACGCTGAATAATTAGTGTTCTTGGCATTAGTTTTATTGCAATTAGTTCTGTTATAAATAGATTGCAACATACTATTAATATCTGCTGATTTGATATTATTTAGCTGATTATTTGCGTTCTGTGTTGTATTTGTTGTCTTAGGACATTTAGATAAAACGGAACTTGGTAAATTGTACGATTGTGCATTAACATTATCAACGGCAAATACATTAAAAGCGAAAGCAGATGCGAAAATTGCACATGCAGTAATACTTGATAATAGAATATTTGATTTCCTTTTCATTGTTACCTCCATTAGTTTAGATTAATTTTTACGTTCTTTCTTCATGCTCATCAATCAGCGTTTTCTTCGATGATGCTTTTGCCAAGAATATTCAGCGTAATAATTTATCAGCTACTGGGTACGAACACTATGTTAACATCGTTGAGCCGATGATACAACCCCCCAAATTTTAACAGGCAGCATAAATACATGCAGATGAAGGCAATATGTAGGTAGGGCTTGCCTAAGGTAGGTAGACCCTACCAGAGGTCAAATTTAATGATTGATAAATATTTAAAAGCAAGCTATATATATTATTTTATTTACTTTAAAGAACCATTTATGAAGAGTAAGATGAGGTGGCTTGTTAACTTAACATCAATTGGAATGCTGGATAATGGTGCAAAAATTAGCAACTGTATAATATAGAACGAGAAATGTTAATCCACTTCAATAAGCCTAGCTTCGTGTATTAATATAATTATTGCTCTTTTCAAAGGAAGGTGGTATTCCATAATATTTCTTGTAAAGCTTACTAAAATAATACGCATCTTCATAACCTACACTACTAGCAATTACTTTTATAGGCATATCACCATTGCTAAGCATCTCTTGCGCTTTTGTCAGACGGATACGTATTAGGTGATTAATTGGAGACTCACCTGTTTCTTCTTTAAAGATCTTAGATATATAAACAGGGCTTAGATACATATTGTGCGCTATTCTGTATAGTGAAATTTGTTTCATATAGTTTTTACTTAAATATTGTAGAATTGTATTTACTATATTTGTTTTTTCTGAGCCAGCAAAATTTAAACGAGCCTTCTCTGTTCTGTCCTTCTTAACGGACATTCCTCTATGCAATAACGCTGTTAACTTCATAATGCTGCACTTAATCAGCAAATCACAATAAGGCTCATTCTTTTCTTGTTCAATAAGCGTTTCATTTATACACTTCAAAATTTCAGGTTGATACAAGGGTAAGCTAAAAACAGGTAAAGTTGTAGACCCAATTAGAGAATTAGCAGGTAAATTCTTGAATTGAATATTGTTTAAAGCATAATTAAATTCCTCAACTGAAACCCCAGCTGGGATTACCTTTTTATGTTTTACGCCTGGATTTATTATAATTATATTGCCTTTATTAACTTCATAGGTATTATCATCTATTATATATGTAAAAAAGCCAGACAATACAATCTTTATTTCAGTATAGTCGTGGGAATGAGGGGTCAGATGACAGTCATCACTATTCACTATGTTGGTAAAAGCGTACAGTAACGTCGGATTGAAACACTCTGCACATATCTCGGGCTTACACACAAAAATCACTCCAATTATTCTAATATATCAAAATTAATGTATTGTATTACATATGTTATCATAAACTTCAAAAAGAATACAGGCGATTATTAAGCCAGACATCAGTGGCGCTAGATATAGGATAAAAATATACATCATAAAGTAAAGAATCTCCATTTCAAAAGTAAATACACCCTTTATAATTAAGTAGGAGTAAAACTTGTTTGGAAGGAATTGCATAATGGAAAATGTTAAATGGATTTGGGGTTTTATAAAAAAATATAAATTGAGAATATGTATTAGCCTTATTCTTGTTTTAATAGCTTCAGCTTTGAGTATGGTAGCCCCGTATGTATCGGGAATTATTGTTGACAAGGTAATTAAGCAGGGGCAAAATGAACTGCTAATTATACTTTGTGCACTAATTTTGGGGGCAACAGTTTCTAAGACCGTAATAAGGTTTACATACCAACTTGGCTTTGAAAAAGTATCTCAGGGCGCTTTTATGAAAATAAGAGAAGAAATGTACAATAAGCTGCAAAATTTGGATTTTAAGTTTTTTGATACTACAAGAACTGGTGATATCATGGCCAAAATGACTGGTGACATGGAAATGGTGCGTCACTTTGTTGCCGGAGTGATTTATATGTCATTTGAGAATGTTGCTATATTTATCTTCGCTATAATAATTTTGTTTACTATCAACTGGGCATTTACTTTAGTACTGCTTTTGGTAGTCCCATTTCTGGCATGGGCTGCAATTAAACTTGCTAGCGACGTAAGACCTACTTTTTCTGCTGTTAGAGAGCAGTTTTCAAAGCTAAACTCTGTAGTGCAGGAGAATATAAGTGGGAATAGGGTTATTAAAGCTTTTGCAACAGAAAAGATAGAGCTAGGAAAATTTGATAAAGAAAATGATGAATATAGACGCAAAAATATGGATTCTGCAAATGTATGGGCAAAATATCTGCCAATTATAGATATGCTTGCGGGTACACTTTCTCTGACAATTATATTAATTGGCGGAGTTTTAGTAATAAAAAACCAGATATCTATTGGAGAATTGGTAACGTTCAATTCAATTATATGGGCCATTGGTAATCCTCTAAAGATGTCAGGTTGGTTAATAAATGACATACAGAGATTTAACGCTTCAGCTGATAAAATTAGGGAGTTCTTTTACATACAATCTGCAATAAGTAATACTGAAAAACCAGCGGAACAAGATATAACTGGAATAGTTGAGTTCAAAAATGTTAGCTTTGGATATGATAATGGTGAGGTACTTAAAAATATCAACCTCAAAGCAAAGCCTGGGCAAACAGTTGCAATAATAGGACCTACAGGTTCAGGAAAGTCAACTTTGGTAAATCTTATATGTAGATTTTACGATTGCAGTGAGGGAGAGGTGCTTGTTGACAATGTCAATGTTAAGGATATTGACCTTAGAATCCTTCGTGCAAAAATATCTGTTGCAATGCAGGACGTATTTCTGTTTTCAGATACAATTGAGGGAAACATTGCATATGGTGTTCCTGATGCCCCTTATGAATCAGTAAAACAGGCTGCAGGGATAGCTGATGCAGATAAGTTTATTTCTTTGCTACCAGAGGGATATGAAACAGTTGTGGGCGAACGAGGAGTGGGCTTATCAGGAGGTCAAAGACAAAGGATTGCTCTAGCAAGAGCCATACTAAAAAATCCATCAATATTAATATTAGATGATACAACCTCCAGTGTTGATATGGAGACAGAGTTTGAAATTCATAAGACCTTAAAGTCCTTTTACAATAATAAAACTACGTTTATAATCGCGCATAGAATATCATCAGTAAAAAATTCAGACCAAATAATTGTCTTAAATAATGGAGAAATAATAGAGCGAGGTACGCATCAGCAACTAATTAATTTGCGTGGGTATTATTATAATGTTTACCTTAGCCAATTTGGGGACTTTGATGGTAGCTCAGAAAAAGAGGTCGGATAATGGCAAGAAATAAATATGATGTAGATGAAGAACTGATCACTAAATTTAAAACAAAAGATTTGATTAGGCTGCTCAGATATTTAAAGCCTTATAAATTTACAATGACTATAACTGTCATACTCATGCTGCTAGCCAGCGTTGCAAACCTTTTAGGTCCACTGCTTGTACAAAATGCAATTGACATTAAAATTCCACACAAGGATATAGCCGGTTTATTTGTGTTATCTGGAATTTTTGCAGTTACGTTAATAGTTAATGCTATTTGTTTTAAATACAGAGTAAAATTGATGTCAAAGGTAGGAAATAACATAGTAAAAAAAATAAGAGAAGACATTTTTTATAAGCTTCAAAAACTACCGTTTTCATACTACGACAGCCGACCTCATGGGAAAATACTGGTTAGAGTTGTGAATTATGTAAATTCGTTAAGTGATCTGCTTTCAAATGGCTTTATAAACTTTATTACAGATATGTTTACGCTAGTGTGTATTGTTGTTTTTATGCTGTTCATTAATGTGAAGCTGACAATTATAAGCTTAGTTGGATTACCACCTTTATTCATATGTATATTGCTTATAAAAGATATACAGCGCAGAAATACGCAGGCACTTAGTATGAAACAGTCGAATTTGAATGCCTATATACACGAGAGCATATGTGGGGTAAGGGTTACTCAGTCATTTGCTCGTGAGGAGCAAAATGAAGGCATATTTCACCAACTAAGCACCCTATACAGAAAAGCATGGATGAAATATGTTAAATCAAATTTAATTTTATGGCCAATAATAGAAACAATATCTACAGTGGGAGTAATACTGTTGTATTTTGCCGGAATATTTTTTGTAAAAGACATAACAGTGGGTGTTTTGATTGTATTCATCAGTTATATATGGAGATTTTGGCAACCAATCACTAATATGGGCAACTTCTATAATGCAATGATAAATTCCATGGCATATTTAGAAAGAATTTTTGAGACCATAGATGAAGAACCAGCTATTGCCAACCTCCCAGGAGCCTACAGAATGCCATCAATAGAAGGTAGGGTTGAATTCAAAAATGTTACCTTTAGCTATGATGAAGGAATTAAGATTCTTAATAATATAAATTTCAAAGTAGATAAGGGTAGTACAATTGCGCTTGTTGGGCCTACTGGAGCAGGAAAGAGCACAATAATAAACCTTTTAAGCAGATTTTATGATGTTGAGGTTGGTGAAGTATTAATAGATGGAATCAATATTAAAAATGTATTTTTAGATTCCATTAGGACACAGATGGGTGTAATGCTACAGGATACCTTCCTGTTCTCAGGAACCATTATGAGCAATATAAAGTATGCAAGGCCAGATGCCACTGACGAAGAAGCCATAAGGGCTGCTAAGACTGTATGCGCGCATAATTTTGTTATGAATCTACAAGATGGATATAATACTGAGATAAATGAAAGAGGAACACGTCTATCTATAGGTGAGAGGCAGCTGATTTCTTTTGCGAGGGCTTTGCTAGCAGATCCTAGAATACTAATTCTTGATGAGGCTACTTCAAGTATTGATACAAAAACAGAATTAGCACTTCAAGCCGGTCTACAAAGGTTGCTCAAAGGAAGAACCTCGTTTATAATAGCACATAGGCTATCAACCATAAAAAATGCAGACTGCATAATGTACATAGATGACGGATCTATTATAGAGAGAGGAACACATGATGAGCTATTAGAATTGAAAGGGCATTATTATAAATTATACAATTCGCAATTTAATGTATTAGAAGCAGTTTAAAATAAGCCTTAACAACTATAATTATACTAGCTGGAAGCATAATTATCATTTGATTTGAAGAGAAATTTTCTAATTTTAGAGTCACTAAAATTTTAAATTACTTTTACCTATTGACAAATATACTTATGTACCGTAAAATATCAAATGTGTCTAGCGTCACCTTGTTATCTCAGTGGCATTACTAATACTCCCTCTTTATAAGCGAGAGATAAGTGTTGCCAAGCTTAGAAATAAGTGCGGCTAAAGACTAGACGGAGTTAAAACTCCATCTAAACTAAGTATATTTTACATGGTGGATATAGTTCAGTTGGTTAGAGCGCCAGATTGTGGTTCTGGATGTCGTGGGTTCGAACCCCACTACCCACCCCAAAAAAAGAGCAAAAGCAGATTACATCTGCTTTTGCTCTTTTTTTTATGTTACTTACTTAATTCTACAAATTTGAAACATTTTTGTTTTCCACACGTCTAAAAATATATAGCAAATTTATGATAATCAAAAAGATATAGGGGGATGATATTTTGTATAAAAAATTATGCATATGGCTTTTAATTCTAGTTATAACCACTTCCATGATTGGATGTGGTAGCACTAAAACTAATAATAGTACTGAAGTTGCAAAAAGTGATGTTTCTGTTCAATTCAGTCAAAGCAACGATGGGATGCAAGATAGTAATTCAGGAGCTGACATCGTTGCTCCGGTTGCTCCTAGCTCCAGTGCATCTAATGAGGTGAAAACTACTTCAACTCAGAGCGAAGGCTTAGCTGGAAAGGTATTTGATGTCAGCCAGAAGATGATTTTTACAGGTCAAATTAATTTTCAAACTCTGGATTTCGAAAAAACTAGAACAAACTTGTCTGAATATATAACTTTAATTGGAGGCTATCAACAAAATTCATCTGTTAACGGTGGAGGGATAGGATATGAAGGTCTAAAAAGTGCAGAATACTTATTTAGAATACCCAAGGTAAAATATAATCAGGCTTTTATCGATTTAAAGAAATTTGGTACGGTTGTATTAGAGCAATCAAACGGGGAAGATGTCACCGATAAGTACTTTGATACAGAAGCACGTCTAAAGTCCCTTAGAATACAGCTGGAGCGTTTACAGGCCCTTCTACAGAAGGCTGATAAGATGGATGATATCTTAAAAATAGAAAAGGAGCTCCAGACAACCAACTATGAAATAGAAAACTACACTGGAACACTCAAAAAGTGGGATTCACTTGTAGAATACTCTACATTGGCGGTAAGTATTAAAGAAGTTGAAGTAATAAAGCCAGTGATACCTAAAGAGAAAAATGGATTTTTCTCTCGTATAGCATTTGGATTTAAAAATAGTGTAATAGGACTGTGGGACTTTTTACAGGATTTCATAGTAGCTATAGCATCAGCATTGCCAGTAGTTATACCTTTGGGGTTGATTGGATATTTACTTTATAGGGTAGTTAGAAGGAAGATAAAGAAATCAAAAGTGGATGATGGAGAAGATAAAAAATCTGAAAATTAAAAAAATAAAGGAACTGTTCCAAAATAAAAAGGAACCTATAGAGGGGGATTCTAAAAAATAGTTTGTCTCTATAGGTTCTTTTTTAATCAAATTATCACCCCATATTAAATTTAATCATGTCAATGGAATTTTTGCAATATAAAAAAAGAACTATCTCTAAATAGAATTTAGAGATAGTTCTTTTTGGTGACCCATCGCAGGGTCGAACTGCGGACACCTTGATTAAAAGTCAAGTGCTCTACCAACTGAGCTAATGGATCAAATGGCTGGGAAGGCTGGACTCGAACCAACGGATACCAGAATCAAAATCTGGTGCCTTACCAACTTGGCGACATCCCAACGACAAGCGCAAGACTTATTATAAATAGGTTTGTGCGTTTTGTCAAGCATTCTGAAACAATTTATAAAATTATATTATTTTTGCTTAAATGAAACTTTAAAATCTTGAGTCGCAATGTCAATTAACTTCAATCCTTTATTTCTTTCCTCTGCAAGTCGGATTGACCATTCATTTTCAAATAAAACAGAGTTCCTACCAATTTTGTCTTCTACAATAATGGCTGTACTAGGCAGATTGAGCTTCCTTGGATCCATGCTCTCATTTTCTATCCACCTTGCATGTCTATAAGGGAGATTTTGAACACGAAGCTGAACACCATACTCGTTTTTCAATCTAAACTCTAATACTTCAAATTGAAGTGCACCGACAACGCCAATGATTAGCGCTTCGATACCAATGTCAATTTGCTTGAAAACTTGAATTGCTCCTTCTTCAGAAAGCTGGTCTATACCTTTTATAAATTGCTTCCTTTTCATAGTGTCAGCTGACGTAACTCTTGCAAAGAATTCGGCAGGGAATATAGGAATACCCTCAAACTTGATATTCTCATTACCCTCATACAAGGTGTCTCCTAAGTTAAAGATACCTGGATCGAACAACCCTATAATATCACCGGCATAAGCTTCCTCGACAATTGTACGCTCTTGTGCCATGAACTGCTGTGGCTGTGAGAGACGAATTTCTTTTCCTGTATTTACGTGCTTAACAGCCATACCTTTTGTAAATTTGCCTGAACAAATTCTTAAAAAAGCTAGTCTATCTCTATGTGTAGGATTCATATTAGCCTGTATTTTAAATACAAAGCCTGAAAACTTGTCACTTACAGGGTCAATTTCACCCTCAGAAGTTACTTTAACTCCAGGAGAAGGCGCAAGTTCAAGAAATTCTTCTAAAAATGGCTGTACTCCAAAATTGGTCATTGCACTACCAAAGAACAAAGGAGTTAGCTCACCACTTAGAATTTTCTTTTTATCAAATGTATCTCCAGCCATATCCAAAAGTTCTATGTCCTCACAAAGCTTATCATGGTAATGACTTCCCAAAAGATCATCAAAGATGGCGTCATCAACCTTTCCAACACGAGATGAAACTCGATTTTGTCCGTGTTCACCACCAGTAAAAAGCTCAATCTGAGATAGATTACGATTGTAGATGCCCTTGAAGTCACCTTCTGTACCAATAGGCCAATTCATTGGATAAGAACGAATACCAAGAACTCTTTCAATTTCCTCCATCAATTCGAAGGGATCTTTGCTGGCACGATCCATTTTATTTACAAACGTAAATATAGGAATACCTCTCAGCTTACATACATGAAAAAGCTTAACTGTCTGTGCTTCAACACCTTTTGCACCATCTATAAGCATGACAGCACTATCAGCTGCAATTAGAGTTCGGTAAGTATCCTCACTGAAGTCCTGATGACCAGGGGTATCCAGTATATTAATGCAAAAATCGTTATATTCAAACTGCATAACGCTAGAGGTAACAGAAATTCCTCTTTGTTTTTCGATTTCCATCCAATCTGATACAGCGTATTTACTTGCTTTCCTTGACTTTACAGAACCAGCCAACCTAATGGCGCCACCGTATAGGAGTAATTTCTCTGTTAATGTAGTTTTACCGGCATCAGGGTGAGAAATAATAGCAAACGTCTTTCTACGTGATACTTCTTTTTTAATTTCCGCTTTTATATCTGGCATTTTTATAACCTCTCGTAATTCGTTTATCAACCACGTTTCATTGTATATTATAGCCAATATACTGTCAAATACTAGTTAGATTTATGGAAACACTATTTGCAAAAAAAAGTAGGCAAACACTATGCTTTAAGATTCAAAGATATTCCACACTCAAAACTGAATTAAATACATATAAAAGGATATTTTACATTACATATAGAATAGATGAAGTAAGAAAAAAAGCTATATGACAAATACAGTTTTGTGCCATAGATTTTCGATTGTATCATTTTGGATGCAACTAGTGGTGCATGGAGGATAGTATGAACAATAATAAAATAATCGTCACTTTAAATAATGTACAATATGAAGTTCAACAAAATACTTCGTTGTTTGAGTTTAGTAAACATTTTGAAAAGGATTATATTTCTAATATTGTTGCTGCCAGAGTTAATAATGATATTAAGGAATTAAGTTACGAGATAAACGAAAACTCGGAAATTGAATTTATAGACCTTACTGATGAAGATGGTATGAGAATATATAGAAGAAGTCTTTATTTCATTTTTATAAAAGCAGTCAATGAAATTCTTCCTGACAGGAGTGTTGTGATAAGCCATCCTATGAGCAACGGAGTATACTGCGAAATAAACGGAAGCGAGGACCTAGGAGAGGCTGATGTAGAAGAAGTTGACAAGAGAATGAGGGAGATTGTTAAAAGTAGAATTCCATTTGAAAAAAGGACTATTTCTATAAAAGATGCTAAGGCACTATACAAAAAAACTGGCAGGCTAGATAAGAATGATGTTTTAGAGCATAGGGAAAAACCATATGTCACAGTTTATAACTGTGGAGGCTACGAAGATTATTTTTATGGGTATATGGTGCCAGATACTAGCTATATTAATTGTTTTGCTCTTAAATATCATCAGCCAGGTGTTGTAATTCAGTTTCCATCAAAATCAGAACCAGAAGTTCTTCCGCTATTTAAGGAACAAAAAAAGCTATTCAAAGTTTTCATTGAGTATAAAAAATGGGTAAGAATATTGGGAGTAGAAAATGTAGGAGCATTAAATGATATTGTTAAAGCCGGTGAAATAGGGAATATGATTAGGGTGAATGAGGCTCTTCATGAGAAAAAGATTGCTGAAATTGCTGATAAAATAACAAATCATGAGGAGGAGAAGCGAATTGTCCTGATCTCTGGGCCTTCTTCATCGGGAAAGACAACATTTGCCAATCGATTAGGAATTCAGCTGAGAGTTAATGGCTTTGTTCCTAAGACTATTTCTTTAGATAATTATTTTGTTAATAGAGATAGAACACCGATTGATTCGAATGGAGAGTATGATTTCGAAGCATTAGAGGCGATTGACGTTGAACTTTTTAATAAGCATCTTTCGGAATTACTCAATGGTAATGAGGTAGAAGTACCTATTTATAATTTTGAGACCGGGTCGAGAGAACCTGTTGTACAAAGTATGGTATTGAATAAGAATAATATACTTGTCATCGAGGGAATACACGGTTTGAATGATAAGCTCACTGAGTCTATTTCACCAGAAGACAAATATAAAATTTATGTCAGTGCTCTGACTTCAATAAATATTGATGACCACAATAGGATACCCTCTACTGATACTAGAATAATCAGGAGAATAGTAAGAGATAGCCAGTTCAGGGGCTGTTCCGCAATAAATACTATTAATAGATGGCCATCTGTAAGAAGGGGTGAAGAGAAAAATATATTTCCTTATCAAGAGAATGCTGACATTATGTTTAATTCGTCGCTTATATATGAATTATGCTTGCTCAAGACATATGCAGAGCCACTCTTGATGCAACTTGGCCCTGAAAACGAAAGATATTCTGAGGTAAAAAGATTAATAGAGTTCTTAAACTACTTTTTGCCAATAGATGCGAAGGATATTCCAATTAATTCAATCGTAAAAGAATTTGTTGGTGGAGGTTGCTTTTTTGGGTGAATAGTGAATAATAGAAAGTGAAGAGTTTAAGTACAAACTTTATCAGAGGTGGAAAAAGATGAAACTAAGTAAAATTTCTGAAATACTGAAAGCACAGGTTGTTACTGGAGAATACTCTTTGAATTACGAGGTCACGGCTGCCTGTGGTTCAGACTTGATGAGTGACGTAATGGCGTATGTAACTGAAAATGTTGTTTTACTTACGGGACTTATAAACTTACAGGTTATTCGAACTGCAGAAATGATGGACATTAAGGCAGTAATTTTTGTAAGAGGGAAGCTTCCGTTAGGCAGTATGGTTGAACTGGCTAAAGAGAAAAATATTGTTTTGATGTCGACCGAATTCTCAATGTTTGTTTCATGCGGCAAAATTTACGAGATTGGATTTACAGGTTGTAAAGATAAAGAAGTGATTCAATTAGCGTCCGAAGGATAGTAGGTTTTGCATTTTGTGGCCGCTATGCGGCTTATGGAGGCTAACAATGAGCACAATAAAGCTAAGATATGATATACCTGCAAATGACTTTGTTACAGCGGGAGAGGCTTCGAGTAACGTCAAAAAGAAGCTAACACAAATAGGGGTATCATCAGATAAAATCAAAAAGGCTGCTATATCTATGTACGAAGCTGAAATTAATGCAGTTATTCATGGCAATGGTGGGTATGCAGATGTAGAGATTAGCAGTGATAAAGTTATTATTAATATCATTGATTATGGGCCTGGGATTCCAGATGTAGAGCTTGCAATGAAAGCGGGATACTCAACAGCTTCGGATAACATTAGAGAAATGGGATTTGGTGCTGGAATGGGGCTTCCAAATATAAAAAAATATGCTGATAAGCTAGAAATATTTACTGAGGTTGGGAAGGGCACAAAGATAGTTTTAACTGTGTACTTCTCATAATAATGCTATTACATTTTGTGGCTGCTCTATGCGGCTTATGGAGGTTAGTGTGAAAGAGTATTTCCATTCTGTTAATCTTGACAAGGATAAGTGCAGAGGGTGCACCAATTGTATCAAAAGATGCCCTACTGAGGCTATTCGGGTACGAAAGAGCAAGGCTCAAATAATCAATGAGCGATGCATAGATTGTGGTGAGTGTATACGTGTATGCCCACATCATGCCAAAACTGCCATTAGTGATAGTTTGGATATGATTAATGAGTTCAAATACAAAGTGGTAGTGCCTGCACCGTCACTTTATGGACAATTTGATAAGAAATACTCTAGGAATAACATTTTAAATGCCCTTAGATTAATTGGGTTTGATTACGTTTATGAGGTTGCACGGGCGGCAGAAATAGTAAGTGAAGCAACTAGGCAGCTCCTAAAGAACCCTAATATAAAAAAACCAATGATATCAGCCGCTTGTCCGAGCGTTGTAAGGCTTATTCAAGTTAGATTTCCTAGCTTAATTGAAAATATCGTTAAATTAGAATCTCCTATGGAGGTTGCAGCAAAAATAGCAAAAAATGAGGTGCATGAGAAATACAAAATAGCTATGGAGGATATAGGCGTATTTTTTATTTCACCATGTGCTGCAAAAGTTACTAGCGTAAAATCTCCATATGAAAAACAAAAATCATATGTTGATGGCGTAATATCAATTAAAGATATTTATATAAAGTTACTATCGGCTTTGAGTAAGGTAGATGATAGTTCAAAACTAGCCTTAGCAGGATTAGAGGGCATAGACTGGGCTAATGCTGGGGGAGAAAGTGGAGCTTTGGAGACATATAATGTACTAGCTGTTGATGGTATTCACAATGTCATAAAAATATTTGATGAGATAGAGGAAGATAGGCTTAGTGACATTGATTTTGTTGAAGCGCTTTCATGCTCTGGTGGATGTTTAGGAGGGCCTTTGACGATAGCAAATGTATTTATTGCCAAAACAACTCTTAAAAAGCACATAAATGCGGCTTCAAAAAGAGACATCAAGAACATGGATAAAAAAAGCTATGAAGAGCTTGTTTGGACATCTAATGTTGAGTACAAGCCTGTTATGAAGCTTGACCAGGATGTGTCAAAAGCCATGGAGAAGCTAGAAAAGCTTGAAAAAATATATGCTGATTTGCCTGGACTGGATTGTGGTGCATGTGGTGCACCAAACTGTCGTGCACTTGCCGAGGATATTGTCAGAGAGATTGCAAATGAAACAGATTGCATTTTCAAGCTAAGACAACGAATTAGGGATCTAGCAGAAGAAATGGTGGATCTAGGAGGAAAAATGCCTCCTGTAATGGATAAAGATACAACTGAATAAAAAGCGGCATATGGAGGTTATTATGACTTTTGAAGAATTTATTAAAAACATAGACGGTAAGACATTAACTCAAAGCAAAAATGAGTTAAAAATAGAAAATATATATATTTGTGATTTGCTTAGCTGGGTAATGTCTCATGCGCAAAAAGGTGATGCATGGATTACGGTTCTTACAAATGTCAATGTATCGGCAGTTGCCGTGATGACTGACGTTGCATGTGTAATTATTCCAGAAGGTATTGAGGTGGAGGAACTAACACTTAAGAAGGCAAATGAAAATGGAATTACAATTGTTAGCTCACAATACAGCGCTTTTGAGATAAGCAAAAGAGTTATTAAGTCAAATTTACTTTGATTTTTGGAGGGAATTTTGAAAGTTGCATATGATTTACATATACATTCTTCATTATCTCCGTGTGCAGATAATGATATGACACCCAACAATATTGTTAATATGAGCATACTGAAGGGTTTAGACGTCATAGCTATAACTGATCATAATTCATGTGCAAATGTACAGGCAGTTTTGGACTGTGCAAGAAATACTCCATTGCTTGTAATTCCAGCAATGGAGATTGAAACCTCTGAGGAGATACATGTAGTTTGCCTGTTTCCTGATGTAAAAAGTGCAGAATTTATGCAAAAATTAGTTTACTCAAAACTTCCCAATATCAGAAATAAAAAAGAAATTTTTGGAGAGCAGCTCTTGCTAAACGAGCATGATGAGCTTATTTGTAGTGAGGATAGGTTGCTTCTAACCTCAGCTTCTATTACCATTAATGAGGTTTTTCAGATTGTGAATCACGAGCTTGGTGGACTTGCAATTCCAGCACATATAGACAGACAAGCCAATTCTATTCTCTCAAGCTTTGGCATTATGCCAGAGGATATAGATATTCATTGTGTAGAAATAAGTGATAAAAATGCTCAGAAAATAGTATTAGAAAAGGATCCTAAAATAAGTAATATGAACAAGGTGTATTCTTCAGATGCACATTATTTGTGGAATATTCATGAGAGAGAATGGCTTATAGATGTAGCCAGTTTGACTATTGAAAATGTAATTAAGGCATTAGGTAAACGTGAAATTTAGCTTACGCTAAGCGAGCCTAAGGATATAGGAGGAAGTTTTAATGAACTATATTGAGAGCAGTCAGAACAATACCATAAAAGAAATAAAGGCTTTGCACTTGAAAAAGAATAGAGATGCTCAGGGCCTTTATTTTGTTGAAGGGATAAGATTTGTAAGTGAGGCTATTTATAATGGACAAGCCATCGTAAAGGTGATTATTTCAGATAAACTTCAAAGCCTAAAGGGTGGGGAAGAGATAATAGAAAGGATTACAGCAGTATGTGACGATTGCTCTCTTGTACCCGAAAAGTTGTTTAAGGAAATATCAGATACCCAAACACCACAGGGAATTCTAGCTGTTTTGAGAAAGAGCGAATTTGTATTTGATTCGGTTATTAAACAAGGAAGTTCTGTTGTAATATTAGATAGTCTTCAAGATCCGGGAAATGTAGGAACAATTATAAGGACCTCCGATGCAGCCGGAGTATCAGCCGTTATTTTGACCAAGGGCTGTGTTGATCTTTTCTCTCCCAAGGTCCTACGATCAACTATGGGCTCGATTTTTCATTTGCCAATCTTTGAAGGTTTATACATAAATGAAATAATAGGCTTGTTAAAAGAATCAGGCTATAAAATAATTGCTGCACACTTAAATGGTCAAAATAATTATTATGATGAAGAACTTTCTGGTAAAAATGCAATTATCGTTGGCAATGAGGCCAATGGCATAAGCGAGGAGACGGCGGAAATAGCAGACAGACTTGTAAAAATACCAATGCCGGGGAAGGCTGAGTCCCTGAATGCGGCAGTGGCTGCGGCAATAATGATTTATGAAATTGTCAGACAAAGAAATGCTTTGTAATACTTGTATAGACATCTTAAGTTCATATATTTCCTGTTCTTCAGAATGTACTGAGGGACTTTTGCAGTGCCCTCGAAGCTATGAACTCTGATTATTTTACGTATTTTCCTATAAATTCACGTACCTTATTTATATATCCATTACTATCAGTACTATAGGAAGCACCATGCCCTGCATTGGGTACAACTAGAAGATCTTTTTCACTATTGCAAGCTTCATAAAGTTCATTTACCATATAAAAGGGAACATATTCATCTGCAGCTCCGTGAATAAATAAAATAGGGGTTTTGCTTTTCTTCACTTGCTTTAATGCCGAGGCTTCTTCTAAAAAATATCCTGCTCTAAGCTTAGTTAAAATACTAGTGCTATTGATTATTGGGAATGAAGGTAAATGATACATTCTCTTCAATTGATACTCAAGCTCAGCCTTCACAGAGGTATAGGCACAATCTGATACTACTGCCTTTACATTTTCTGGTAGCTCTTCGCCGCTGGTCATTAAAACCGTTGCTCCTCCCATTGAAACTCCATGGAGAACAATCTGAGAGTCTTGTCCAACTTTATGTATAATAAAGCCTATCCATTTCAAATAGTCTTTTCTGTCTAACCAACCAAAACCTGTATAATCACCTTCGCTTTTTCCATGCCCTCTATCATCTGGTAGTAAAACATTGTAACCAAGCTTTTCATAATAAAACTTAGCGTAGGATCCCATAAACGTACCCTGTGAGGAATATCCATGAGCTAGTATTACTGTTTTAGAGGTAGGTATTTTTGCTTTTAAATAGTAGCCTTTAAGTTTTAAACCATCATCAGATATTATGTCAATACCTTCATAAGTCTGAGGATTAAACCAATCTATTTCGTTTTCAGAAACTTTGTTTAAGCTAATCACGGCGCTTGCTGGAACAGACTTTTTCAAAGCGACATCCTGTGAGAGAAAGTCTCTTTTCGACCGAGCTATAGAAATATTATAAAAATAGAAGCTTGCTGCTATATCAGATATAATAGCTGTTAGCATAACAACTATTATTATCTTCAAAAATGTTTTCATCGCCAAGCCCCCCAGGATTTTATATATAATACTTCTAATTTATAAAGGAAAAAATAAAGAAAAAAACTTTTGTTCAGTTATTTAATTATACTTGATAGAAGTAATAAGCTCAACAAAACAGAAGATGTTATTATATTCCTTAAGTATAAATTTCAGCTGAAATATGTAAAGTAAATAACATTCTATTTTTGTCCATACATTTATTTGTTTATAGATTCTTTTAATGGCTATTTATTTTTCTCATGGACATAATAAAAATTCAACCCTTGAATGTTTTAATCTATATTGCTATAATAACTAACATATAACAAGTATTATGAATATAATAAATACTATAAAAGCAATGATGGAGAAAAGTAAGCGAGAACAAGATGTTCCAGAGAGAAGGTATCATAGGCTGTAAGTACCTTTAGCAACTATTCGCCCAAGTTCCCTCCGAAGCTGTGGCTCTGAACAGGATAAAATGATTGATGCTATTATTTACTTTAGAAACTGAACGATAGGGTAATAGTATTCATAGTTAATTATCAGATGTAGGGGCTACCGGTGAAAACCGTTACATTACAAAGAGTTTAGTGCATATAGAATTATATTACTAAAAAATCTGGGTGGTACCGCGAAGAATGCCTTCGTCCCTTTTATAGGGATGGGGGCTTTTATAATGCGCTCAGAATGGGCACAGTCTAGATAGTATGTAATGAAAGGAGATTATAGACGTGATTGAAAACATCAGTAATTTAAGAGACATTGCTATTGGTAAAATAAAACAAGCTGCCAGCAGTGTGGAGGTTGAAGAGCTTAGAGTAAAGCTGCTAGGCAAAAAGGGAGAATTGACAGAAATGCTCAAGGATCTCAAAAATCTGGCTATTGAGGAAAGAAAGCAATTTGGACAAGAGGCAAATGTATTAAAAAATGAATTGGTCGAATTTTTGGAGGCAAAATTCAAGGAACTCAGTGCAAATGATGTGAAGAGGTCCTTAAGCAGTGGCTCAAGCTTTGATATTTCATTGCCTGGCACTCAGTTTAAAGTAGGTTCACTGCACCCAGTAACTATTGTTCAAAAGGAAATAGAGAGAATATTTACAGGAATGGGCTTTAACATTGTTGATGGACCTGAGGCTGAAGATGAGTTCTTTAACTTTGAAGCACTAAATATACCTAAGAATCACCCTGCAAGAGATATGCAGGACACATATTGGCTAGAGAATGGTTCGCTACTCCGAACACATACTTCTCCATGTCAGGTAAGAGCCATGCAAAAGTATGGAGCACCTCTAAAGATTATTGCTCCAGGCAGATGCTTTAGAAATGAGAGCACCGATGCATCACATGAAAATACTTTTTTTCAGCTGGAAGGCATGATGATAGATAAAAATGTATCTATCGCAAACTTAATATATGTTATGAAACTTCTATTGTCAGAGGTGTTTAATAGAGATGTAAAGGTAAGATTAAGACCGGGCTTCTTCCCATTCGTTGAGCCAGGCTTTGAGCTAGATTTGAACTGTATGATATGCGGCGGAAAAGGCTGCCCAACCTGTAAGCATTCAGGCTGGTTAGAATTGTTGCCATGTGGAATGGTTCATCCAAGTGTTTTACGTGCGGGTGGCATTGACCCAGACGTATATACAGGCTTTGCATTTGGCGTAGGACTCACAAGACTTGCAATGATGAAATATGGAATCAGCGATATCCGTGTTCTCAACTCAGGAGATTTGAGGGCAATGGAACAATTTTCGGTAAGATAGGAGGGCGAGCAAATTGAAAATATCATTAAATTGGATAAAAGATTATGTTGATTTAGAAGGTATAGATATAAAAGAGCTTTGGTATAGATTTACCATGTCTACAGCAGAGGTAGAAGAAGTAGAATTTGTTGGACAGGATATTCAAAAGGTAGTAGTTGGTAAGGTTTTGAGCGTGATTCCACATCCGGAATCCAAAAAGCTTAAAATTGCTCAGGTTGATTCAGGTGATGGAATACTACAAGTAGTATGTGGAGCTCCCAATGTTGCTGAGGGTATTTTAGTTCCATTAGCAAAGATAGGCGGTTCGGTAAAGAAGCTTCCTGAGCTTGGAAAAGTGAAGCTAGTTGGGGTAGAAAGCTTTGGAATGCTATGCTCGGCGGAGGAACTGGGTATTAGTGATGATCATACTGGTCTTCTCATATTAGATGGAGATTATGCACCTGGCACTGACATCAAATCAATTATAAATATTGATGATGTTATTGTTGAGATAGATAATAAATCTCTCACAAATAGACCTGATCTATGGGGACATTATGGTATTGCTCGTGAGGTTGCAGCTATTTATGGAAGAGAATTAAAGCCAATGGAAGTAGATAGTCTTGAGGGTGCAGTAAGCAAAGAAAGGCTGAATATTTCGGTTGAAGATACCGAAAAATGCTTGAGATATTCAGTACTTAAAATAGATGGAATAAAGAAGCTTAAAACATCAATGAACATGAAGGTAAGATTGTTTTATTGTGGAATGAGATCAATTTCACCTCTGGTTGACCTTACAAACTATTTGATGCTTGAAATGGGTCAGCCAATGCACGCATTTGACAGCAGACAGGTAGAGAGTGGAATAGTTGTCAGGTCTACAAAAGAGCCCACATTGTTCAAGACTCTTGATGGTTCAGAGAGAAAATTACCAGAAGAGGTTCTGCTAATCTGCAATAAAGAGAAGCCAGTGGCGATAGCGGGAATAATGGGTGGAGAAGACTCAGAGGTTTTGGAGGACACTACATCTATTTTGTTGGAGTCTGCTACCTTTGAAGGTGCTTCTACAAGGAAGAGTTCAACTAAAATTGGTCTTCGTACAGAAGCAAGCGCGCGTTATGAAAAGATGATTGACCCTAATATGACTGTTTTAGCAATACAGAGATTTGTTAAGCTATTAAGGGATATGCAAGCAGACATCCAATTTGCATCTGCTTTAACCGATATTTATTGCAACAAACTTGAGCCTATTAATATTACAATTACAAAACCCTACATCGATAAATATATAGGAAACAACTTGACTACAGAAAAAATGGCAGATATTTTAAGATCATTGGAATTCGTAGTTGATGTTGACGGTGATACATTTAAAATCAAGGTTCCTACCTTCAGAGCAACAAAGGATATCACAATGAAGGTGGATATTATAGAGGAAATCACTAGAATATTTGGCTATGACAATATAGTTCCACAAACGCTTGACATCGCTTTGAAGCCACTGCAATATAATGAAGAAAGAATTACAGAAAATAAAATAAAAGAATTACTTTCTGAAAGATTTGATGCTAGCGAGGTAAATAGCTATATCTGGTATGATAATACCTTTAACAGCAAAATGGGGATTGAAACTAATGCGCAAGTAAAGGTTCTAAATCCACAAGCACAGGATTCAAATACCTTGAGGGACAGTATGGTTCCAGGAATGCTGGGTTTTGCCGAGAAGAATGAAAAGACATATGAGGATTTTTGTATGTTTGAAATTGCAAGTGTTTTCAAGGCTTCGAGCACAAAGGAAAAGTGTGAGCAGCATAAAAATATATGTATATTAGCAGCAAGCAAAATTAAGAGTGAGGATGACCTGTTCTATGATTTAAAGGGAATGGTTACCTTTATATCCAAAACAATAAAGAATGCAACTCTTGACTTTGCTGTTTGCACTAGTGAATACAACTGGGTTCACCCTATGAAGTCTGTTGATGTAAGCTACAAGGGTAGCTTAATGGGTTATATTGCTGTTGTTCATCCAATGATAAAGAAGAACATAGGTAAAAAACTTAACATCGCTGTTCTAGAGATAAATAGAGATGTTCTGCAGGCAATCAATACTGATACGGTCAAGTACAAAGAACCATCGAAATTCCCTGAAGTTGTACTTGACTATAGCTTCATCGTTGATAATGGTGTTACCTTTGACAAATTACTTGAAGATATTCATGCATTTAAGTCAGACCTTTTAAATGACTTTGAATTTGTCACCATCTACACTGGAAAGAGCTTGCCAGAAGGTAAGAAGAGCATGACGTTTAGATTTGTTATTGGCTCAAATGAAAAGACACTTTCCAGCGATGATATAAACGCATTTGCAAAGAGCCTTATAGATTACATGAGTACTAAGGATTATGTATTGAGATAACTCCATAAAGATATCGAGGATATTGTTGCTATTTCGGGAGAAATGAAGAAAAGGAAAAAAAACATCAGTAGAGAATACTCTCCCTGATGTTTTTTTGTATACTTAGCTTATTTCATGTTGTTTTCATATTGCTCTATCATTCTCTTTACCATCTGTCCGCCAATAGGGCCACCTTCTGAACCGTTCTGCTTTGAAGTGAGATCTCCCTTATAGTGGTCGTTATTTTCTTTTGTAAATTGTGTCATGCCTATTTCAGCAGCACATTCCATCTTGAATTTTGTTAAAGCGCTTCTGCTATCTGCAACAAGTGGAGTTTTAGGATTTGACATAGTAGTTCTCCTTTGTAATAATAATATTGAAATGAAGTTAATCCTCATTTAATATTATTGTTATCCACATAATACATTTTATTACCTAGTAAATATTTCGAAAAATGGATTGAATAAACAAAATTGTAAAATAGGTTACTTAGAATTAGATGAGTTTTGAACAATAGATTGCAAGGGTTTAAATAAGTATATAAAAATGCGTGAAATGCGTAAAAAATGGAATTATAACTTTAAATTAGTAAATTCCAATGGTATACTGATAAAGATAAATTTTTTTAAGTAACATCTAAATAGAAAAAATTGTAACTAGGAGGATAATTATGGATAAAATTACATTTGATAGCTCAAAGGCATCAAGTTTTTTGAGTGAATATGAGATTAATTATTTAGAAGGGCAAGTTAAAATGGCTCATGAAATGTTGCATGAGAAGACTGGCACTGGAAATGAATTTTTAGGTTGGGTTGACCTACCATTAAATTATGACAAAGAAGAATTCGCCAGAATTAAGAAGGCTGCTGAAAAAATTAAATCAGATTCTGAGGTACTGATAGTAATTGGTATTGGAGGATCTTATTTAGGTGCAAGAGCAGCAATCGAAATGCTTTCACATTCTTTCTACAACATGCTACCGAAAGACAAGCGAAAAACTCCAGAAATCTATTTTGTAGGCAACAATATAAGTTCAACTTATGTTACCGATCTATTAGAGTTGATTGAAGGGAAAGAGGTATCTGTTAATATAATATCAAAATCGGGTACTACTACAGAGCCAGCAGTGGCGTTTAGAATTTTCAAGGAGTATTTAGAAAATAAATATGGTAAGCAGGAAGCTCAAAAGAGAATTTACGCTACTACTGACAAAGCACGTGGAGCATTGAAAAAGCTTGCTGATGAAGAAGGCTATGAAGCATTTGTTATTCCAGATGACGTTGGTGGAAGATTCTCTGTTTTGACCGCTGTTGGGCTCCTACCTATAGCTGTATGTGGAGCGGATATTGATATAATTATGAAGGGTGCACTTGATGCATACAATCTCTATAAGGATTCTGACTTCAAAAACAATGATTGTTACAGGTATGCCGCTTCAAGAAATGCATTGTATAACAAAAATAAGACAATTGAAATAATGGTTAATTACGAGCCAGCACTTCACTTCTTTGGTGAATGGTGGAAGCAGCTCTTTGGTGAGAGCGAAGGAAAGGATCAGAAGGGAATATTCCCGGCTGGTGTTGATTTTACAACAGATTTACACTCTATGGGTCAGTATATACAGGATGGACTTAGAAATTTATTTGAGACTGTTATACATGTTGGAAAGTCAAAAAAGAGCATTACTATAAAACAAGATAAAGATAATGTTGATGGCCTTAATTTCCTTGCAGGACAAGAGATGCATTTTGTCAATAACAAAGCATTTGAGGGTACCCTTCTTGCTCATACAGATGGCGGCGTGCCAAATTTAATAATTAATGTACCAGAGCTGAGCGAATACTATTTTGGAAACTTAGTATATTTCTTTGAAAAGGCATGTGGAATTAGTGGATATTTACTTGCAGTAAATCCATTTGATCAGCCTGGAGTAGAAGCCTATAAGAAAAATATGTTTGCACTACTTGGAAAACCAGGCTATGAACAGCAGAAAAAGCAGCTAGAGGCAAGATTGGCAAAATAGTAAAGTTCCAATATAATATAAGCATCTAATCAACAAAATAAGTATCTTTTATAAAGAGGTGAATAATGGATAAAAATATTAAAGCTAAAATATCCGATAATACCCATAGCAAAGATTCTGAAGTGTCAAAATTCTCGGTATCATATTCTGCTAGAAAAATAGACAATTCACAAGTTAGCTATGAAATAATATCTGCACTAAAAGATGATGATGATATCATTATTGAAGTAAATAGTTCTTTACTTAATTTAAGTCAGAATGATAGCAGAAACCTTATTTCTAAATTGGTTGATTCACTAGAAAGAATGAACATAGATTATAAAAATAAGAGAATATCGGTAAATGCTAGACGAGCGATATTCTCAATAGGGATGGATAACAAAAAGGTAGAAGGCTTTGAATTTTATGCGTTTATTCCTCGTGGGGTTTGGTGCGATCAAGAATTTAGAAAGATTATTCCGAAAGTTGGAGTGAGATATTATTTACTAAAATCAAGCTCTGAAAACAATTTAGATGCTTTTGCTAATTTGAATGAAGATGAAAAATTTGAACTGTGTAGGATGGTAATTTTTGATAATATATTATTTGGCAGTATGGGAATTAATACTTCTATATTTAAAAAGGATGATATCATAGAGATGTTAAATAAATGAACTCAATTTTTGTTGTAAATTGCTAATATGAATTTTACTTTTTTTGCATTTTTGTTTACAGTTTTGTAATTGACTGTATTGGAAAAAACTGATATTGTTTATTTGTAAAGTGTGGAGTTGACATTAATTCTACAATTATTGGAGGTAGAGGTTTACCATGAACTATGATGAAGCGATGAAATATATACATGGTACCCTTAAATTCGGAAGTAAGCTTGGAATGGGAAGCATTGCCAAACTAATGAATTTTATGGGGAATCCACAAGAGAAATTAAGGTTTGTTCATATTGCAGGAACAAATGGGAAAGGATCTACTGCTGCATTTATAAGCAGCATACTAATTAATTCGGGATACAAGACAGGGCTATTTACTTCTCCATATATACAGGGATTTACTGAGAGAATTAAAATTGATGATAAGGAAATAGAGCAGAATGAATTAGCCGACATAATTGAGTTTGTTAAAATAAAAATTGGTTTAATGCTAGATGAAGGGTTAGCTCACCCTACAGAATTTGAAATTATTACTGCAGTTGCATTTGAATATTTTTATAGGAACAGCTGTGATATAGTTGTTTTGGAAGTAGGTCTTGGAGGAAGGTTTGACTCGACAAATGTAATAGAACAGCCTGAGGTGGCTGTTATCACAACAATTAGCTTAGATCACACTGACCGGCTGGGTAAAACACTTGCAGAGATTGCCTATCAAAAGGCAGGGATAATTAAGCCTAATAGCGTTACTATTATATATCCTCAAGATCCTGAGGCAGAGCGGGTGTTTGAACAGGTTTGTAAAAGCCAGAATTCTGCTATTCACAAGGTAGATTTGACTTATCTAGCATTAAAGGAATATAGTTTAGAGGGACAAGTATTTGACTACAGAGGTTATAAGGACTTGAATATTAGGCTTTTAGGTGATCATCAGCTGCGTAATGTTGCAGTTGCTATAGATACCTGTGAGGCTTTAGTAAATAAAGGTTTTAATATTGATAGTAGTAATATTAGAAATGGTATTGCAAAAACTACATGGCCGGGAAGACTGGAAATAATAAGTAAAACCCCATTAATTTTAATAGATGGTGCCCATAATTTTGAGGGTGGGCAGTCCTTAAATGCTGCTTTAGATAAATACTTTATGGATAAAAGTAAAATATTTATAGTAGGTTTTCTGAGGGACAAAGATTACAATCAGATAATGGAAATGTTAGCGAAAAAAGCCAAATCCATTATTACAGTAACTCCACATAACGAAAGAGCTATACCTTCTAGTGAGCTTGCTGTTATTTTGAAGCAATATTCAAATAATGTCCAAGATGGGATAACTGTGGAGAATGGCTTGAAACTTGCACTTGAAAATATAGATGAAACAAGTGTAATCTGTGCTTTTGGATCGTTATATATGATTGGAGAATTAAGAGGACTTTTTAAATAAAGCATATTTATATATTTGAAGGGAGCCAATTTTCATGGATTTAAATCAGGAGATTAAAAGTTTCACAACTATTGATATTGAAAAATTTTCTCAGAATAGTGAAGTATCTGAGAAAATAATTGATTCCGTAAAGTCATACAATAATGCAATAGAGAACTTAAAAACAGGTAGTGAAGATATCGCTATGATCGAATTAAAAAGAGTTGTGTCTTCAAATCCCGATTTTTATGAGGCAGTTAATTTATTAGGTCTGTGTTATGCATTTACAAATCAAATGGATAAGGCCGAGGAGCTTTTTGGCAAAGTCGTACAAGTTGAAAACAATGTTATAAAGGCAGCAGATTATTTGAATTACATTACTAGTGGTGAGAATAATTCATCTAAAAAAAGTACGAAGTCAAAAAATACCAAGCCTGTTAATAAAGTCACTAAAGCTATAAAAGAGCCTGCGAAAAAAGCAAACTTTAGCGAGGAGGACGTGCAAACTGAGTACTTTCTGTTAAAAAAAATTGGCACGCAGATTAAAAAGACATCTGTTGCAGCTAGATTTAATGTATTCAGCGTTATATGTTTGATTGCAGCCCTAGTTTTCTTTTATGCAGCTGCCAATACAAAAGATGCCGGAAAAGTTGACACGAATTCTGAGCCTGCTGTTAATACGCAATTAACAGCATCCAATAATAATCTGGTTGCAGAAAATAAAGAACTTAAAATACAGATTGCAAGTGCTAATGTTAAGTTAAAACAAATACAGCTTGCCTCAGACTTTTCTCAGGTTTCTGTACTTTATGGACAAAGGAAATATGTTGAAGCGGCAGATAAATTATTGTCTTTGCCATTGAAAGAATTGAGCGCAGATTTAAAAACTAAATATGCTTCAATAAAAGGAAATGTGCTTTTAGAGGCTGCTAACCTATTGACTAACGATGGAAATGCACTCTACGTAAGCAAAAAGTACCCCGAAGCAATAAAAAAGCTTGAAAAGGTTTTCACTTTAGGTAATAAATGGACATTTGGAGATAAGGCATTATATATATTGGGCAAAAGTTATGTAGAGGTTAATGAAATTCAAAAGGGTGCGCAGGCATATCAAAAGATTATAAATGAATATCCTAATTCTGGATATCTAAAATATGCAAAGAGCAGGTTGGAGAGTATTCAGTAAGAGCATAGGTAAGAAAAGAGTAGAAGTTAATATTAATTAAAACTAAAACACAGGATTCTCCAACTAGAGAGCCTGTGTTTTTTGATTGCCTAAAAATCAAAGTTAAGGGATTGTACAATATACTAATTAGCAGACATTTATAATATATATATATTAGACACCTTTTGTTTTGAGAGGATTTGGAATGAATATGACGGATCGTACATTAAATCTTGTACTTAGTGGAGGAGGAATTAAAGGGATTGCCTTTGTTGGAGCATATGAAGAGCTTGAAAAAAATTATAAGCGCTTTGGAAATATTGCAGGAGTATCTGCAGGAGCGATTGTAGGTGCTTTAATTGGTGCTGGATATACATCGAAGGAATTAATGAAAATACTAAAGGAATTGGATTTTAGCAAATTTAGTCAAAGGGGCGGGGAATATTTAGATATTTCTATATCTGGAAAAATCAGAAGTTTGACAGGAGATAAGAGGGCTTTGACCGATAACGATATAGAGGCGTTGATGTATAAACAAGATTATCCTGAACTTCAATTGGTGAAGAGGGGGAAGGATGATTTTAGGGGCACAAGAGGCAATTTTTTAATAAACCTTATTGCTTTCAGCAAAAAGAATGCATTTATGAATGGAGAGCTTCTGGAAAAATGGTTGTCTCAGGTTCTTGCAAATAAAGGCATTCATACATTTAGTGATTTCAGGGGGGGTATCCCTGATAAAGTAAATCCACGGGGATACAAGGTAAGGATGACAGCCGTTGATGCAAATACGGGAAAAGTAATTGTGCTTCCAGATGATATTGCTTCCTACAATGTAGATCCAGATAAGCTCGAAGTTGCCAAAGCTATTAGAATGAGTGCTTGTGTGCCTTTCGTGTTTGAACCGGTTGTTCAAATGAAGAAAGAGAATAATCATTTAAAGCCACATTACATTATTGATGGTGGAGTTCTAGATAACTTTCCTGTATGGCTTATCGACAGTACTCAACTAAATAATATTATAGGACTAAAGCTAGAAGGTAAAGAGTCAAAAGAGTACTTAAAAGCAGAAAATAAGTTAAAGAAATTACTTCACGCCACACACGATATAGGCGTTCCAAAGAATTCATATAATATCGATAATATTGCCCATATTAATACTGATAGCATATCGTTTTTAGATTTTGATCTAGACTCAGATGATGTGCAATTTTTGTATAATCAAGGTAAGTTATCTGTTCAAAAGCTACTTCTTAGCATGCAAAAGAAAAATCGGGGCTGGAAATTTTGATAGTAAAAGTCAAAGTGAAAGTGAATAGTGAAAAGTGGAGCGCCAAGAAAGCGCCTAAGATATAGCAGGTGGA
>Ga0209430_1000256_pt1 | contig 61828 bp, 50 predicted proteins | sample BarGraIncub1133A_FD_184504 | JGI IMG/M metagenome (GOLD analysis project Ga0209430, IMG submission 184504) | Arctic peat soil microbial communities from Barrow, Alaska - Barrow Graham LP Incubations 11-33A (SPAdes) (version 2) | ecosystem: Environmental > Terrestrial > Soil > Wetlands > Peat... | reverse complement strand
TTTCAACTGTGTCTTTTTGAAGCAATAAAGGAGCTTTGCGACCGGGAATTTGTGCAGTGCAAATAATAATATCAGACTTGACAGCATGATCATGAATGAGCTGACGTTGTTTTTGCTTGAAATCTTCGGTCTGTTCTACAGCGTAACCACCGGCTGCTGCATCTTCTTTAGCACCCTCAACTTCGATAAACTTTCCGCCAAGGCTCTTGACCTCTTCGCGAACGGCTGAACGAACATCAAAGACTTCGACTACAGCTCCTAGCTTACGCGATGTTGCAATTGCCTGCAGCCCTGCTACTCCGGCGCCCAGTATAAGTACTTTAGCAGGTTTAATCGTACCTGCAGCACTCATAAACATCGGAAAGAAATGGGGCAATTGTCCGGCTGCGTCCAAAACAGCTTTATAGCCTGAAACGGTAGCCATAGATGACAGAATGTCCATGGCCTGTGCACGGGTGGTACGCGGGATGATGTCCAGACTGAAAACAGTTTTGCCTAGTTTCGTTAACTTGCTGACAAGGTCGGTATCCATCATCGGGTTGATGACAGAAATCAGTACCTGTTCCGGTTTTAACTTTTCGAATTCGGTATCGGGAGCATGAATTACAAGTACAACTTCAGCCCTGTTATAAATTTCTTTACGGCTGATCACTTCCGCACCAGCTGTCAGATAATCTTCATCAGAGGCGTATGCACGTTCACCTGCACCTTGCTCTACCAGAGTCTGTACTTTGAATTTAAGTAATTCAACAACTCCTTCCGGAAGAAGTGATACTCTGTTTTCAAAATCAGGCTCCTTAAGGATTCCTAGAATCATAGGGATAAATTGTTAATGGTTGATTATGGGAGAATAAACTTTCAAATGCTAAGAAATTGTTTAAATTTAGTTTTTCCTTTTGCCCTACGGACAATTTTAAACAATTTCTAAAAGAGTACAAAGTTACGAAGATAATATTTATATGCACATATTACGTTTATAACCTTGTAAATTCATTTGCCGATTCTGTTTTTATTGACTTTTTATTAACTTTACGCCCCAATAATAGATGGAATTCGAAATGGAAGTTAAAACAATATGTCAATACTGCTCAGTAGGTTGTAGTATCACGTTGAACATTGACGAAAAAACTGACCCAATCATAACCGGGAATACAGGCATTGTAAATATAGATGGATTTATTTGCCAACGGGCAGTAGACGGCTATCGGTATTTGAATCATCCCGATCGTTTGACGGAGCCTTTATTGAAGACCAGTATGGGTTTCAGAAAGATTTCCTTTGAAGAAGCCTGTTTGTTGATCGAAGAAAATATTAAAGAGGTAGAACCTGATGAGAACATGTTCTTTGCAGGAGCCAGATTGAGTAACGAAGAGTTGTATCTGGTTCAGAAAATTGCCCGGTCAGGTGTCGGCACAAATAATCTCTCCTCATTTCATTATCTCGGAAGGGGCGATGGTTATCTGCACAATTCCAAATCCAATATCCCGGTATCCGAAATCGGCAGTACTGAAATGGTGTATATCATCGGCGATACCCTTCCAGTAATTAGTCCTTTCACCTGGTATCTGATTCAGCAGGCCAAGAAAGAAGAAAATATAAAAATAGTCTGGATCACGCAAACCGGAACAGGGGAGATCTCTGAAGTAGCAGATGAAAAGATTGTGGTACATTCCATTTATTCTTTTTTGAAGTTGATCAATCATCACTTGATCGAAAGCGGACAAGCTGATAAAATGTTTACAGATGAGATCTGTCTTGACTATATACCTTATAAAGAAGGTATGCTTTCAGAAAGCATGGAAATACTTTTGCAAAATACAGGTATTACTATTTCTGATTTAGAGGCTTTTGTAACACCTTTTTTGTCTTCTCTGAAGGCGTTGTTTATTTTCACTGAAGCCGAACTTTCAGGCAATGGTTGTCGTGAAGTTCATAACCTTGCAATGCTGACCGGAAAAATGGGACGTATTGCTGATGGCATTATAGCCATTAAAGAGAGTGCAAATTCACAGGGTTTGACCGATATGGGTATCCATCCATGTTTTGGTCAGGGTGGTGTGGAAATTGAAGATGAAGACTTAAGGCTTAAAATGAAATCACTCTGGGGTATTGAGACCATACCAGCGAAAGGGTCAAACGACTTTGAAACTGTCTTAAACAGCAAACCCAAAAACCTTTTTATTTTTGGTGAAGATCCGATAGGTGATGCTATAAATAAAAAGGAACAGATTGCATCCTTCATCACTAATGCCGGGTTTTCAGTAGTTCAGGATTTTTACATGACGCCAACAGCAGAGCTGGCTGAACTGGTAATTCCCGCAACCTATCTGTTCGAGAGTGGAGGTACTTACACCAATACTCAAAAAATCATCCAACAGGTAAACATCCAACGCAATATTGAGTTAGAAATGACCGGGTTTGAACTCCTGGCAAATGTAGCTACCCGATTGGGTCTCACAGAAATGAAAAACCCCACCGAAGCATTACTCGAATCTGTTATGTTATTTCCCTCAGCCTGTTCACATAAACGTCCCCGTTTCGTTTATTCCAATGAAGACAACAATAAACGCATATTCCGGAATGGCGCAACAAGCAACGGTTAATTCAAAAAAACAGGTTTTAAAATTTTAGATAAAACTTTCATACAATTTCCATATCGGGAGTAAGTGAAGAACATTTGACTAATAAGTAATAGGCATTAAACAATGTCGTATTTCATTATTTGTTCCCGCTGTGTTCAGGATTGAAGAATAAGAGTTTCGGGTTTGAAGAAAATGCCGAAGGCATGAAATGATTATAGAAAAGACCATCAATCAACCTCATGAACCCCGAAGGGGTGAAATAATTGATATATAAAGCATTATAATCATGTCATCCCTTCGGGATTCAAAATAAATATCATTTCGATGCTATAATCATGTCATCCCTTCGGGATTCAAAATCAGTGAATGTAACCAGAAAAGATTATACACAAAGAATATGACATTAAATTATTTCTCCTACTTAGTTGTATAATAGTTAATGGATACCCTTATGAGTATCCATTAACTATCCTTCAAGTATCCATTAAGTATCCTTCAAGAGATAACCGTATGGTAAATTTATGATTGGTTTATGATCTGGTTAATTTTATTCAAAAGATTTCAGCGTTGTAATCACCTGTTCCATCATGGCATCGGTGAAGTCAAGATGTGTGACAAAACGGATGGTTTGGGGGCTGAAGATGACGGCATGAATATTATTCCCTAATAGCTTGTCGATGAAGAGGGTGTCTTGCATGTTGTCGCTCAGTTTGAAGATGAGGATGTTGGACTCAACCGGAAATACTTCATCCACATAAGAGAGTTTTTTGAGTTCTTCTCCGATGATGCGGGCACGCTTGTGGTCTTCTTTCAAACGTTCAACATGGTTGTCGAGCGCATAGATCCCGGCAGCGGCCAGATATCCTGACTGACGCATGCCGCCACCCATTACTTTCCTTATTCTTGTAGCCTGTTTGATGAAAGGCGCCGAACCCAGCAACAATGAACCTACCGGAGCACCCAGTCCTTTTGAAAGACAAATTGAAATTGAATCGAATAATTCGCCATAATGTTTTGGATCTTCGTTGGTTTCGACCAATGCATTGAACAGGCGGGCGCCATCCAGGTGGTACCCCAATCCATGTTCTTTACAAACTGCTCCGATCTTTCTGAGTTCATTGAAATCATAAATGGCTCCACCACCCTTGTTCATGGTGTTTTCTACACTGACCAACCTGGAAACAGGACGATGAATATCATCAGGATTGATGTGTGCTTTGACGTCTTCAGCCGTAATCCGACCATGATCACCTTCGAGCAAGCAAACAGAAGAAGCAGAATTGAATGCTATTCCGCCGCCTTCGTAATAATAAACGTGCGAAAGTTTATGACAAATGACCTCATCCCCAGGGCGGGTATGGACCTTGATGGCGATCTGGTTGGTCATTGTCCCTGAAGGACAAAAGAGCGCTGCTTCAGTTCCAAAGAGCGCTGCTGCCTTAGCTTCCAGCGCGTTAACGGTTGGGTCATCTTTGAATACATCGTCACCAACTTTTGCTGAAAACATTGCTTTTAGCATTTCCGGAGTGGGGCGGGTTACTGTGTCACTGCGTAAATCAATCATTTTTTGCGTCTTTTATAATTGTGTAAATGTAGTTAGTTTATTTAGTTAATGCATTCTCAAGTCGATGTAAACCATCTAAAAGCATTGATCGCGGACATCCTATATTGATGCGCATAAAACCTATGCCGTCGGTACCAAAGGCTGTTCCATCGTTTAAGCCAAGTCCTGCTTTGTGAATCAGTAGTTTTACGAGGTCGGGTTGTGGGATGCCCAAAGCCCTGAAGTCGAGCCATAACAGATAGGTAGCTTCAGGTTCGATGAGTTTGATGTCCGGTAGTTTTTCTGATAAAAATGAACGAATCAGTTCGACGTTACCCTCCAGATAAGCAATCAGTTGTTTGTGCCATTCCGTACCATGGGTGTAAGCGGCCTCGGAAGCAACACCACCGAAGAGATTCCCGGCATCGATGTGTACACTCTGGATGGTTTTGTCAAGCCGGGCTCTTAAAATGGGGTTTGAAACGACAACATTTGATGTCGAAAGTCCTGCTGTATTGAAGGTCTTGCTGGAAGCAATACAGGTAAGCGTATTGTTAGCTATTTCGGGACTGAGACTTGCTGTGGGGATGTGCTTATAGGCGCTCAGGACCAGGTCGCAATGAATTTCATCCGAGATAAGCAGTACTTTGTGTTTCAGGCACAACCTGCCAATTTCGAGCAATTCGTCTTTCGTCCATACTCTGCTTACCGGATTGTGAGGATTAGAAATAATCATCATTTTGCATAAAGCCAGCTTCAGGTCGAGATCTATGAAGTCGATTTCGTACCTGTTTCCTTTAAGAATTAACGGGTTGAAGACAAGTTGCCGGTTGTTTTTTTGAACAGCATCAAAGAAAGGAGGGTAAACAGGGGTCTGAATCAGTATTTTATCTCCGGGTTCTGTGAAAGCCAGCGTGGCCATGTATAACAAAGGAACGACTCCGGGAGTGTGAACAATCCAGTCACGTTCTATTGTCCAATCATGATGCGATTGCATCCAGTTGATGATAGAATTATAATATCCATCTGTGCGGAAAGAATAACCATAAATGGCATGATTGGCACGTTGTATGACAGCCTCAGTGATAAATTCGGGTGTTTTGAAATCCATATCGGCCACCCACATCGGGAGAACATCGGGGTTGCCGAATACTTTATCGCGCAGATCCCATTTTACACATGCTGTGCCTTCACGGGCAATGATTTCATCAAAAGAATAATTCATATATAAATCTTAAGTAGTTTATAAGTAGTAATGGTTAATGCTTATGCAAAGATCAATAAAAAAATACGATCTTTGAAGTGAAAATTAATTTACAATGGGCAGTAAACCATATTCACTATTATCCCGGCTTTTTTATTTCAGTGATTCGGATTTCACTAAGCTGATGCGGAAACGGATTTATAATGTTTTACTCATCGCCAGCGATTATGATTCGTTCATACTGCAGATGGATGGCCGTATTGATGAACTTATCTTTAACGAATATACCTCTCTGAACCTGCGTTTTCCGCCAATGTTTATCCATGTCTCTACTGAAGAAGATGCATTCAGGATTCTGGATGAAGGGGGTGTCGATCTGATTATCACAATGTTTAATCCCGGTGAGTACAATGTATTTGAACAAGCCAAAAGGATAAAAGCAAAGTTCCTGTCAATCCCGATTGTTGTGCTTACACCACTTTCACGAGAAGTAAGTCAGCATGTCTACCAGGGCGACCTGAGCGCAATTGATTATGTCTTCAGTTGGTTGGGAAATAGTGATATTTTATTGGCAATCATTAAATTGATTGAAGACAAGATGAATGTTGAAAACGATGTGATGGAGGTAGGGGTGCAGGTTATACTGCTTGTCGAGGACTCTATCCGTTTCTATTCAAGCTATCTGCCCAATATATACAAGATCATCTTTAAGCAGTCAAAGGCATTCCAGGCAGAGGGACTCAATGAACACCAGCAGATGCTCAGGATGAGAGGTCGGCCCAAGATATTGCTTGCCACTACTTATGAAGAGGCAGTAATGCTTTATGATAAATACAAAAACAACCTGCTTGGCATCATATCTGATATCAGTTACAAAAGGGGAGGGGTCCAGGATAAATTTGCAGGGATAAGGCTCGTTGAACACGTGAAGTCGGAGGATGAGTTCATGCCAATCCTGATGCAATCCTCGGCTAAGGATCAGGAATCAATGATGAATGAACTTAAAGTCGGGTTCATCTATAAACACTCAAAGAGCCTGTTGATAGAACTGCGCAACTTCATCATGGAGTATTTTGCTTTTGGTGACTTTGTATTTATTGATCCCGAAACCAAACGTGAAATCATGCGTGCAGCCGACCTGAAGACATTGCAGGATCGCATGTTTGAAGTGCCGGCGGCATCTTTGGAATATCACGTCTACAGGAATCATCTTTCCAAGTGGTTGCGTGCAAGGGCACTGTTCCCATTGGCAGAGCTGTTGAAAGACCTGCGCCCTGCCGATTTTAAAGACCTTGAGGAGATTCGCAGTTTTGTTGTGGATGCCATTGCTATGTTCAGGATGAACAAATCGAGAGGGGTCATTGCACAGTTTAATAACGAATCATATGATGAATATCTTGGTTTTTCGCGCATAGGCAATGGTTCTGTGGGTGGTAAGGCCCGTGGACTGGCATTTATAGATTCACTTGTCAAACGCAACAAGATTTTGGATCGCTGGCCAAATGTCATAGTTACGATACCCAGGACTGTTGTGATCTCTACAGATATATTCGACCAGTTTATGGAGGAGAATGATCTGTATAAGATAGCTCTATCTGATGCCAGTGATGATGAGGTATTTCATCATTTTATCCAGGCACGACTTCCTGTCAGTCTGATGGAAGATCTTCATGCTTTTATTCGCGTGGTCAAGACTCCTTTGGCTGTACGTTCTTCAAGTCTTCTCGAAGATTCACATTATCAGCCTTTTGCAGGCATTTATGCTACATTTATGGTTCCTTATGTTGAAAAGGAACGCACGATGATCGAAATGCTTGGAAACACGATCAAGAGTGTTTATGCTTCGGTTTATTATCAAGCCAGTAAGAGCTATATGGCTGCTACGATGAATGTGATAGACGAAGAAAAAATGGCAGTTGTGTTACAGGAACTTTGTGGAACACAGTTTGATGAACGGTTTTATCCTACCTTTTCAGGGACAGCACGGTCAATTAATTTTTACCCTATAGAACCCGAACGTTCAGAACAGGGAATTGCAGTGATCGCCATGGGATTGGGAAAATATATTGTAGAAGGAGGGCGTGGTTTGCGCTTCTCTCCAAGCTATCCCAAGAAAGTGTTACAACTCAGTTCTCCCGATATGGCATTGCGTGAGACACAGAAAACCTTTTTTGCACTCAATCTTTCGCCCGATGCTTATCAGCCAAGTAGCGATGACAGCGTTAACCTGCTGAATCTTTCTGTTGATGATGCTGAAAATGATGGGTCTTTGACACAGATTGCTTCAACGTATGATTTCGAAAACAATGTTATTCGAGATGGGACCGGATTGAGGGGAAAAAAGGTAATTACATTTTCAAATATCCTGAATCACAATACATTTCCATTGGCCGATATTTTGAAGGTTTGTCTTGAGACAGGTCAGCGCGAAATGAAAAAGCCCATCGAAATTGAGTTTGCTGTAAATTTAAACCGCCCGAAAGGAGGACCTATGTTGTTTAACCTGCTCCAGATCCGACCGATTATGGATAACAGGGAAGATGCTTTTATCAATATTGAAGAAGCGCCGGGCGACAAAGCAATTATTTTTTCAAATGCAGCCCTTGGCAATGGAAATATCAAGGACTTATATGATTTTGTGTATGTGAAACCTGAAGGTTTTCATGCCGCGAATAATCCTGAAACAGCTATTATTATCGGTCATCTGAATGAAATAATGCTCCAGGAGAAGCGTAATTATATCCTTGTAGGACCCGGTCGTTGGGGCTCTTCTGATCCATGGCTTGGTATTCCTGTTAAATGGACGCAAATATCGGCAGCACGATTAATTATTGAATCAGGACTCGAAAACTATCGGATTGAACCAAGCCAGGGTACTCACTTCTTTCAGAATCTGACTTCATTTCGTGTAGGCTATTTCACAATAAATCCATTTATCAACGACGGGATCTACGATTTGAATTATTTGAACGCGTTACCAGCGGTTTATGAGGATGACACAATCAGGCATGTAAGGTTCGAACAACCTCTTGTTGTGAAAATTGATGGAAAAAATAATCGTGGAGTGATATATAAAATGGGAATAGAATAGATTTTTGTTTAATTTTGTAAACCCTAAATGTTCTGTTGAAGAATGTTTAGAAAGGAAAAACTTTTTGATATTAAAACTGTTGTTGGTTATAATAACTTATTTTAATATCTGTAAAGTCTTCCGGTAGTATGTATGTGTCGTGGCGTTGAAGGAAAATTGTGGTTGGTGTAAGGGTTGACAAGTTTATCACAATTTATCCCGAATGATTGCGGTGATGTTGGTTGGGTTCACGACCGTCTACTACCGGATTTTTTTATCTCTTTTATTCATCATATTTCGAAGGACTCTCAGATCCTTTATCCCAAAGATCTTTAAAAATCATCCACATCCTTTCTTTTGGAGGCATAGCTTCTACGATCATTGGTGTCTGCTTTACAGGATGTAAAAATTCTACTCTTCTTGCATGAAGATGAATAGATCCGTCAGGATTTGAACGGGCAGAGCCATATTTGAGATCACCCTTGATGATGAGTCCGATTGCAGATAACTGAACACGGATCTGATGGTGCCTGCCTGTCATCAAATTAACTTCGAGCAAAGAATAATCTTTCCCTTTTGCCAGTAATGTATATTCCAGTTCAGCCCTTAAAGCCCCTTTGCGCGTTTCAGGGACGATATATGATTTATTCTGTGTTTCATTTTTCCACAGATAATCAACCAAATGTCCATGAGTTTCTGAAGGTGCTCCTTTAACGATTGCCCAGTATGTTTTTTGTACCTCTCGTGAACTGATCAGGGAATTCATCCTTGCCAGAGCCTTGCTGGTTCGGGCAAAAACTACAACTCCACTGACAGGTCTGTCAAGCCGATGTACAACACCCAGAAAGACCTCTCCGGGTTTGTTGTACTTAGATTTGACATATTCTTTTAACATCTCACTAAGCGGTTTGTCACCTGTTTTGTCGCCCTGGACAATTTCGCCGGGTGCCTTATTGACGATGATGAGATGATTGTCTTCGTATATGACTTTCATTAGTATTGTTCTCTTTCATTTGGAAAATCAACCGACTTGACATCACTGATATAAGCTTTGACGGATCCCATAATCTCTTCGCTAAGGTTATGGTAGCGACGCAGGAAACGTGGGGAGAATTCAGTGGTTATACCCAACATGTCGTGCAATACCAGTACCTGGCCATCGCACCCACTACCGGCTCCAATACCAATAATCGGAATGCGGAGTTCTGCCGCAACCAGTCCTGCAAGTTTAGCAGGGATCTTTTCGAGCACGATACTGTAACAACCTGCGTTTTGTAATAACAGGGCATCTTCCATCAGTTTATCGGCTTCACGGGGATCGGTAGCACGAACAACATATGTCCCGAATTTATTGATCGATTGGGGTGTCAGTCCCAGATGTCCCATAACCGGGATTCCTGCTGAGAGGATCCGGTCACATGATTCCAGAATTTCTCTGCCACCTTCCATTTTAACGGATTCAGCTCCGGATTCTTTCATGATGCGGATAGATGACTCAAGTGCAATCCTTGAATTACCCTGATAAGTTCCAAAGGGTAAATCAACGACAACCAATGCCCTCTGGACTCCTCTGACAACACCTGAAGCATGATAGATCATCTCGTTCAGTGTGATCGGAAGTGTAGAACTGTAACCGGCCATAACATTGGAAGCTGAATCACCAACAAGGATGATATCGATTCCTGCACGGTCGAGAAGGCGGGCCATTGAAAAATCATATGCCGTTAGCATCGCGATCTTTTCTCCCTTGACTTTCATGTCCTGTAACTTATGAACAGTTACCTTTGGGATTCTTTGTGGGCTGATTGTGCTCATAACTAATTGAAAATAAACAACACCAATAAATCTTAATTTCCGGCAGCGCCGGTCCAAATATTGTACAAAGCTATAACATTTTTTTAGTGTTTGAGTTTTTCATATTCAAGCTTAATGTCATGTTATTAAAATGAATAGGATAAATCTTTTGTAAATTATGTCGTTTTGTCACTAAAAATCTACACCTATCGTCATTGAGATTAACCTGTGATTATAGACTTTAAATTTCATAAAGATATTCATATTCAGGATAATAAGTATAATTTATGTAATGTTGACTATTGATAAACAATCTGACACATCGTGTTGTAAAATGACATATTGTGGGTATGGCACAATCATTGAAGGAGGGATGGGGAAATCATACTGATTAATAACTAAAGATTAAAATATTTATAACAATGGGAAAAATCATTGGAATTGACTTGGGGACCACAAATTCGTGTGTGGCAGTAATGGAAGGTAATGAACCTATCGTAATTCCGAATAGCGAAGGACGTAGAACAACCCCTTCAATTGTTGCATTTACTGAAAACGGAGAACGTAAGGTTGGAGATCCAGCCAAACGCCAGGCCATTACAAACCCCCATAAGACTATTTCGTCGATAAAGCGTTTTATGGGCGAAACCTATGATAGGGTTGGAAAAGAAATTAAACGCGTACCATTTGTTGTCGAAAGAGGCGAAAATAATACTCCACGCGTAAAAATTGATGATCGTTTATATAGCCCTCAAGAAATTTCTGCCATTATTCTTCAGAAAATGAAGAAAACTGCTGAAGATTATTTAGGACAGACCGTTACCGAAGCGGTTATTACCGTTCCGGCATATTTCAGTGATTCACAACGTCAGGCAACAAAAGAGGCCGGAGAAATTGCCGGACTGATCGTGCGTCGTGTAATCAATGAACCTACTGCAGCTGCATTGGCTTACGGCCTTGACAAGATGCATAAAGACATTAAAATTGCTGTATATGACCTTGGTGGTGGTACATTTGATGTCTCTATCCTTGAATTAGGAGAAGGCGTTTTTGAAGTAAAATCTACCAATGGTGATACACATCTTGGTGGTGACGATTTTGACCAAATGGTAATTGATTGGCTTGCTGATGAATTTCTTTCTGACGAAGGTCTTGACCTGAGAAAAGATCCTATGGCATTGCAACGGTTAAAAGAAGCAGCTGAAAAAGCTAAAATTGAGTTATCAAGCTCAACTTCAACCGAAATCAACCTACCATATATCATGCCGGTTAATGGAATTCCAAAGCATTTGGTTAAGAACCTGACCCGTGCAAAATTTGAACAACTCTGTGATTCACTGATCAAGGCAACCATTGAGCCATGTCGCAAAGCGCTTGCTGATGCTAACATGACACTTTCTGATATTGATGAAGTGATCCTGGTAGGTGGTTCGACCCGTATGCCTGCTATCCAAAAAGTAGTTGAGGAGTTTTTCGGTAAAACACCATCAAAGGGTGTAAATCCTGATGAGGTAGTTGCTGTAGGAGCTGCTATTCAAGGTGGAGTACTGACAGGTGAAGTTAAGGATGTATTGTTACTCGACGTAACTCCTTTGTCACTGGGTATTGAAACTTTGGGTGGAGTAATGACCAAATTGATCGAATCGAATACAACAATTCCTACGCGTAAATCTGAGACATTCTCTACTGCATCCGACAATCAAACCTCTGTTGAAATTCATATTTTGCAGGGCGAGCGTCCAATGGCCAAAGACAATAAGAGTATCGGTCGTTTCCATCTCGATGGCATCCCACCGGCACAACGTGGTATCCCACAGGTTGAAGTAACTTTCGATATCGATGCTAACGGAATTTTGCATGTCTCTGCAAAGGATAAAGCAACTTCTAAAATGCAACAAATCCGTATTGAGGCCTCTTCAGGATTGAATGAAGCTGAAATAAAGAGGATGAAAGATGAAGCTGCAGCCAATGCTGAATCAGACCTCAAGGCCAAGGAAGAGATCGAAAAGCTGAATACCGCTGATAGTATGATCTTCACTACCGAAAAGCAATTGACTGAATATGGTGATAAGATCCCGGCCGAAAAGAAGACCGTTATTACCGATGCACTGACTCAACTGAAAGAAGCTCATGCTAAGAAAGATCTTACAGGAATTGAGACTGCAATCACAGCTTTGAATGCTGCATGGCAGGCTGCAAGTCAGGAGATGTATGCTGCAACTGAGCAACAACAGCAACCAGGTCAGCAAAATCCTAATCCGGGTGCCGACAATAAAGGCGGTGCAAACGATCAGGAAGTAACTGATGTTGACTTCGAAGAAGTAAAATAAACTATATTTGATCAAAGCCCCGGGACCTCCGGGGCTTTTTTTTATGTCTAAATCGTTTAATCTGTTCAAAAACCCTTAAGTCTGTTGACTTTAAACTTTTAATGTTGTAAATTTACACAAGGAGTAAAGTGAAATCTGCTTACTTTTAATGGATTGATTAACAAGTTATTAATGTACTGATCGCCTATGAAGTTTTTTTTCACTTTGATTTTTATATATTTTTCTACTATCATTCTGGTCATGGGTCAGGGTGCCGAAGGATTTAATAGATTCCGTGATAAATCTGTAGATTATATTACCGGGAGTTTTGTGGGGGAGAATGGAATTAACTGGGACTATAACCAGTCAAAATTTTATGCTCTTGTTCCGGATGACGGAAATGAAAAATCAAGACTTGAATTAAAAAACGATGTTACCGCAGAGATTACATCTTCCGTATTATCGGGAGGCATAGGTTTGCTGAAAATAGAATATTCAACAGTTATAAATGTCCCGGTTAAATTCGATGTATTTGTCAACAGGATTAAAGTTGCAACATTAACTTCGCCAGCTTCTGATCAGGTAGTCACAATATCATCTGACAATATTGTTGTCAATCTTGATAAACCATTTTATATCAGAATAAAACAGGCAGATGAAACATCTGGAGAGGTACTTATAGATAAAGTGATCTGGACTAAATATGATTCTAAAGAATTTGGCGTTCTTGTCGAGAGTTCACCTGCTAAACAGGAGGAGACTGTCGTTGATCCAACTCCGTTAAAGGAATACAATTTATCTTATCATGTCTTTCCTAATCCTGCAAAAGAGTTTGTTCTGGTTGAAATGGCAGATACCCAAACTATTATAATGAAATTATACACACTGGCCGGCCAGTTGGTGCTTCAGGAGATGGTAAAGGGTTCAGGTAAGAAGATCAATATCAGTAATCTGAAACAAGGACTATATATTTATAAAATTGTTGACGACAAGGGGAAATTGATAACCGGAAAGTTGATTATCCGTTAAAAGGGTGAATTGAGAAAATCAGCTACCAGCCTTTCAGAAAATAAATTATCTTTACACATCATGTTTTTTCAGTATTAATGGTGCTTTTTAGCTCCATGTGTCAACCTTTGTTGATTTTTACTGTTACTTGGTTTAGCATACAAAATGCAGGGAGTTACCAACAGGCGGATGAAAGAGCTAAAATCTTACACATTTAGTCCTTTTTATTACAAATATTTTATCGGATGGAATGGTTTTGCGTTTAAATTTGTATAAAAGTTTAGTAAAATGAAACAACTTCTTGTTATAATCTTAATGCTTATTTTTCTTCCTGGTAAAAGCCTTTTTGCCCAGTATAACAGGCCATTGAGAATAGAAATGGAAGTGAAATCAGGTGAAGAGCCTTTTCGGTTAGTCCCATGTGGTGAAAACGGTTTAATCCTTTTTGCGCAAACCAAGAGGAGTGAAAATAAAGATAATGTTCTGTGGGCTTTTAATTTTTACGACAAGAATCTAAAAAGCGTTGGTCAGGTCTTATATCCTGTTCCACGGACATACGATTTCATGGATTATGTGATAGAAAACAATTCTCTTTTCATGATTTATAACAGCAGCCGAACGAGCAAAGGTGATGAATGTATGCTGTTATATATTGATCCTGTCAAATTTGTTCTGGCATCTATACCTTTTAAAGTACCCGAAAAGTCAGTAATCAGCGCCTTCAAGATTTCCGGAAACGATGCATTTGTCACACTTATTTCTAAAAACAATAAGTTTTATGTAGTTAAGGTGAATATGAACGACGGAACCAATAGTGTGATAGTTGAAGAAAAAGCAGAAAATCCTTCGCTGTTGAGTCTATTGCTGGAACCCTCCAAAAATATGTTGTCATTATTTGTTCAGAAAGAAGAAAAACGTAGTTCTTTTTCCTTCAGTACATATTCCTATGATTTTTCAGGAGCACGGATGGGACAAAGAAATTATTCCGGTTTCAATAAAAACAATTTTCTGGTTACAGCTGAGTTATTTAGAAACAGGCAAGGAGAATTGTTGGTATTAGGATCATACAATGATGAACCCGAACATCGTTTTGGTGACTACTTTTCAAATGGGACTGAAACATCAGGTTTCGTTTCAGGTTTGCTTGCTGCTGAAGATGCTAAAATCAATTACAAGAGTTTTTCAGAGATTACTAATTATCATGGATATTTTAACGACAGAAGCTCTATCCTGAACCGTAATACGAAGTCAAAGAAAATTAATGAAATCAATTATACTTCTGTAGCACAGATTATTCATATTGAAAATAATTCTTATTATTTAGTGCTCGAAACTTATGTCCCCGAATACCATCGTAACTACAGACAGCTCTATAACTTTTATTCCAATATCCCTTCAGCATATTCCGATTATCCTATTCTGGATGGGTATCGGTTTATAAATGCAATGACTGTTTCCTTTAACGAAAAAGGAGCAGTTGACTGGAGCAGTGCAATGGAGATTCGTGATGTCTTTTCTAAATATATCTATCCGAGAATGAACATGGTTTTAGATGGTGATAATGCTGTTTTGTCTTACTCCACAAAAGGTAAGATCTATTCTAAAGTCGTTAATGGACCTGATTTAAAAACAGGGTATGATCAGATGTCGATACTTCCTGATAAAGCAAGGGATGAAATCATGGATGACTATAACAATGGTTTAGGCTATTGGTACGGCAATTATTTTCTGGCATTCGGCTATCAGCAGATCCGTAACAATTACATTTCAGAGAATAAACGGACAGTGTTTTATGTAAATAAACTGGCCTTCAGATAAACTAAATAAACTTTTCATTCGGTATAAACCTTTCTCCTTCTATAATCCTTTCACTCCTTCAAGGCTTTGTCTTTGTACTCATTTTTCCAGGTTATGTTGTAAAATAATGTAGCAATACTTTTAACCTTAAAATGTTTGAATATGAGACATAAACTGGTCTGCCCGATGTAGGGACAGGTCGTGACCTGTCCATTCTTTATTGAGGACAGGTCACGACCTGTCCCTACACCATTTAACCTACAATTTCATACAACATAACCTTTTTCTATAATCATTTCACCCCTTCGTGGTTCTTCTTCAATCCAGAAGTCATGAAATGATTATAACATTGATTTAATTTTATCAAATGGTCAAAAAAAATACCCCATGTCATCAGACACGGGGTATTTTAATATATAAGTGATACTTATTATTTCACGATAGCCTGGAATTCAGGAACGTTAAAGTAACGAATGAATTCGCGATCACCGGCAGCTTTAGCCTTAAGTGAAGCATTCATGTTAACAGCCTTTGTCAGGTTTTCCCAAAGTAACTTGGTGTCATTTGTACGGGCTGCAGCAATTGCTAATACATAATATGTCATGTCATTAGCAGGAGCACATTTCAGTGTAACGATGGCGGCTTGTGAATTACCGGCAAGTAACTGAGCAAGTCCAAGGTTGTGATTGCATTTCTTAGCATTAAGCGCAGAAACAGCACCGTCATAATTACCCTTAGTGATCATTGGAATACCAGCGTTATATGTTTCGTTAGCACCCAGACCCTTTGCTTTGGTGAAGTATGCAATAGCACCATTCATGTTGCCTTTTCTTGCTTCAACAGTACCAAGGTTATTCAGTACGATTACATTATTTGGAGCCAGTGTGTTTGCAGTATTGAAATCAGCTGCAGCAGCATTGATGTTACCATTCATCAATTCGATAGCACCTGCATTGTTGAATGCTCTCCAATCATCTTTGAACTGATTCATTGTTGATTTGTAGATAGCAAGTTGTACTTTACTATCCTTTGTCAAAGTTGCACTGTAAAGTAATTCTTCTACTGTAAGTGTTTCTGGGCTTGAAGTAGCTGCACCGAGGAACTGCTCATCAGTTTTGATTGGCTCATAACTGTTAACCTTGATGTTTGCACGACGTAACGGAGGCAAAATGTCATTGGCTAAATATTTGTAAACGCGTGCCATGTTGCGAATTTCATGATTACGTTTATCAAAATCAGATTGTGAGTTTACAATATTGATGATAGCAGCTTTTTCTTTCATATCTGAAGCCTGGACTGATTGCATAAAACCATCCCAGTCTTCGCCATAAGAAGCTGTGTTGATCATCACACCACCTAAGTTCTTCTGGAATTCAGTAGCATTTTTGTCAGCAGCCCATTTTTTGAACAGGTTAATTACATATTGTTTACCTGTTACAGCACGATTTGCAGAAAGACCCTTGTTGAAAGATTCTTCACCATCAGGAGAAGCATAACCATCAACATCGATATTTTTGATCTGCCATCCCTTGTTGATGAAATCATTCAGTTCAGCAAGAGAAGATGTATTCTTCTTGTTGAGTGGAAGTTTCATGTTAAGATTTGATTTGCTGATCTGGAAATAAAGTATAGCTTCTTTTGTAGCAAATTTTTCCTTGACAAGTTTGTCAGCAGCTGTCAACATATCTTCGTCATGAATGATAAGTGTTGAAGTAATGATCACACCATCTGCCAGTTTTTCAGTTGGTACATCAACAAACTTATCAGTTGTGCGAATTTTTTCTGCAGTAATATTGGCATCAACTGTACCTGTAGCTGGTTTGAAAATAATGGTATTAGCCATTAAATCTGAAGCCGACATTCCTTTGATATAAGGAATAGTCTGGTGAGTTGTGAATGTACCACCTGTTTTGTAAGGAATTGCAACACCGGGACCATTAACTGATTCACCCTTGAGTACAATAGGATTGAGTTTATAAGTACCACCGGTATAAGCAATCTCAGGAGTTACAAGAATAGAAGCTTTTTTCTCCATATAGTTTGGAGGAACGGTACCTTTAATAGTAACTTCGACTGAGTCACCCTTCATAACAAGTGGGTTTGGAGTTACCTCATACTTGATAGTGCTGTAATTGGTAGCCATCTTTTTCAGATTGGTAGCACTGACGATGTCATAGTTTACACCAAGTGTGATATAATCTAACCAGTCTCTGTCATTACCCCATTGCCATCCGTCAACCTTGTCACCATCTGATTGTTTAAATGCATAATAATTTGTTGCTTCCAGGGTTATACCCCAGTTTTCATCAAATTTGTATTTTGAACCAAGACCGTAAGGCATAGTTGATACTGTCGTCCAATGGGAAGGACCTTTTGCAGCTGGTTCACCTTTGTAAACATTCTGTGTTACTGACACACCAGTAGCAACACTGGTAGTAGTGCGGGCAACCCAGAAATTGTTGAAACCAAGACCGGCAAATCCATAGAAATTAAGTTTTCTGTCCGGATTGTACTTGATCAAATTTGAAATGCTTAAAGTTGGTTCCAGATAATAACCAAAATCATGGGTTACCGATTTGTACATGTTGAGTGATGTATTGAGGCGACTTTTAATAGTACCACCATTTACTACACCTCTTAATCCAAATATAGGAGTAAACTGGCGTCCTGCAAAGAATTCACCAATAAATCCGGTTTGTTTGCCCAGTTTGGCAAAATCTATGGGTGTAGTCTTTAGGTCGCCTACTAAAAGACTTCTTCCCATACTTAGGTTAAGATACCAATAAGGATCAAATCCTTTATAAGGATCATTGGTTTGAGCAAACGAAGTCAGCCCTGTGAACAAGGCAACGACAACCAAAAGGAATACTTTTTTCATACGTGAAATTTTTAAGCGGTTTTACAATGTGAAATTATAAAAAATAATCTCTCCAATAATTATTTTATATTAAATATTATTCAGTAATACTTAGTTGTATTTCAGTCAGTAAATCTACATGAAATATTCTCAAAAAACAAGTAGATAAGTTGATAATTATTAACCTAATTAAAATTTGTTAACGATTAATTAATTATTGATATTTGGATTAATGTTAAATAAAAGACATTAATATTGATTGTCATGCTTATTCAAATCATCATTCTTGTTTTAATGGTTTTTAATATGCAGAATATGATCATGTTATGTTAAATGAGTTTATAGTTTGTGCTGCTATATGCCAGATTACTATTCCCAGTGAGACGGTGATATTTAAAGAATGTTTCGTTCCGAATTGTGGAATTTCTACACAATAATCTGCCATTTCCATGATAGAATCCTCTACACCATCCACTTCATTGCCAAATACCAGGGCTAATTTTTCCGAAATATCAGGTTTGAAATCCTGTAAAAGGATACTTTGGGCTGCCTGTTCGACCGCCACGATCTTAAATCTCTCCTCTTTTAAGCAGTTTACAGCTTCATTTGTGGTCTCAAAATATTTCCAATCTACCGTATTTTCTGCCCCAAGTGCCGTCTTATGAATCTCCCGGTGAGGGGGAGTAGCAGTAATTCCGCACAGGTAAATGCTCTCGATTCTGAAAGCATCTCCGGTTCTGAATGCCGACCCGATATTATTCAGGCTTCTGATATTGTCAAGGACGATGACTATCGGAAACTTTTTAGCCTGTTTAAACTCGTCTACAGTCAATCTTTCGAGTTCGCTATTCTTTAATTTTCGCATTCTTTAATTGTCTTATTCGGCTGCAAAGATAAAAAGGAAGGAATTATCAGATACATTCCTTCAAATAAATTAAATTTGTCAATTATTAATAAAGTTGAGTTGGCTAAAACGAAAGAAATCGCAGAAACACCTTTGATGAAGCAATACAATGCCATCAAAGCAAAATATCCTGATGCACTATTGCTTTTTCGGGTAGGGGACTTTTATGAAACCTTTGGCGAGGATGCAATCAAGGCTTCTGCTATTCTGGGTATTGTCCTGACAAGGCGTGCCAATGGGCAGGCTTCCTATATCGAATTAGCCGGATTTCCACATCATTCAATCGATACCTATCTGCCAAAACTGGTCAAGGCTGGTTATCGTGTTGCCATTTGCGATCAACTTGAAGATCCTAAACTGACCAAAACAATTGTGAAACGGGGAGTCACCGAATTGGTTACACCCGGCGTGTCGTACAATGACAAGGTATTGGAGAACAAGGAAAACAACTTCCTGGCCAGCGTTCATTTTGATTCGAAGATCTCGGGCATCTCTTTTTTGGATATTTCAACAGGAGAATTTTATATTGCCCAGGGGACCAACGATTACATCGACAAGCTGTTGCAGACATACCGTCCGAGCGAAGTCGTGGTACAACGTTCCAAGCGCAGAGAATTCACAGAGCTTTTTGGCGAGAAGTTTTACATGAGTACATTCGACGATTGGGTCTTTACCTATGATTTTGCTTTCGATCTGCTCACCCGACAATTTTCAACCACCTCTCTCAAAGGTTTTGGAATCGAGGAATTGAATCAGGGGATAATCGCTGGCGGAGCAGCACTCCATTATCTGGCTGAAACACAGCACGACCGGGTTAAACATATCTGCAAAGTAGCCAGAATCGAAGAAGATCATTTCGTGTGGCTCGATAAATTTACGATCCGAAATCTGGAACTCATCAATTCGCCAAACGAAAAAGCAGCCACACTCATCGAAGTAATGGATGTCACCATCTCTCCGATGGGAGCCCGATTGATGAAGCGTTGGGTATTGTTGCCATTGAAAGACCGGAAGAAAGTGGAAGAGCGACTGGATGTGGTCAACTACCTTTTCGACAATTACGAGGTGATCGAAAAACTTGGTCAACAGATCAGACTGATAGGAGACATGGAGCGCCTCATCACCAAGGCGTCGACAGGCAGGGTCAACCCGAGAGAAGTGTTGCAGCTAAGTCGTGCCCTACGCGCCATAGAGCCTATCCGGGCAATCTGTCTTGCAAGTGGCAATACGGCGCTTAAACTCCTTGCCGGACAATTGAATCCCTGTCCGATCATGTGCGAACTGATCGAAAAATACATTCATGAAGACCCACCCGTGCAGGTCATTAAGGGTCACGTCATTGCAAAAGGGATCTCCGAAGAGCTTGATGAGTTACGCAATATGGCCTATTCCGGCAAAGATTATCTCCAGCAGATGTTGCAGAGGGAGATTGAACGAACAGGCATCACCTCTTTGAAAATTGGATATAACAATGTGTTTGGCTATTTTCTTGAAGTAACCAATTCACACAAGGATAAGGTTCCGATGGAATGGAACCGCAAACAAACGCTGGTAAATGCCGAACGTTACATCACCGAAGAATTAAAGCGGTACGAAGAGACGATCATGGGCGCTGAGGAAAAGATCCTTGCACTCGAAACACAGTTGTACAATGAACTGGTCTCAAAAATTGCCGGTTATGTTGAACCCATCCAGCTTAATTCATCGCTGATTGCCCGTTTAGACTGTCTGCTTTCATTTGCCACCATTTCGATTCGCAATCATTATGTCCGTCCTGTCATCAACGATTCTTATTTGTTGAATATCAAGAATGGCCGACATCCTGTCATCGAACAACACATGCCCCCGGGCGAAAAATTTATAGGAAACGACGTTTCGCTCGATGATAAAGATCAACAGATTATCATCATCACGGGTCCCAATATGTCAGGAAAGTCGGCCTTGTTGCGACAAACCGCTTTGATCGTATTGATGGCCCAGATGGGCTGTTACGTGCCAGCCGATGAAGCCGTCTTTGGCATCATCGATAAAGTATTTACCCGCGTTGGTGCATCAGACAATATCTCATCCGGGGAATCCACCTTCATGGTCGAGATGAATGAGACCGCCAGCATCCTGAACAACATTTCGACCCGGAGCCTGATCCTGCTCGACGAGATTGGTCGGGGAACCAGCACCTATGACGGCATCTCTATTGCATGGGCCATCGCCGAATTCCTGCACAACCACCCGCTTTTCAAAGCAAAAGTCCTGTTTGCAACCCACTATCATGAGCTCAACGAGATGGCCACGTCCATGAAACGGATCAAAAATTATCACATTTCCGTAAAAGAGGTCGGCAATAAAGTGATTTTTTTGCGCAAACTTCTTCCCGGTGGGAGCGAACACAGCTTTGGAATTCATGTTGCCCGCATGGCCGGCATGCCTCAAAGTGTGCTTGAACGCGCAAATCAGGTATTGAAACAGCTTGAACAAAGCCACAGCAGCGATGAAATTTCAGGAAAAACGAAAGGCGCCGGAAAAAAACATGCCTCCGAAACCGATGGATACCAACTCAGCTTTATTCAACTGAATGATCCTTTATTAGAGCAAATTAGGGACGAGATTATCAGCATAGATATCGACACGCTGACACCCGTAGAAGCCTTGATGAAACTCAACGGGATAAAAAAATTATTAAAGAAGTGATTTTTTTTCACTCAACCCCTTGCGAAAATAAAAAAGTTCTTATCTTTGCACCGTTGACATACAACAACAATCGCAGTAATGCGAAAGTAGCTCAGTTGGTAGAGCATGACCTTGCCAAGGTCAGGGTCGCGAGTTCGAGTCTCGTCTTTCGCTCAGATGAATAAAGCCTCGCAATGTAAGCGGGGTTTTTTTAGCATCACAGAGCTGCCCGAATGGTGGAATGGTAGACACGAAGGACTTAAAATCCTTTGATCATTGCGATCGTGGGGGTTCAAGTCCCCCTTCGGGTACCAAATTAAGATTCCTCGCTAGTTTTAGTGGGGAATTTTTTTTGGATATATTGAAAAAGCTATAGCCCGAAAATTTGGCATAACTGGTTCTTGTTGTGCTTTCTAAAACAGGTAAGGAATTATTCTTTTGGTTCGTTTAGCATATGTGGTGTAGTCATCATAGGCTACAACTAAAAACTTTTCTTCTAATATCATTCTTATAAAAAGTCCTGCAGTTATACAAATAACGGCAACAATGGTCTCGATGAAAGGATAGGAAACAACCGATGCCCAAAAGAAATAAATGACTGCTGCATAGATCGGGTGGCGAAGAAAATGATAAGGACCGGTTGTTACAAGCTTTCCTTTTGTAGTGTTTGCTACAGCATGAAAGCTTCGAAACCCAAAGGTATAACGCGCCCAAATCATAAAAGATATGGAAACAAGCTGAATCAATATTGTTAAAGGATTGGTAGCGAAAATGTATTGCTCTTCAAAAAGATAAAGCACTCCAACTACTGCAATTCCCAAAGCGATGATAGATCCAATTTTTAAAACCGTTTCATTTTTGTTCTTTATTATTGGGGAGGTGTTATCGATCATATGAAATTACAGCTTTCGTGTAAAACTACATCTCTAAATCTCAAAAAACAAGAAATCAATTCATAAAGCATCAATATTGGTTTTAATATTCTCAGAATACTCCCGGATAATTATCTTCTAACCCATAAAATTACTGTTTACTCTCCGAATTAATCCTGTATCTATACCGTATAAGCTCATACGGCATAAATACTGCCTAAATACGGCTAAGATACGGCCTAAATACGGCTTTTACTTAAATTATATGGGAATTATCCGGGAGTATTCTGAGAATATTTGAAGACTTTCCAGGGGGTAGTCAGATGACGTTTAAAAATGGTTAGCGCTTGATATTGATAAAGGTACGACATAATTATCAAATTCCGACAGTCGTTGCTGAAAAAAATTTCAGTTGATTTCTTTTTGCGTCTTTTAGAAACTGTTTAAATTTAGTTTCTGTTTATTCGTTGGACATGCTAAACCCTGCTAACCCTGCCTATTTGCATCACGTAGAGACGCAATATTTTGCGTCTCTACAACAGAAAAACCGCTTCCGCCCGTTCTTGAACTCCAATTGGAGAAAATTTAAACAGTTTCTTCTAATAATCGGGGTTTTGTAAAAGCGCTTTGTTTACCTGGGTTTCTCTGAAAGGAATAGCGTATATCAGTCTGTTTTGTGTAACAGTATAGGCTGTAGGTAGTAAGTAAGAATATTTCAATTTTTGCTGCACCCCAAAAGCATTCATGACAGCTATTGCCTGACCTGTGCGTACCAGATCAAACCATCTGTGATTTTCGAATGCCAGTTCTACTCTTCTTTCATGAAGAATAATTGTTCTTAATGATGCCTGGTCTGTTGAAGTAACGGGTGCTATACCGGCACGGGTTCGCACCTGATTTAAATAGGGTAACGCTTCTGCCGGTTTGCCATCTTCGTTTAAAGATTCAGCCAGCATAAGTAAAACATCGGCATAACGGTACAACGGCCAATTATCATCAGTATTATTCTGGAGGCCGTAAGGCTTGTTATAATATTTCTTAATGAACATTTTGGATACTTTGCCCGAAGTCGAAGGATGCAAGATACTTACTACACTGTCGGCCAGAAAATCAATGTTTGAATTATAAACTCCTTTGGCAACAGCAATGCTGGCATCCAGTCTTTTATCTCCTGTTTCATAAGCGGCTACCATATTATCGGTGGGTACGTTAAATCCGCCCACGGTGTTATTGTAACTAACGCCTAAAATATTCTGTGTGTTTGGCGTAACCGGAATAAACCTGTAAATAAACTGGCTCTGCTGACCATCGGTTCCGGCTTTATACTGTACCTCAAAGATAGACTCTTTGCTGTTTTTATTTGCCAGTATAAAGACATCGGCATAATTGGGCAGAAGAGCATAGCCCATTTGAGTTACGCTTAACAACAAAGGTGTTGCTTTTGCATAATCTTTGTGGGTTAGATAAACGAGCCCTAATTCGGTTGCAACCATTCCCTTCGAAATTCTTCCACTTTGAGGAAACTTATCAGGAGGCGCCAATAAGTTTGACGCGTCTGAAAAATCAGCTATAATTTGAGTGTAGACACTTTCAACAGGAGAACGACTGATGAAAGCAGATTCATTATCTTTAACTTCGTGTAAATATAGGGGCACTCCACCGAAACATCTTACAAGGTCAAAATAGTAATGAGCCCGCAAAGCTTTTGCTTCACCAATAATCTGATTCTTATCCGCGTCAGAAATTGTTGCGTCAATATTGGATATCCTGTCCAGGATCACATTCGTTCTTTGAATCCCTTTGTAATCTGCTGTCCATCTGTATGCAATCACGGCATTAGAGGCATCATCAAGGAAATCGCCCAACTGCTCATACCCGGCACCGCCCCGGTCCTTTGAATTATAATCGTATTTTGTATTATCGCTGCGCATTTCATCCATATAAAATGCATAGTACGCAACATCTCTTAACGGGACATATGCACCTACTACAGCCTGTTTAAAGTCGTCGGCTGTTTTATAAAAATTCCCTTCATTGATCTGTCCTTCAGGAAAAAGTACAAGAAAATCCTTTTTACAGGAAACGGTACATAAAACTATCAATATCAGACTAATATGTAGTAATTTTTTCATTTTCAAATAATTGATAAATTAGAAGTTTATGTTGGTGCCTAACATAAATGTTCTTGGAATCGGATATGAACCGTTATCAAGACCACCCTTGGTTTGATTGTCACGTGAATCATTTACTTCAGGATTTTGCCCTGGGTATTTGGTAAATACAAAAGCCTGCTGAACACTGGCATAGAGTCTTACACTTTTTAGATATTTCAACTGTTTACTATTTAATGTGTAACCCAGCGCAATATTTTTAACTGTCAGATAATCTCCATCAAAGACCCAATTGGTATTGGTTGTTCGGTAAAGCTCTGTCGTATTGCTCAATGTTCTGGGAACTTTTCCGTTTCCGGGATCAGTTTCAGAACGCCACCTGTTCTGCATGTTTTTATCAATGTTAAAAATGCCGTCAAGATTTTGTTCGTTCTGAAGATTAATATTCATAATCTTATTTCCTCCCTGGCCGGCAATGATGATGTTCAGATCGAAATTTTTGTATTGGAAATTATTGGTGATACCGTAAATAAATTTAGGATTTGGATTACCGATAAATGTTCTATCTGCAATATCAATTTTGTTATCTCCACTTACATCTTTCATTTTTGCAGTTCCTATGGCCGATGTTGCCTCTTTGGGCGAATTATCAAGATCTGCCTGGTTCGTGTAAACTCCCTCGTAGATATAACCATAAAGTTCACCAATAGGATGTCCTTCTGCCGTACGGTTATAATCATTGTAAGTGGCAGTTCCTCCAATAGGCGTATCGTTTAAAAGTTTCATCACTTTGTTCTCATTAAAAGTGATGTTAAAGTCAGTAGTCCATTTTAGCGGTCCACTGAGATTATCGGAGCTGATCTGGATTTCATGTCCCCACATTTTGAAGTTTCCCAAATTATATGAAATTACCGAATACCCTGAAGCATAAGGAATTTGCAGGGAAGAGAGCATGCCATTTGTATTCTTTACATAATAATCATAACTGACCGTTATTCTCCGGTTGAATAGATTCATATCTAATCCGATGTCGGTCTGTTTGGAGGTTTCCCAGGTTAGATTTTTATTCCCCAAAGTTGTTATAGACATGCCCTTGGTAGTCGTATTGTCAAAAACATAATTCGTGGCGCTTAATAATGAAACTTGTGTATAGTTTCCGACATTAAAATTACCCGTAAGCCCATAGCTGCCTCTTATCTTGAGGAAAGGAATAATATCCGATTTCGGAAAAAAGGATTCATCGCTCATGATCCATCCAACAGAAGCCGAAGGAAAGTTTCCATATATCTTATTCTCGCCAAAACGGGATGAACCATCCCGGCGAATATTAAAGCTAAAATAATAACGTTTTTTAAAGTCATAGTTTATCCTGGCAAACAGAGAAGCTAAAGACCATGCCGTATTATTTGTAGTTCCGGTCGTAGTGGTGGCTGCTACAATCCATGGTATGGCATCATTTGCAAAACCGCTTCCATTAATCGAGCGGTTATTTTGGTTGTATTTTTGTGCACTGTAGCCCGCAAGTAAATCGATACTGTGTTGCTTGGTAACATAGGCGTAAGTGGCAGTATTTTCAACCAACCATGAGGTATAATTGTAGGAAGATTCTGCGGCAGTAGCAACAGTACGTGGGGGAGGAGAGCCAAATGTGCCATACAGTTTACTATAGTATGCATTGTAATCTGTTGCCCCTAAATCTGTATTTACTGCAGTTTTTAGATGCATGTTCTTCAGAATTTCAACATCTGCATAAGCATTACCAAGCAACCTGTAGGTATTTTGGTTAACAGACAAAAGCTGTGCCTGCTGTACAAAATTGGGTAATGCATACATACCAAAAGAACTGGTATTCAGGTTATAGTTCTTGGTGTTATCATAAATATCAATTAAGGGAGAACTCGTCATGGCGCCACTTATAATTTGCCTGTTGCCATCAATTGACGCAAGGGTATTATGATCAATTTGAAAAGTGGGCGCCAGATTAAATCCAATCTTTACCTTGTCGACAGGTCGGTATTCATTGTTGCTTCTGAATGCATAATGCTGTGTTTTAGTATTAAGAACAACTCCATCCTGGCTGAAATAGGTAAAAGAAGAACTTGATGAAACTTTATCGTTTCCCGAAGTCAAGGTAAGTGAATAGTTTTGAATAGGAGCATTTCTTAAAACGGCATTATACCAATTTGTTCCTTTCCCATATTTTGAGGGGTCTGCATATTGGGCAGGTACGTCTCCCTGGCCCGTTACCGGATTTTTCCAGTTTTCATATTTGATCTTATCTTCGTAATACCCTTTCATGAAAGTGGCAAATTCGTTTGCGTTCATCAGATCAGGTCTTCCACGCTGAGGAACCGATTGGATTCCAAAATAAATATTGGCTGATAAATAGTTATGGCCTTTCCTGGCTTGTTTTGTTGTTATGATAATAACGCCATTGCTAGCGCGGCTGCCGTAAAGTGATGTTGCTGCAGCATCTTTCAACACGCTGAAACTTTCAATATCATCGGAATTTATTGTGTTTATGTCACCTGTAATGGGTTGTCCGTCGATAACAAATAAAGGCTGGTTACCCGAAGTCAGAGATGCAGCTCCTCTGATTCTAAAGGCCATACCTTGTCCGGGGCGTCCTGTAACCTGGCTAACCTGTAGACCGGCTATTTTACCCTGAAGTTTTTGACCAAACTCTGCAGCAGCTACATCTCTTACATCAGTAGCGTTAACTTTCGTTACTGCGCCTGTAAGATCCCTTTGTTTCTGTGTGCCATAGCCTACTACCACAAATGGATCCAATACGGAAATGGTAGGAACCAGTTTAAGATCCAATGTTAACTGTCCGGTAAAAACTACTTTTTCACTTTTGTATCCGATATTGGAAAAGATCAAAACTGAATTTGCTTTGGGCACATTGATACTGAACTTCCCTTTCTGATCACTCATTACGGCAATAGCCGTCCCTTCGATGCGAATATTCACACCTATCAGTGTTTCTCCATTGTTTGCATCGGTAATGGTACCGGTAATTTTTAATTTTGGTTGTAATTCTCTAACAAACTGGCTTTTAGAAAATTTTAAAGAAATCCTTGTTTTCAGAGTAAAATTGTCATTTGCATGTGCCTGTAAGATTCCGAAAATCATTAGAATAACAGTAATTCTTAAAAACAGTAGAAATTTCATGATATCGAGTTTTGTAATGGTTTTGTCGTTAAACAAACTGTCGAAATAACATTTCAAATGTATCAAGAATTATTTAAACTTTCATAGAAAACAAAAAAGGCACCCCAAAATGTGGGATGCCTTTTCAGAATCAGACAGTTTTGAAATTTAGGATGTTAATTGTTCAATGAACCTTGTATCATCCAGTTGATGATCTTATCGGTATTCGCTTTTGAAATATATCCTGTTCCGGGATGTCCATTCTGTAGCTTCGAGTAAATCGTACTGGAAGTGTAGGAAGAAGGTTTTACATATCCTCTGCTGACCAGGTTGTTGTAATAGGTTGAGGCATTTGAAGATGAAGACCATCCATGTCTATGACAACTCTCGCACATGTTGAGTACCGGGATCACATCTGTGGCAAACGATAGTCCGGGTGTTCCTGCAGTTGTGAAATTCCATGTCATGGCTGACATCATCATATTTCCTGCTACATCTTTGGCTCCGGTAGACATTGAGGCTGTATAAACTGTTCCTGCTGCAAGTGCTGTCGACGGTGTAAATGTTGCCGTAGTTCCTGAATAGGTAACTGTTCCTGCGACTGCAGTGTTGCCATTTTTCAATGTAAATGCTGAAGTAGTAATTGATGCAGATGTCATTGCTTCATTGAATGTTATGCCCACTACCTGACTGGTTGCGACACCTGTGGCATTGCTGGCCGGAGATGTAGAAACCACTGTTGGTGGCGCGAGATCGAGGGCTGTACCGATCGTAAAACTGAAGGTATAGTTGCTGGCCATTGTATTGCCTGCAACATCCTTGGCGCCGGTTGTAACGGTTCCTGTATAAGCTTTGTTGGGAGACAGGTTGCTTGTCAATGTGAGCGTAGCTATTGTTCCTGTATAACTGACTATGGCAGCAACAGGGGTAGTCCCTTGCATAAGGGTAATGGTCGATGATGTGATTGTTGCCGGATCCATCTCTTCACTGAATGTAATATTGATGGTCTTGTTGAGGGTTATACCTGTTGCGGTATTCGTAGGATCTGTTAAAGTCACTGTTGGGGGAGCCTTGTCTGTAACTGTCGGATCTTTAAATACAATTTTTTCGCACCCGTTAAAAAGTACAAATGCGGTTACAATACTTAATGTTACTTTCCTCATAGGTTTATAGATTTTAGGCTACTAAAGTATTAACAATATTTTAAGAATTAAGTAGGAAAATACTTTATTAACAAAAAATGTGAATTATGCTGTTAAAGTTGGTTTTTAGGAATCAACTTATAAGCATAACAAGATCAGGTTAATGACAAAAAATATTGATTATTTAAAAGCGCTAAAATCAATTTCTTTAAAAAGAATTGGCGAGAATTAACAGCATAAATTGTGTAATTGTGCTACATATTGAGAATTTCTGATTTGATTAGCAGAGACTATACGTTGACTATTTCAATTTTGACAATCTCAAGCCCTTTCCTGATCTCTAAAGCTGCATAATAAACACCTACTACAACTGAAATCATTCCTGAAAGGAAAGAAATGAGTGCAATGATGTAAGTAGCTTTCATGTTTGTTACAAAATTAAGTCCGATGAGTAGAGAAGCAAAAATAAAAAAGGCAACCGCAATGTAATAGCTTGTTACTGCTTTTTTTACAAGAACTACCCTGAATGCAAAAAGTTCTATTTCCTGATTGATATTTTTTAAACGGTTCTCTTCAACCTTATTAAGGTTTCCATGTTTGGGCGGAGTTATCAGCTTTCGCTTTTCATCGGCAAGTGCTCTTATGCGTGAGACGACGAGTGAATACTTGTTGTTCATGCCCAGCAAAAGTAATCCACATGCTGAAATCATGATTCCGGGAGCCAACATGGCCTGGATGACACTGGCAATTAATAGTTCCATGACATTTTAATTATTGATCGTGGTGAATATTATTTCTTTAAATGAAGTTCAATTTCTTTCAATACTTTTTGATGTGCCAGTTGATTTTCAAGCACATTTTTCAATTGCTCTTCCATCAGCAAATTGAGTTTTTCGTGCAAATTCCTGATTTCAATTTCGGCTTTGAGATTAATCATATAGTCGTTTTCAGCCCTTTTGCGGTCAATTTCTTCTTTTCTGTTTTGGCTCATCATGATGATAGGGGCTTGTAAAGCAGCTATACACGATAGAATCAGATTCATCAGGATAAAAGGATATGGATCAAAAGAGGCTTTTCCTATTGCCAATACGTTGTATGTGATCCAGACTCCAAGTAAGACCATGAAAAAGATGATAAACTTCCAGCTTCCTCCAAACAGTGCAACTTTATCCGAGATCTTTTGACCCTTGCTCATTACCTCAATCGGTGGATTGTGAAGACTGGTAGTCATTAGTGTTTCTTCATCTATGGCTTTGGCAACAAGCTGATGTAATTTCTGGATGTTTGCATCTTCTGACTTTCCAATGTATTCAATGCCTCCTTTTCTATTCTTTTTCATGTTAATTATTTTTAGATGTAATTATTTTTGATCAGTCAATAAGGGTTACAGATGAAGCTTTAAAACAGGCCCAGATTTTGCTACCCTGTTCGAGGCTGAATTTTTGAACCGACTCTGCTGTTAGTTGAGCGTGTAAAAGAATGCCGGCATCAATTGTGATTTCAAATCCATGTCGTGAAGGATGAAGGTCGGTGATAATCCCATGAAAATTGTTGCGGGTACTCAGATCGGGTTTGTCCAAACTGAGTACGATGTTTTCATGATTGATCAATACAAAACCTTCTGTTAATAAGGGGTTTCCATAACAATAGATTGGATTTCCGGGAGAAACTTCTGCCCTTAGTAAATCTGAATCCGGTTCCCGACTTACCTTGGCTTTGAAAAAGTTGCGGTGTCCGGAGAGGTTGGCAATAAACGATGACTTTGGACGCTCAAAAACTTCATAAGGAGTACCCGTATGGATAATCGTCCCCTTTTCAATAATCGAAACCCTTTGAGCCATAGCGAGTGCTTCTTCAAAACTATGCGTGACATGAATTATGCTGACACCGTTCCGGTTGATTTTCCGGAGTAAAGCCCTCAGCTCGTGTTGGAGACTAACATCTACAGCCGATAAAGGTTCATCGAGGAGTAAAACTGATGGCTTCAAGGCCAAAGTTCTGGCAAGTGCCACCCGTTGTTGTTCCCCTCCGGAGAGACTATCGGGTTTCCTGTAGAGTAAATGCAGGATTTCCAGTTCCAGAGAAAGTTCTTCAACGCGTTGACCAATCGACTTTTTATCAAGTTTGAGTCGTTTTAGAGAATAGGCAATGTTATCATAAACATTCATATGTGGAAAGAGCGCCAGATCTTGAAATACCAGGCCAAAGGGACGTTTCCATGCAGGGGCATCTGTATAATCTTTTCCTTTGAAGATGATATTTCCACTGTCACAATATGTTAAACCTGCGATCAATTCCAGTAAAACTGATTTCCCGGCACCAGAAGGGCCCAAAAGGACAAAGTATTCTCCCGCTTCAACCCTGAAACTGATATCGTGGAGTTGAAATTCGCCGGTTTCATAGTATATATTTCTCAGTTCAAGCATCTTTTTTCTTTCTTTTTTTCCGGCTTACAGAATCATCATTTTTGGAAAGCAGTCTGAGTAAAATGAAGAATATCAACGATATCAGGATTACCAGAACGGCTATTGGCCGTGCATACTTAAGACCATATGCTCCGAACCATTCCCATAACATTACAGAGGAAGTCATCGGGTGATAGGCTATGATCACAACAGCTCCAAACTCACTCATGCCGCGTGCAAACATCATGATTAGTCCTGACAAAATGCTTCGCCAAGCCAATGGAAGGGAGATCGTGAAAAATACCTGTGAAGGGGTGGCTCCCAGATTGAGGGCTGCCTGTTCAAGTCTTAAGGGTACAGAAGCAAAGCCTTCTCTAGCTGCATTCAATAAGAACGGCAGACTCACAAAAGCCATTGCCATTGCTATTCCGGCAGGTTTACCAATAAACTCGATGCCCAGATGAGCCATTCCGCTTCCAAAAAATGAGTCTTTCGAAAGGAAACCAAGTAGTGCGATACCTGCTGCAGAATGAGGGATGACTACGGGGAGATCAACAAGGCCTAGTACAAATCTACGGAAAGGAAATTGTTTGCGTGCAAGCATATATGACAACGGGATCCCGGGAATGGCAAGGAGCAATGTGCCTAACATGCTGGCTACGAGTGTTAAAATTATGCTTTCCCTGACATCACGATTCTGCGAAACCTGAAACAGTTCAGGCCATGTCGATTTTATCATTAACCCAAGCAGAGGGGCAATGATAAATAGGAGCGCTAATCCCCCCAATAAAGAAGAGATAATGTAAAAGGTACTTGTTCGCTTCAAAACGTACAATTGATTTTACACAAAGATAGAAAAGGGTTGAATACATTACCATATCTTTGTTATACCTGAAAAGTTAATTTATAAAAACAAATTGGTATGGATATAAATGATGCTCAGCTAAAAGTTGATACATGGATTAAGACTGTAGGAGTGCGCTATTTCAGTGAGTTAACCAATCTGGCACTGCTTACAGAAGAGGTAGGGGAGCTTGCTCGGATTATTGCCCGCAAATATGGGGAACAAAGTTTTAAGGATAGTGATAAGGATACCGATATGGCAGATGAGATGGCTGACGTGTTGTTTGTATTGATCTGTCTGGCTAATCAAACCGGGGTGGATTTGACTGCAGCATTTGAACGGAATCTCGAAAAGAAGTCATTGCGTGATGGCACAAGGCATCTGGACAATCCAAAGCTTTATTAATGAACTAATGGAATTATTTTCTGTGTAGAGACGCAATATTTTGCGTCTCATTTTGTAATATTTTGCGTCTCTAAATGATGTTAGCTAATAAAACATTTTTAGATCTTATTATTTTTGTGCTCTTGTTCGAAGAGCGCTTTTAATTGTGGTTTGACATCTGATGCCAGTGATTTTCTATAATTCATAATAGTAAATTGGAGTAATGCATAGTGCACCGGGACCTGTTGATCATCGGGAAAAGAGGCAATGAAATTATTGATATATGACTGTGCAACAACATAATCATGCCATTGACCAAGTTTGATTTCTACAAATTGTAAATGAACCCTTTCAACCGGAATGATTTGAGTGACGTTATCATGGCCCTTCCAGATCTTCAGCAGATAAGCTATCTGTTTCAGTTTTGTTCTGACTGAATGTAATTGTGCAGTATTGAGTTTGCCACGTGTCATTTTTTTGACAAGGTTAAACTTATCTAATATGATTGTTTGGCCACGAAGTGAGATGTTCTCGGAAGGATAAGTGCTTATCGTTTCTGAAATAATGTTGCGCAACATGGCAAAATCCCTTTCAGGTTCATACCCAAGCATCTTTTTTTCAAAGGCCTTGATAGCTTTTTTCTCATTTTTATTGAGGTAATGGATGTATTCAGAATAGGATGCATCCATTTCTTTTTCAAGATGAAGAGCTAGCTTTTTCTGGATTTGAATATCGCGGATATGGCCTGCAAGTTTGAAAAGTTTTCGGAAATTTGAAAGCATTACTTTAGTACTGATCACATCGGGTTCGAGTGCTTCAAAGAAAAGAAAAAGTGCACGTAATCTTTTCATACACAGCCGCATTTCATGAACTGAGATTACCGTATAATCCTTTCTGCTTTCATTATAGTATTCTGTGAAAAGTAGTTGTTGCTTTTCGAAATAATTAATTAACCTCTCAGTCATTGCATTCTGAATTACATTTGTGTTTCTCCTCATAAAGATAGAGAAAGTATTATTACTATGATGCAAATGTATAATTTTGATTAAAATTTTGATTCTTGATGCTTTTCCTTGTTTAACTGAGTATTTATTGTTTTTCCATTTACGCATGAAAAAAATAGTTATCATTTTGCTTTTAATCATTACCGGATTACCTGTTGTTGCTGTTGCCCAGAATTATATCCTTAGCGGGATAGTGATTGACCAGGCAAAGAATACTCCAATTGCATTTGTTAAGATCGGGATCAACAATAATAAATATTCCACAATATCGGATATCAACGGTTTGTTTTCCATACGTTTAAATGAACCAATTCGACAACTTCTTATTGTTAATCCCGGATATCAGTCTCAGTTAGTTGATGCTTCTGATAAAAGTAGTCCTTTGGTAATTAAACTTGTTTCGGATAAACTCTCTTCTGACTCTGTGACAGCTGAGCGTTCAGATATCTATCATTATATTGATAGTGTGATGCACATTGACCAGTATGCAGAAATCAAAAGAAGGCAGGAATCCATGTTGTCAGGTGAGATACCGATAGGTTGGTTTTCTTTGGATGTGAGTAAATTGAAACGATATAACAGTTTTGAGGGTTTTTATCTTGGAGTCGGTGGACATACCAATGAAAAACTATTCCGATCGGTTTCTTTGGGTGGATTTTGGGGGTATGGTTTTAAAGATAAAAAGACAAAACAGGGAGTTGACCTATCGATATGGCCGGATAAATTAAAGCATTTAACTCTTAATGTCGGGTATAGTTACGATACACAAGAGGGTGGAGGTAGTCAGTTTTTCGATGAAAAGAGCGAAATATTGGACCCTTCTTCTTTCAGGTCTTTTTATGTAGATAAGATGAATTACGAAGAGAGGGTGCGTTTTTCTGTATCCTATAAACTTTCCAACACAACTTTTTATTGTGCTGTTCAACAACGCATCATTAATCCTGGTTATGATATCCTTTATGGTGTTAAAGTTTTAGTGCCACCTCAGTATTATAATGTTTCCGGGTTTGTTGCCGGCATCCGTTGGGCACCGGGAAAGTCATTGAATCCAATTCAAAGCGAGGCCTATACCAATAGTTTTTTTAATCCAGTGTTATGGTTTCAGTTAACAAGTGGGATTTCCGGATTGCGTAAAGGCAATTACGATTATAATCGTTTCGAAGGGAAATTACATTTAACGCATAAAGAGCATCATTTGGGAAGAAGTTCGCTTTTAGTAATCGGGAATTATCTGGATGGAAAAGCTCCTGATTTTGAATATTTCAATGGAAGAGGCTCTTATGGAAACTTTGGCTTGTATGCCTCCGGTAGTTTTGTGACCATGCATCCCAATGAATTTTTGAATGACAGAAGTATTGGATTGTTCTTTACACATTCATTTGGAAACTTCTTCCCACATACTGAAATATTTAATCCTTTTCCGGCATTGGTTGTAAATTATGGGTGGGGAAAACTGAATTCGATTCCCTCTTATTTTTATCTCCCGGTTACGGATATGCACCTGGGATTTCTGGAGGCCGGGGTTCAGATCAATAATCTGCTTGATCTCAAAGTCTATGGGTTAGGATTAGACGCTTATTACAGAATGGGTGCATACAGTAATTCTTCTGTAAAAGAGAATCTGGTTTTTAAAATTGTCATCAGCTTCCCAGGGAAAGATTAAATCCTTTGAGTTACCATGGGTGTTTTTAATAAGAGCATCCGTTAAATTGTAGAGACGCAATATTTTGCGTCTCTAAGTTAGGGAGATCTTCATTACGAGAGACGCAAAATATTGCGTCTCTACATGTTTGGATAGCAGAATATGATAAATGTTCTCTTTTGTGGCAGTATTCCACATAAATACGCCATTATCAAATATTAAAGCCCAACATTTGTTTTGAAAAGCTTAATAGCAATCGCCAAAAGAATCACCCCAAAAAATTTTCGCAATACTGTTAATCCATTCTTACCGAGTAGGTGTTCAATATATTCTGTTCTTTTTAGGACGATATATACAAAAATCAGGTTGATGATAATCCCTATAACAATATTCTCGACTTTGTATTCAGCCCTGATAGCCAATAATGTCATGAAAACACCGGGGCCGGCCAGTAAAGGGAATGCCAGCGGGACTATTGAAGCTGTCTCAGCCTCAACTTCTTTCATGATCTGAATACCAAGGATCATTTCGAGTGCCATGATAAAAATGATCACAGATCCTGCTATTGCAAATGAAGCCAGATCAATACCGATCAATTTAAGCAATTCATTTCCAAGGAAAAGAAAAACCAGCATGATCACAAATGCTACTAAAGTTGCCTTACCGGATTGAATATTTCCAACTTTATTCCTTAAAGAAATAACGATAGGCATGTTTCCAGAGATATCTATTATCGAAAATAGTATTAGTGTTGTGTTAATAATCTCTTTTACACTGAATTCCATAGATGAGTAGTTTTTTGCAAAGGTAGTGTTAATAAATATGCAAAACGCATAAGAAGATAGCTATTTAGAAAATAATGATTTTATCGTTTTTGGTAAAATTACACAATGTGTTAGTCGTTTTCATTATTGATCTTTCATTCGACCAATAATTAAACATTTCTTAATAAAAGAAGTTTATGTCTGATATAATATGATTTTACTACAACTAAAAATGGATAAATTGAAAGAGGAAAAGTTGGCAGTCGTTCTTGAAGTAAGGTATTTAACAGAATCGGTATTTATTATACGTTTTGAAAAAAATGGATTGATTTTTAAAGCAGGTCAATATATTAAGTTGGGAACTTCCGATCATGATGAACGACGGGAATATTCTGTTTACAGTTCAGTATCCGCAGCATATCTGGAGGTTTTAGTTCAGTTGGTTGATGAGGCCTCTTTCTCATATCGTTTAAGCAAACTTCGATCAGGAGATAAGCTCTTTGTTTGTGGCCCTTTTGGATCGTTTAATCTTGAAGATACCTGGAAGGAAGACAAAAATATTTTTATTGCATCCGGGACAGGGATCTCACCTTTTCACAGCATGGTATTATCATTTCCTGAATTAGATTACACGTTGCTTCACGGGGTTCGAAATCTGAATGAAGGATATGAACGAGCAGTTTATCATGAGGCAAGATATATTCAATGTACTTCAGGTGAACAGGGCAGTGAGTTTTATGGCCGGGTAACTGATTATCTTCGTAAATATAAGCCTGATCCTAAGGTACATTATTATTTATGTGGCAATAGTGCAATGATAGATGAGGTATGGAATCTCCTGAAAATGGCAGATGTGCCTATTGCCAACATTCATGCTGAAATATATTTCTAAATAATCCGTTAAGATTTTATCTTTGCGATATGTTTGCTCAAACATATTCATCATGAAAACAGATAAAATAAAGCCCGAATACAAAATTTGGCTCTCAGCTGAAACAGGTGAGGGAATTATGGGTGATGGGAAATGGCAAATTCTGAAGGCTATTGAGAAGACGGGATCGCTCATGGCTGCAACAGAATTGCTTGGTTTAACTTACCGGCGTACCTGGGGAGACTTGAAAAAAATAGAAGAACAGTTGGGCATTCAGTTGCTTGACAAGAGTCGTGGCGGAAAAGATGGAGGCACTTCATCACTTACTCCTGAAGGGAAAAGATTGGTTCTGGCCTTTGATCATTTACATGAACGAATGGATGGGATTATACAATCAGCTTTCAAAGACTTTATCCGTGAGATTACAAATGACATTCCCGATACTTTTGAAAATACACATCTCTAAATATTTATTTGTATGAACAGATCTACTTCTGTTTTAGGTTTTATTCTGTTAATAGGGATATTAGCAGGTTGTAATCAGTCAAAAACCAACAATCAAAAACTTATTGTATTTCATGCCGGAAGTCTGAGTATGCCCATGAAAGAGATAGCTGCTGCTTTCGAAAAGGAAAATCCCGGTGTACGGGTTTTGCTGGAATCGGGAGGAAGTGTAGCCTGTGCCCGGAAAATTACTGATCTTAAACAACCTTGTGATGTCATGGCTTCTGCCGATTACAAGGTTATTGATCAACTCCTTATTCCTCAATATGCAGATTGGAACCTTGCATTTGCATTAAATGAAATGGCAATTGTTTATGCTCCCAAAGCGAGGTTTGCCGATTCAATGAATGTCAGGAACTGGTATAAACTTTTGGAGAGACCGGATGTCAGTTTCGGACGGTCAGACCCTAATGCCGATCCTTGTGGTTACCGTGCAGTACAATGCATGCAGCTTTCTGAACGCTTTTATAAGAAACCCGGTCTTGAAAAGAGATTACTGTTGAAAGATAATGCCTACATCCGTCCCAAAGAAGTAGACCTTTTGGCTTTATTGGAGAGCAATACCATTGACTATGCATTTCTGTATCGTTCAGTAGCAGAGCAGCATCACCTGAGATATTTAGTGTTACCCGATTCTGTAAACCTTAAAAAGAAAGAATTGGCGAGTTGGTATGCTACATCATCAGTTCAGATTAATGGAAAGAAACCGGGAGAAAAGGTTGCTCAGAAAGGTGAACCCATGATTTATAGTATTACCATTCTAAAAAATGCACCCAATAAGGAGATTGCAGAAAAGTTTGTTGCTTTCCTTGTAGATCCTTTAAAGGGGAAACTGATTTTGGAGAAGGATGGTCAACCTTGTCTGACTCCTGCAGTTGCAAAAGGATTTGATAAGTTGTCAGAACCGCTGAAGAAGCTTTCAGTAAACTGGTAGGGACAGGTCGCGACCTGTCCCTACCAGTGTCATTTACTCATCGTTTCGGCCAGTTTCACTGCATTATATGCATTGGCAACACCACCGGAAATAGATAACTCATTAAACCGAACTTTGGGTCTTTTGGTGCTTCCTTCTTCGGGCAGGAAGACCTTATGGGTGTAAACCGTTGCCGATTTCATAATACATTCTTTTATTTTAGCAGCAGATAAACCCGGGTAGTATGAACGTAATAATGCAGCCAGTCCTGCTACCATGGGTGATGCCATACTTGTACCATCATTCTCTTTGTATTGGTTGTTTGGTTTCAGGTTGTAAATACTTACACCCGGTGCAAAAATGTCGACCTCTTTTTTACCATAATTGGAAAATGAAGCTGGTAGATCTTTGCCTTTTTTGTATGAAGAGGCTCCAACTGTAATCCAGCTGGCTTTAACATCCATCTTATCAAGTAAAATATTAGAAGGAAAATTATCAGTAGTGTCTACGTCTTTTGCGTCATTTCCGGCAGCATGAGCAAACAATACATCATGTGCAACAGCATCTTTTACAGCATCGTCTACAAACTTCTTTTGAGGTGAATAGTCTTTGCCAAAACTCATGTTAATGACTTTGGCTCCCATTTTAGTAGCGTAACGAATGGCTAAAGCAATGTCTTTGTCGCGTTCATCGCCATCAGGAACCACCCTGAGTGACATTATCTTAATATTTTCAGCAACACCTTTTACCCCTATGTTATTATCTCGGTTGGCTCCAACAATACCCGCTACATGGGTTCCATGTTCCGGATCGGGACCAACAACATCGTTATTCCCGTATTTTACGTCAGTGATATCTTCAGGATTATCGCCAATTATATCACGTGGATTGAAACTAATATTATTCTGAAAATAGAATTTTACAAAAGCCTGTTTCAGATATTCTTTAAAGTCACTCTTGTTAAAACTTTTTTGTTTATAAAGGAACAAAAGTAGCTCTTTGGAAAACTTCAGACTCTTTAAAGTGTCAGGATTAAAAGTTTTTAAATCTTCGAGGGTATACTCTGATTTCTGAAGTTGTTTACACATTATACTATCAGCAAACTGATAATTGGCTGCAAATGTTGTGATCTTATCTGCTTCCTTTTTGGCTTTATCAAATTCATCAAGGAATTTTGGTTTAATCATTTTATATAAGTGATATTCAGCAGTATCTTTTAATTTCACCTGATTAGGATCTACATCCTTGTATTTCGGATCCAGTTTTTTGTATAGCCGACACAATTCAGTATTCTCATATATAATATTTTCGCCTTTGCTATTTCCAAGAAAAGACCAACCATGGATATCATCAACATATCCATTGTGATCGTCATCAATTCCATTGCCGGGAATCTCCACATCGTTAGTCCATACTTTATCTTGCAGGTCTTCATGAAAAATATCTACTCCACTATCAATGATAGCAACAATAACAGTTTTCGATTTCTTTCCTTTTAATAGTTCCCCATAAGCACGATCTACGCTCATTCCAAACTTTCGGTCTTTGGATAGATCCTGATTATACCAGTTTTCTAATTTACTGGTAGTTTTATTTGCAGTGGTGGCATTTTGTGCATTAACAACAGAAAAAAATTGTGTTGCTACGAAGAGTAGCAACACAATTGAAGTTTTATAAGTCATAGAACAATGATAATCGTTTTCAGGAAAGATCCTGTATTATTTTATTTTTCTTATTCTGGTCTCAATCATACCCTTGAAGCCTTTGTCGAGTCTGGTGTTATCCAGTTTTCCAAGAGATGCACTCTGAGCTTTAAGTATTGGTAAAGATTTCACTCCCAGAGTCATTAACGCCTGATTGAGATAAACTTCAGTGAGCTGTCCCCAATCATGTGCATAATCTTCATACAAATCTACAGCGGGGATCATCCCATTGTAATAATCACCCTGTCCGTTTGCATTGATAGTACGGAAGCTGATTGCATACATATCGTAACCGCCAACAGGAATACCAATAAATCCAACCGGTTTACCATAAGTGGTTTTACCGATTAAAGTTACATTCATGTATGGCTTCAGGTTATTGATTAACAATTCACTGGCAGAAGCTGTAGACTTAGTGACGATAAAAACAACATTCTGAACATTAACGCTTCCTTTCTTTTTGAAGTTGGTGGTTTTAAAGTAATTAAAACTATCAAAAAGATCGCCATAGGAATAAGCCTGATCAGGAGGAGGAAGTTTATATGCCTTTGTTAAAGCGCTGTAAGTACTCGTCTTTACGATATTATTGAAATCGTAAGTATACATAGTCTTTGTGCTATCCGTCCCTACGGTGTTAGGTGCAATAAGGTCGGCCATATATTCTGAAGTCCCAACCGAACCACCACCATTGTATCTTAAATCAATCACGAGATCAGTAACCCCCTGGGCTGCAAAATTGGCAAATTTAGTATCAAGTTCGGTTTTGATTTTGGAGATATCAATGAAAGAACTAAAAACCAAATAGCCTACTTTTCTGGCCCCAAAGGTATAAACAGAATCAAATGGAACTGGGTCAATATTATAGACTCCGGCATTGAGTATTTTTGTTATAGTAGTGGCATCTGGTTTTTTGAAAATAAATGTTGTTGTATTACTGTAATATACTGCGTTTACAACCATATTGATATTAACCGAACTACCACCTACATCACTGCCATCATAAGCGATATTAGTGCTTCCATTGATAGTCGTAATCTGCCAGCCTTTACGAATACCTGCAGTATAAGCCGGAGAACCTTTTGTTACATCTTTTACTCTTAGGTCAGATAGGTTAGCTGAATTTGGATAAAATATTTCAATTCCAAAATCTCCTTGTGATACACCTTGTCCAATCAGACTAGCTATAGCACCACCTTTATCAATGAAACTATACCGGTCTTTAGGAACGGTAGCATACCGTGTTAATTTCGCGAACAATGAGTCGTTATTGGCAAAAGTTCTTGGTTTTAATACATCATATGCGGGTATGAGATCACTGAAAAGGTACTCATCCTTGAAAAGGTAATATAATGTATCTTTCGAAAGATCTTTTGCAGTAACAGGAGCTGGACCAGGGTTGTTTTTTTTACAACCTGTAGTGAAAATCCCAACCATTAATACAGTTAGAATTAGGAGTTGATAGAGCGTTTTCCGGTACATAGTATTTATATTTTAAAACATGAAACGAAATTACAGATTATTTCGTATTAAACACTGAGAAAAATAATTGTGTTCAAATCGTTATTATTTGACATTATCTTTACCAAAAAGTTTAATCTTCTTTTCATGTCAATAGAAATTTTAAACCTTACTAAATTTTACGGGCAACAAAAGGTGCTCGACGATGTAAATCTTTCACTTAAGCCCGGACAGATAACAGGTTTACTAGGCCCAAATGGTGCCGGAAAGTCTACATTGATGAAAATAATGGCTTGTTTTATCCCTCCTACAACAGGTTCTGTCTCTGTTTATGGATATGATGTGATGAAAGATTCTTTGAAAGTGAGGCAACTCATAGGCTATCTGCCTGAAAATAATCCATTATATCCTGAGATGTATGTAAGAGAGTTTCTCCTTTTTATTGCAGGGTTGTACGATTTGGGTAAAAAATCAAAGTCCAGGGTAGATGAACTCATCCATATGACAGGACTCCTGGCAGAATCAAATAAGAAAATCGGGACCTTATCGAAAGGATATAAACAACGTGTAGGATTGGCCCAGGCATTGATGCATGATCCACAGGCACTGATTTTGGATGAGCCCACTTCGGGCCTCGATCCTAACCAGTTGACTGAGATCCGTAATCTGATCCGTGAAATCGGTCTAACCCGGACTGTCCTGCTTTCTACACATATCATGCAGGAGGTAGAAGCGCTCTGTCAAAGGACGGTAATTATCAATAAGGGCAAAATAGTTGCCGATGGCAATACAGTAAATATTTCTGTAGGAATTGGAGTGAAGGAAGTAATAACTGTTGAGTTTGAAACTAGTGTAGATGTTGAAAAACTTTCTTCAATACCTGGTGTAACGAAGGTTACTTCATTGAATTTGCATAAATTTGAACTCGAAGCCGCATCCGGAAGTGATATCAGGGCTGAGGTTTTTAGATTTGCGGTAGAGCAAAAGTGGGTTGTAGTGGCTTTGCAGAAGGAAGAACGCAACCTGGAAGATGTCTTCAGATTATTAACAATCTGATAAATTATAATATTCAATCTCCGGAAAGACAATTTTACATAAAATTAATAATTTATACAGTATTTAGAATCGGGCACAATAAAAAAAAGTGTAATTTTGCCTCGTTGTGGAAAGATTTCATTGATTGCAACCACGAAAAAAAATGCTAAAACAATTCATTTTGCTTTCGTACAATTGGTCCTTCCCGCTTAACTTATTTTTAATCAACTTATTCAATATTTATCATGGGATACTTATTTACCTCGGAATCCGTTTCAGAAGGACATCCGGACAAAGTAGCCGATCAGATCTCAGATGCTTTACTTGACGAATTTCTTCGTTGGGATCCGGAATCGAAGGTTGCGTGTGAAACATTAGTGACTACAGGCTTAGCTGTTTGTAGTGGTGAAGTGAAAACCAATGGTTATGTAGACATCCAAAAGATTGTTCGTGAAACAATTCAAAAGATCGGATATACAAAAGCAGAATATCGGTTTGATTATAATTCTTGTGGTATTATTACTACAATTCATGAACAATCAAGCGATATCAACCAGGGAGTAGAAAGAGCAAATGCTGAAGAGCAGGGTGCCGGTGATCAGGGTATGATGTTTGGTTATGCTACCAATGAAACCGACAATTACATGCCCCTTTCAATTGATCTGGCTCATCGTCTGTTGGAAGAACTTGCTGTTATTCGCCGTGAAAATAAAAAAGTAATGGACTATCTGAGACCCGATGCTAAGTCACAGGTCACGATAGAATATGCTGACAATGGTAAACCATTGCGCATAGATACCATTGTTATTTCAACACAACATGATGAATTTGTTATGCCTGCCGACAGTACTCCTGAAGCTTCAAAAGCAGCAGAGAAACTGATGCAGGAACGTATTCACAAAGACATTGCCGGTATATTGATTCCACGTGTGAAGAAATCTCTTCCGGTTCGCCTGAAGAAATTGTTCAACGATGATTACCGTCTGTTGGTTAATCCTACAGGTAAGTTTGTTATCGGTGGTCCTCATGGCGATACCGGCCTTACTGGCCGTAAGATTATCGTCGATACTTATGGTGGAAAAGGTGCCCATGGTGGTGGAGCATTCTCTGGTAAAGATTCTTCAAAAGTTGACCGTTCGGCTGCTTATGCTGCACGCCATATCGCCAAGAATCTTGTTGCTGCAGGTGTTTCCAGTGAAATTCTTGTCCAGGTAGCTTATGCAATTGGCGTTGCAGATCCTGTTGGTTTGTATGTCAATACATATAAAACAGCCAAGGTACGTGGTGCCGATGGTAAGATTTTGAACGATGGTGAGATTTCAAAGATTGTATCAGAAATTTTCAACCTTCGTCCTTTTGGGATAGTCAATCGTTATGGTTTGAAAGACCCTATCTTCGCACGGACAGCTTCTTACGGTCACTTTGGTCGTCCAACTGTTGAAGAAGAAGTTGAAGTTTACTATACTGACAAGGATACTGTTACACGTGTTGTTAATGGCAAAAATGTCAACTTCAAGAAAGTTAAATTCTTCTCATGGGAGGAACTGGATGCTGTTGCTGATGTTCAAAAAGCTTTCGGATTGTAATAAAACCGGATAGTATATTTTTAATAGAGGGTTGTTACAGATTATATCATGTAACAACCCTTTTTTGTTTTTTTTAAGTAACAATTAATCTTTTAGAGGGATTCAGTGTTTTCATTATTAACTTTGGAGCAAATATTGTAACATGAATAACATTACAAAGAATATATTAGGTGGGATAATTATAGCTTTTGTCCTTTTTTTGATGTGGTATTTTTCCACTCTTGTTATATATACATTGATTGCAAGTGTAATATCAATTGTTGGTAGACCAGTCGTCAGGTTTTTTGATAGAATCAGATTTCGAAAATATAAATTGCCACATGTATTAAGTGCATTACTTACTTTGATTGTAATTGTTGGTTCTGTTTTTTTATTGGCTTCGATATTTGTGCCGCTTATCATTAATCAGGCAAAAATGATTGCAGATATTAATGTCAATGCTATAAGTGCTGATATGCGTCTTCGTTTAAAGGGTGTACAGGATGTGCTACATCAATATGGCGTGTTGAGATATTATGAAAATCTGGATACTGTTTTGATTAGTAAGGCAAAAGAGATAGTTAGTCTTTCAACATTTTCAGATATTCTTGGAAGCATTGTAAATATTGCTTCAAATCTTTTCATCGGTATGTTTTCTGTGATTTTCATTTCTTTCTTTTTTCTGAAAGAAGAACACCTCTTTTCTAATATAATTTTGATCATGACTCCTGAGAAATCTCAGGAGAAAATTTCTGTAATCCTGAGAGATACTCGTTTATTGTTATCACGTTATTTTTCAGGAGTATGTTTTCAGATCTTTGTTATGATGACACTAGAGGTGACAGGTCTTACAATATTTGGGGTGCCCAATGCCTTATTAATCGGCACATTTGGAGGGATGATGAATATTATCCCTTATCTGGGTCCCCTGATTGGAGCTACAGCGGGAATATTGTTAGGGGTTTCTTCAATTGTGTCGATGGGAAACTACAATGATATCATACCAATTGCCTTAATAATTATAGGAGTATTTTCTTTTGCCAATATGGTTGACAATTTTGTGATACAACCCTTTGTGTTTTCAAACCGTGTTAAGGCACATCCACTTGAAATCTTTTTCGTGATACTGATGGCCGGGAGCATGGCCGGCGTACCAGGAATGATTTTAGCCATTCCTTCATATACTGTATTAAGAGTTATTGCCAGGGAATTCTTTGATAAGTTTAGTGTGATACATTCCCTGACTAAAAACCTGTGAGTTGATGATAAAACTACGATCAATAATGAAAGATTCATTCAGGCTGTTAGCCTGTCTGAGTTTTAAAAAGTTTATTAATATTTTACGACTTTCCTTTTCTTATCTGATTTCACGCTTTAAAGTCGCACCATTTCAAAGTGGTTTGCCTTATGCAATGTCTATTGAAGTGTCAACCTATTGTAATTTGCAGTGTACAGAATGTCCTTCAGGTCTTCGGAAATTTACCCGCCCTACCGGTAGGATTAATCAGGATTTTTTTAATAAAATCATTGATCAGGTGAAAGATCATCTGGTCTATCTGACCCTCTATTTTCAGGGCGAACCCTATACGCATCCTCAATTTCTTAGTCTGGTTCGTTATGCGCACGATAAAGGAATTTATACTGCTACTTCCACAAACGGACATTTTCTTACATTAGAAAATGCACAGGAGACCATTGAATCGGGTCTAGACCGGATCATCGTTTCTTTGGATGGATTAGATCAGAAGACCTATGCGACCTACCGCGTAAACGGAGATGTGGAGAAAGTTAAAACCGGTCTTCAGAATCTTGTCAATGCAAAAAAGAAGAACCAATCTAATTCTCCCTACATTATCCTTCAGTTCATCGTATTTTCACACAATAAAGATCAGATTGAAGCAATCAAAGCATTTGGTAAAGAGGTTGGCGTTGATGAAGTGCAGATCAAGAGTGCTCAGATTTATGATTTTGATAAAGCGGATAAATCATTGATCGATGACAACAAATATTCACGCTACACGCAAAAAGAAGACGGTGGCTGGCAAATAAGGTCAAAACTACCCAATCGGTGCTGGCGATTATGGGGTGCATGTGTGATGACCTGGGACGGCATGATCGTGCCGTGTTGTTTTGATAAAGATGCAGATCACCGACTGGGAAATGTAAACAATGATTCAATCAAACAAATCTGGAAGGATGATCCATATAAACAGTTTCGAAATAAGGTTTTTACAAACAGAAAGCAGATAGAAATCTGTAGAAACTGTAGTGAAGGATTGTAAATTAAAATCTCTTCAAGTGGATATTGTTGAAAATGTAGGGATGGCCCTTGTGGCCATCCTGTCCAATAATAAAAATGTTTATTTTATTGCCCTGGATGGCCACAAGGGCCATCCCTACATCAAAAAAAGGCCTCCCATTTTATTGGAAGGCTTTTAAAATTTTCTTCGTAATCTTATACCTGCATGATATCTTTTTCCTTGTGGTCAAAGATCTTGTCAACCTTGGTGATATAATTATCGGTTAACGTTTGAATTTCCTTTTCAAGATCCTTTATCTCATCTTCAGCAATACCATCTTTTTCAAGCTTTTTGGCCGCCTCATTGGCATGTCTGCGAATATTGCGCAAAGCAACTTTGGCAGCTTCACCCTCTGCTCTGGCTTTCTTGACCAGTTCTCTGCGGCGTTCTTCGGTCAGAGGTGGAAGATTGATGCGTAAGACCTCACCATTGTTGCTTGGTGTAAATCCAAGATTAGCATTGATGATGGCTTTTTCGATCGCATGGAGTGTGGTTCTGTCCCATGGTTGAATGACAATAGATTTAGCATCGGGGGTGTTGATATTCGACATCTGATCAATCGGAGTATGTGCTCCGTAATAATCTACCTTTACGCCCTCCAGCATTGCAGGAGTCGCCTTTCCGGCTTTGATTTTATGAAGTTCAAACTCATAGTGTTGAATAGCATTATCCATGCTTTCAATTGTCTCTTCTATCACAAAATTAGATTCTTCAGTCATATGAATAGGGCTTAGCTGTTGTGTTACAAATATAATCGGTTTTTATAAAAATGCCAAAAAAAATGAAAGGGTGGAAAATCTTATTGATTTTAGACCTGAACCAGTGTCCCAATTTTTTCTCCATTAACCACTTTGAGTAAATTACCTGACTTATTCATGTCAAATACAATCAGGGGCATAGCATTTTCTTTGCATAGTGTAAAGGCCGTCAGATCCATGATATTGAGTCCTTTTTCATAGGCTTCATCGAATGTTAAAGTGTCATATTTAACAGCGTTCGGATCTTTTTCAGGATCAGCAGTATAGACACCGTCAACGCGGGTACCTTTAAGGATAACATCTGATACTGTTTCAATTGCACGCAAAGCTCCGGCAGTATCGGTAGTAAAATAAGGATTGCCTGTTCCTGCTGCAATGATGACTACTTTTCCTTCGTTGAGGGATTCTAATGCCCGTTCACGGCTCATTGTTTCTGCAATAGCATCAATTGCAATTCCGGAAAGCAGTTTAGTGGGAATACTCAGATTGTTTAATGCACTCTGAAGCGCCATGCTATTAATAACAGTAGCCAGCATGCCCATGTAATCTCCCTGGACCCTGTCGAAGCCCTGGATAGAGCCTTTTAGTCCACGGAAGATATTGCCACCTCCGATTACAATGGATATCTGTACGTTTTGATCGACAACTGCTTTTATTTCAGTCGCATATTCATTAAGTCTTGTGGCATCAATGCCGTATTGCTGATTACCCATCAGGGCTTCACCACTCAGTTTAAGTAAAATTCTTTTATACTTCATCTTATTAGAATGTGTATTTAATATTGTTTTATATCAGGATAATCATAGGGAGAGTTGAAGTTAATCCAATATCTTCATTTCTGATAGTCTGAATTTAATATTTGGGACTAAATGACTGATAATCGAGTTTTGTTTTGACAAAGCGAATAAATATTTTAACTCCATCAGGTGAACCGGTATTACTGGCTGTGAGGATATAGGGATAATTACCCTGAAGTGCGACCATATTATCGTATGCTATACTAAATATTGTAGGATTATCGGCTCTTGAAAACCATGTATTGGTGCTGATGCCTGATGTTTTTGTAATATGCCATACAGCATCTCCGCTGAACTGAATCTTACCTTGTTGTATTGCGTTATTATTTAACGGAATATAATAAGTGAAGGAGTCAGGAGGGTTAATAGCATCAGAATAAGGAGTGTAGATTACGCTACTTTGTGAATTGTCTTTCCGGCATCCAAAATAAATGACGGAAAACAATACTATCAGACAGAGAAATTGAAATATCTTTTTCATATCAAACACGATTAGTTTTCCGGCATTTAAAATTTACTTTATTTATTCTTCGCGACCATGACAGTTTTTGAATTTCTTACCACTTCCACATGGGCAAGGATCATTACGACCAACCCTCTTCTCAACATGAACAGGTGCAGTAATTTCGGGTTGTGAAGTAGGGGCAATAGCCGATAACGGATCCTGACGACCTTCCTTGATTTTGCTTCGATCACTGTTGCTCTTTGCTGTTTTAGCTTCATGAACCTCTTCGGCATCCGTCATTGGTAGATTTCCCTTGACAAGGAATGAACTGATATCACGGTTAACTTTTTGGATCAGAATTTTAAATAGACTGAATGATTCAAATTTATAAATTAGTAACGGATCTTTTTGCTCGTAAGAAGCATTTTGTACACTTTGCTTCAAATCATCAAGTTCACGCAAATGTTCTTTCCATGCATCATCGATTGCAGATAATGTAATACCTTTTTCAAAAGCCAGAATCACTTCACGTCCCTTGTCGGAATATGCTTTCTTGAGGTTAGCAACAACAGAAATTGTTTTGCGACCATCTGTGAATGGAATACCGATATTTTCGTAAAGAGGATGATTTTCATATACATCTCTGATTACAGGTGTCGCACGTTCTGCAATTAGTTTTGTTTTGTCTTTGTAGTTGGCATAAAGATCAAGATATATTTTATTGGTCAACTCCTCTTTGTCACCTTTCTGGAATTCATCATCACTGACATTTGGATCATGAGCCAATGTTTTCAACATATCGTTGATAAATGCTTGATAGTCGCCTGTTTCCTGATGATCGGTCACAATCTGTTCGCAAACATCATACATCATGTTTGAAATATCAATAGCCAGACGCTCACCAAACAAAGCATGACGTCTCTTTTTATAGATGACCTCGCGTTGTTGATTCATCACGTCGTCATATTCCAACAAACGTTTACGTATACCAAAGTTATTCTCTTCAACTTTCTTCTGTGCACGTTCAATAGATTTGGTGATCATCGAGTGCTGAATCACTTCGCCTTCTTTCAATCCCAGGCTGTCCATAACCTTGGCGATACGGGCAGAGCCAAACATACGCATCAGGTCATCTTCCAAAGAAACGAAGAATTGTGAAGAACCGGGGTCACCCTGACGTCCAGCACGACCTCTTAACTGGCGGTCGACACGACGAGACTCATGACGTTCTGTACCAATGATAGCCAAACCACCTGCCTCTTTTACACCTGGTCCCAACTTGATGTCGGTACCACGACCGGCCATGTTTGTTGCAATTGTTACTGTTCCTGCCTTACCTGCTTCCAGAATGATTTCAGCTTCACGCTGATGGAACTTGGCATTCAAAACATTGTGTTTGATCTGACGCAAGCTCAGCATTCGGCTTAATAACTCAGAAGTTTCAACTGATGTAGTACCAACCAGAATTGGTCGACCTGCTTTTACAAGGGCATCAACCTCATCTATTACTGCATTATATTTTGCACGTTTTGTCTTATAAATAAGGTCTTCACGGTCCGAACGAATGATATCTCTGTTTGTAGGGATTTCAACAACATCCAGTTTATAAATATCCCAGAACTCACCGGCTTCCGTAATAGCTGTTCCGGTCATACCGGCCAGTTTTTTATACATACGGAAATAGTTCTGCAGCGTAATCGTTGCATAGGTTTGGGTAGCAGCCTCGATCTGGACATTTTCCTTGGCTTCGATGGCCTGATGGAGCCCGTCAGAATAACGACGACCTTCCAGGATACGACCGGTACCCTCATCCACAATCTTGACCTTGTTATCCATTACAACGTATTGAATGTCTATCTCGAATAGCGTATAGGCACGCAACAATTGGTTGACAGTATGAACACGTTCTGATTTTATGGCATAATCGCTGAGTAAGGCACTTTTGCGTTCAACCTTTTCAGTAGGAGTAAGACCTTGTTTTTCGATATCGGCTATTTCGGAGCCTACATCGGGAAGAAGGAAAAAGTTTGAATCATTGTATGACTGATTCAACAAATCAATCCCTTTGTCTGTAAGCTCAATCTGGTTGTTCTTTTCATCAATGACAAAATACAGAGGCTCATCAACAATGTGCATGTTGCGGTTCTGTTCAGCCATATAGAAATTCTCGGTAGTCTGAAGCAGTTGCTTCATACCGGGTTCACTTAAAAACTTAATGATGGGTTTATTCTTAGGAAGTCCACGATAAGCCCTCAACAAAAGAAGCCCGCCCTCTTTTTTCTTATCAGAGTCGGGATCACCCTGTAATAATTTTTTAGATTCAGCAAGAACACTGGTTACCAGTGTACGCTGTAGATTATAAAGCTTGAGAATTTGCGGTTTTAAATCATCAAACTCCTGATGATCTCCACGTGGAGTGGGCCCGGAGATGATAAGTGGGGTACGGGCATCATCGATCAATACTGAGTCGACCTCATCCACGATGGCATAGTTGTGTTCGCGCTGTACCATTTCATCCGGATCATGCGTCATGTTGTCACGCAGGTAGTCAAAACCGAACTCATTATTGGTTCCGTAAGTGATGTCGGCAAGATAAGCATTGCGACGTTCGATCGAATTGGGTTGATAGCGGTCGATACATTCAACCTTTAGTCCATGAAATTCATAGAGCATCCCCATCCATTCCGAGTCACGTTTTGCCAGGTAATCATTAACAGTAACGATATGAACACCTTTGCCCGGAAGTGCATTCAGGTAAACAGGCAGCGTAGCCACAAGCGTTTTTCCTTCACCTGTTGCCATTTCAGAAATTTTGCCCTGGTGCAATACGATACCACCAATCAGCTGAACATCATAATGACACATGTCCCAGGTGATAAGATTCCCACCGGCCATCCATTTATTACTGTAATGAGCTTTATCATCCACGATCTGGATATTTGCTCTCTTGGTTGCGAGCAGACGATCAAACTCAGTTGCTGTAACTACAACAACATCATTTTCCTTAAAACGTAAAGCAGTTTCTTTTACAACCTGAAAAGCTTCGGGCAGAATCTCATTGAGTAATACCTGTGTTTTAGTATAACTTTCTTTTTCAAGGCGTTCGATAGTGAGGTAGAGCGTTTCTTTCTCTTCAACATCCATGTCGAATTCAACTTCGATTCTATCCTTGATTGCTTTTATCTCATCTTCTTCAGCTTTCACATTATCATGGATAGCTTCTTTAAACTGAATGGTTTTACCACGCAGTTCATCGTTAGTGAGTTTCGCAATTTCAGGATATGCTTTTATCGCAATATTCAGTATTGGTTTTAGTTCTTTTAAATCCTTTTCGGCTTTAGTTCCAAAAAGCTTGGAGAGCATATTCATCATGATGATAATATTTTTTTGATTGGCAGTAGGATAAGGTCTTATCAAATCCGATGCCAACGACACATTGTCAGTATTAGAGGAAACAGGTTCACATTATTTTGGCACAAGGTGAAAATTCTTCCTGAAGCAAAGTTACTTGATTTTCATGAAAAAATCTACACAAATGCATGTTAAAGCAAAAGGCATCCGAAACAGGATGCCTTTTGTTGACTCAATATTCGTCTTCGTGGAAAAAAAAGTCTTCCTTGGTTGGGTATTCAGGCCATAGGTCATCTATGCTTTCATACATTTCGCCCTCGTCCTCAATTTCCTGTAGGTTCTCGATAACCTCCATTGGAGCTCCTGATCTGATGGCGTAGTCGAGCAACTCCTCTTTTGTAGCAGGCCAAGGTGCGTCTTCGAGTTTTGATGCTAATTCTAACGTCCAATACATAATTTATGAAGATTTGGGGGTTGTTTACTTTTGCAAAAGTAATTTTTTCTCAGAAGAAATCAAGTTCTTTTTTTACTTAACCCCGATTTTTTTTTATTTCAATTAAATTATTGGTATCCAAGGTATTTCTTCTGCATTAAAATCCTTACTTAGTTTTCTGGCCAATACGAAGAAGTAATCAGAAAGCCGGTTAAGGTATTTACAGCAGATTGGGTCGACTTTATTTTCACCTGATAACCTCAAAGTACATCGTTCTGCCCGACGACAGATCGTACGGGCAACATGAGCATATGAAACAGCAACATGACCTCCGGGAAGAATAAAAGTATTCAGAGGAGGTAACTGCTTGTTCATTTCATCGATAGCATCTTCCAGTGCCGTGATTTCAGTGTCATTGATTACAGGAAGTTTGCGTGAAGTGGCATGATGATCATCAGCCAGCAATGCTTCCATGACAAAGAGTTGTTCTTGTATTCTGATCAGAAACAGGCGTGTAGGCTGATCTATTTCCTGATCCCTGATGAGTCCTACAAAAGCACATAACTCGTCAACAGTACCGTAAGCTTCAATTCTTTCGTGATATTTTGGAACACGTCTACCACCAATAAGAGAAGTTTCGCCCTCATCACCGGTACGCGTGTATATTTTCCATTCTTTGTCCATATCCGACATTTTTCAAGAGGCTAACAAGCCTGTAACTGAAATGTTCAGCCTATGGCTAATTCTCATGGGTATAAAAAGAAACAGTCCTGATATTCTGATTCACTTCATCAGAATGGATCTCTCCATCAAGCAGTCGAACGATGCGGTGGGCATGCATGGCAATGTCTTCTTCATGTGTAACCAGAACGATCGTGTTCCCGGCGGCGTGGATTTGTTCAATCAGGCCCATGATTTCGTGAGAAGTCTTGGAGTCAAGATTCCCGGTAGGTTCATCTGCAAGGATAATAGAAGGTTTGTTGACTAACGCGCGGGCAACTGCAACACGCTGACGCTGACCTCCGGAGAGCTCATTGGGTTTATGGTGCATACGATCTGCAAGCTTGACATCGAGCAATACCTCGGTGGCACGTTCTAGGCGTTTTGCTTTTGTAACACCGGCATAAATCTGTGGTAACATCACGTTTTCAAGCGCACTCGACCTTGGCAGAAGATTAAAAGTCTGAAACACAAAACCAATCTCGCGATTACGGATTTCTGCTAATGCATTGTCATCAAGTTTGCTGACGTCATTGTCATTGAGCCAGTATTCACCGCTGGTTGGCGTATCCAGACAACCCAGTAAGTTCATAAGTGTAGATTTACCCGAACCTGAAGGGCCCATCAAAGCTACAAATTCACCTTGTTTAATGGTTAGTGAAACTTTGCGAAGGGCATATACGAACTCGGTTCCAACACGGTAATTTCTGACGATATCAATCAGTTTGATGACTTCCTTATCCATGACTTTATGTTTAGTTCTTTTGTTATGCTGAGTTAGTTGAGTAGGACGAAAAACACGAGCAAAAAGCACACAGTCTTTCAGATTCAAAAATAGTGATTTTTATTCCTGTTTTTGCAAAAGTAAAACATTTTAATGTTCTCTAGTACGAAATTATAAAATCCTGTTTACTAAGTTCTTTTCTGAAGAAAACAATTCCAAACTGAAACAAATCAAGCGTAAGCGTGACTGATGGATGGCTCTGAATAAATTTCCATGCCTCATTCATCTCATCCGACCAGTGAATATCATCAAAAATCAACACAGTCTCATTGTGTGATTTCTTTAAACAGCTTTCAAAATATCTGATAGTTGGATCTTTTCGGTGGTTGCCATCAATAAACGCAAAATCTATCTTAGCCATATCATCAATGATCGAATCTAACACACTATCAAAATTGCCAATTTTTTGATGTATTTTTTTAAAACCAAGCTTTGTGAAGTTTTCGGTAGCCTTTTCAGCAATCCCTTTACACCCTTCCACTGTGACAATTGAAGCATCCGGAGCTGCAATTGCCATATAGGCTGAACTAATCCCCAGACTGGTTCCCAATTCCAGAATATTACCCGGTTGCAAATGTTTTACAAGCCGGTAAAGCAACTTCCCGTATTTTGACCTGATACTGTTGTTTTTGTAAAGCGAAGCAACCCTTTTTAATGATGATACATTTTCCTGCCCTCCAACACCTGCACCAAAATCAGTCACTTCAATTTCAGAAAGATCATCTCTAAGTTGTTTACGTAAAGCTTTAACTTTATCATAATCCGGATAAAGTTTCTTTTCATTGACAACAGTTTTCACCAGTTCATAGGTAAATGGCGAATGCAAATGATGAACATTAATAGCCTTGAGTTTATAGTCAATAAAGCTTTTGATCTGAAAGTTGATTTTTCCCATTATATGATTTTGTTGACAGCCACTTCTCTCTCTCAGTAACCAATAGAAAATTTCTGATTCGATTTTATCTTAAAATACCTTCAGGCAAATGTAATCAAAGGTATATCTCTATCCAAGATTTGAAATAAACCAAATGAAACACTTTATTGAGAAAATAATGGGTCAGCGTTTACAATGAATAGAGTGTTCAGGTAACACTCTAACACTGCTTTTTAGATATGGGCATGGGCCAAAATTCACTTGTATATTCGATCACAATTTATTATTTAGAAGTAGTAGTTGACCCCATTAAGAACCTTTAGTAACTGTACTTTTGTTAATTCCGATCTGGGATTTTATATTTAGGATAAAATATTTCTGATCTAATTAATTTCATCTTTGGGTTTAATATGTGCAAATTAATTTGCCAATCGTGTTAGAACAATTGTTGCTGTAACTATGAATACAACAACCCAAAAACGAAAATCCATTAATTTAATAAATTGTAAAATTTTTGCTTTCATTGTTTTATGTTTTATGTTAAAAAATTGTACCAATAGTCATTCCTATTCCTGCATTACTTCCATAACCACCTATTGTAATTGGAATCTTTGTGTAAGTCGTGATAAATTTCATAGCCATCCCAATATTTCCTTTTATCCCTGCTTTGGGTTTTGTATATCCCAGATCATCTTTGAATGGATAATCTGTTACATGCGTAATTCCAGCACTCACTCCCACGATAATACATCCTGCGAGATTATAACCCAAGAATAGATTTGCCAGACCATCTGCCGGGATATCAAATTTGTTATTATGAATTTTGAATCCAACTGAACCACCAAAAACAATTTCATCCTGAGTGATGTAGTTGATATCAAATTTGGCTATATTGGTATTAGATAAGCCTACACTTAAATCAAAAGCCGGAGGAGTTACAATTGTCAAAGACTGGCAGGCTTCATTCATGATCCCATTGTGGGAATAGCATTGAGCCTGTGAATATGTCCATCCTATAATTGCTAAGAATAGAATAATAGCATTTCTTTTCATTTGTGGTGGCATTTTTTATTTTTTTCAACCATTCATTTCTAAAATAGCCTATTCAAAAGTTACGGAAAGCTGAAAGTATTTTGATTTCAAACTGGTTATCCCTTTTTCATACATGGTTTCTGTCGTACTTCTTTTTAAAATATCCTGTAAACCGTAATTCATAGATCCTTCCACGCCCATTTTGAACCAATCAAAGTAGAAATTAAACCCAAGACCAAAAACCCCATATACATCATCCTTTTTTAAATTAAGAGGGAATTTATCTGGGACATCTTTATTAATAATCTCTTCATCATTATTAAGAGTATGCGTATATTTTAAACCTGCCTGGACAAAAGGTTCTGTATTTTGAATGCGTGAACCCTGAAAACGTAAAATAAGCGGTAATTCAATAAGATAACTGTTAAATGTTTTTTGAGATAAGATTTTGTCGGCTGCATTATCTAATGTTTTTCCAGTTCGGTCAACGATAGAATATTTTATACTTCTACTCCCCCATACTACTGCCGGAGTAAATCGAAAATAAAAATTATCTGTAATTTTAAAACTACTTGTAATACCTATTGTAAGTCCAGGGGCGGATGAAGGTATGACTGATTTTAAATAACTGTCGACTGATAAACCCGTTTCCGCACTTGGAAATAAAATAGGTGTACTTTCATTTAATAGGTCAAAATTTTGTTTTACACAAAACCCCATTTGGTTCATACCCAATAAGAATCCAAAATGAACATTTTCAAAATCATAATCCCTGAAATTTGGTACACCCCGGCGTTGTGCATTTAGATTAAAAGTGATGAGTATAAGAAAGATAAACGATAGAGTAGTTTTTTTCATTGTTTTTCATTTAAAGATGAAAATCATTTATAATAATGTAAAATCCTATTAATAACAGCGTTGAGAGTTAAAAAAGTTTAGCCTGTAAGAAATACTAAATCCAGTAAACGAATACCAATCATTGTCTGCAGAAGACCTGTATGGATCAGTATCAATACCATCAAGCTTATTTGATGTTGTTTTTCGTATTCCCCATTCAATTCCTAATGTCATATTGGTAACAGGACAAAATTTAACTCCCACCCCAAGAGGAAAAGAAACAAATTGTGATTTTAAGTCAGAAGGGATTGTCGTAATTGAAGTCCCATTAGTTGTAAGTTGGGTAACTTGAAAATTTGTTGATCCTATACCTCCAAATATATAGGGAGTAAATCGATCTTTCTCACCATCTATACCAAAATCAAAAAAGTTTACTTCAAATTGAGCTGATAATTCACTCAGGTTAGTATTAAACGAATTTTCTCGTGTGGGTATAAATCCTGAAACACCATCATTTCCTGTTATAGTTCCCCTTGTGTAACTTAATTTAATGGCTAAGCGAGAATCAAAATTGTAACGGTAAAAAAATCCATAAGCCAATTTTGATTGAGATAATTTAAGTTCATTAAGTGGATTAATGTCTCCATTATAAAGCGCTAATCCTCCAAATCCCCCAACTTCGCTTCTTTGAGCAGAAACGCTCAAAGTCACAATAAATATTAAAATAGTCGTTATTAATCTTATTTTCATACAATTATCATTTATGGACTTTAAGTTATTGTTATGTATATGTAGCTTTATTAGCGTCTCCAAAATGATTTAGCACAGAAAATAATATTCGGATAATAAAGCTTTGAGAGATATGATGAATAAATTATCCGGAACACATAAACAGCCGAAACGTGAAATTGGGAAAAAGAGATAAATTCATTTTAGGCTTGATGGTTTTTTATTTAATCTCGTTTGGTTTAATTCCTCGAAGCTCTGCTTCGAGGAATTAAAATGTTTTCAATTAATACTTCGTCAGCTCTGCTGCGAGTTAGTTTATTTCAGGTTTCAAATTTAGGCCTAATAAAAATAAGAGTATACCATCACTCTATTAACGTAGTGTTCTATTTTATAACCGTGATCTGATAAGCTCTATCTAATTGTATGAATGCTAAATATAAGATATATATTCTATTTTAAAACGAAATAAAATCAAATAATCTACTCACTATTGAGCAATTTCATAATATCCTTTGAAATTACGGAACTTTTTCTTGCCGACACCGGAATTTTAACGCCACTTTTTAGTTCTATAAAACTTTCATCGGAATGAATGTACTTGTCGATGTATGATACATTTACAAGGTAGGATTTATGGGTCCGGTAAAATTCGGCTTGTGGAAACATTCTTTGTAAATCAATTAACGTTTTGGTTACCATTATCTTCTTATCATCATAAAACACGTACGAATATGCCTGTTCAGCGGAACAATATTCTATATCGTTTGTATTTACTTTGATAAAGCCATTTGTATGGTTGAAAATAATTTCTTTACCGGGTATATTAAAAGTCTTTTTTCTATTTGAAATCTTTGCTTGTCTTTCTTGTTGCCGTTGTATAGTAATTTCTTTAATCGCCTTATGCAACGTGTCATTAATTTCTATAAAGTTGACCGGTTTAAGGATATAGTCAAACGCCCTCTTCTTAAGGGCTTCAAGAGAATATTCCGGATGTGCTGTTGTGAAAATAATTTTGAATTTCGGATCTTTAAAGTGATTAAAAATAGATAGTCCGTTCATAATTGGCATTTCAATATCTATGAAAACAATATCAGGTTTCTTTTTATTGATCAGTTCAATTCCATCCTTATAGAGATTGTTTGCTGTCCCAATAATATTGACATTGAAGGATAAAAATTTGAGTATTATTTCTACCAATAAATCAACTCCATTCTGTTCATCGTCAATTATTACTATTTTATACATTGAACTAATTATTAAATAAAAGATTAGCTAACAAATATTGCATTCCATTTTTGGCCACCCAATTGGCTTACTAGTTTTTAATAGTGATATTTACATATATAGTCTATTATGTTCTATTTCAGATATATAGTGAACTTAACAATAAGTTTATTTAGAAATGAAATGTATTTATTGTGTTTCAAGTTAGAGAATTTTGAAATTAGAAGAATTTAAAATATCAGTTGGGTTCGATTTTATTAACGTATAGTATAATTTTATCTTCGTAAATTAAAAATTGTAACAATTAGATTATGAGTGTATTTGCTACTCATATTAATCTTCCAATTTTTTTCGAGACATATATTTTCATTAAAACAACTAAAGCAGTCACCATTTTCTTAAACTATCAACCAAAAAATTTATTCAAATATACGCTAATATAGTACATGTGCTATATCTGTTTATTGTTTTTTTGTAAAACTTTCTGCAATGAAAAAACGGCAGATAAGTGATCGAAAGTTAATTTTTGAGGTTAATGGGGTCAGCCACAATTAATCGATTAATTGTGGCTGACCCCATTAATCCGTGTAACACTCTAAAGCTATAATAAAAATTGGGCTTGGGTTGAAATGCCATTGCCTATTCGACACCAGTAAATCATTAAATTAGCGGTAGCGTAAACGAGAATCGGCTTCCCTTGCCTTCTTCGCTTTCCACCCAGATTTCACCTCCGTTTATCTCTGCAAATTCTTTGCAGACCATTAAACCCAGTCCGGTTCCTTTTTCATTTGCTGTTCCTTTGGTAGTAAATGTTTCGGCTGATTTAAACATATTTTCACGGATGTTTGCTTCAATACCTACACCATTATCGGCAATAGAAACTCCTATTTTATCATTTTTTTCAAAGGAAGTGATAGTAATACGACCTCCTGAATAAGTGAATTTTAGTGCATTATTTAGAAGATTTCGAATTATAGTACTCACCATATTACTATCAGCGTTTGCGAAGGCGCCGGGTGTAATCAGATTTTCGATACGAATATTTTTAGTATTGGCCACCGTCACAAATACATCCATTTGCCTGGAGACAATTTCATGTAAATCTATCTTTTCTGGTGTTAATTTAATTCCTTTGCGTTGTGCTAACGACCAGGCTAACAAGTCTTCCAAAAGCTCGAATGCGTTTTCTGATGACTCTTTAAGTTTTAATATGATTGATTTTTTATCATCATCATTAAATGTTTCGTATTGCTCATTTAAAAGATTAGTAAGTCCTAAGATTGAATTAAACGGACTTCGTAAATCATGGGCCACAATACTGAATAGTTTATCTTTTGTATTATTTACCAGTTCCAGCTCCCCTGCATATTCTTTTAGTTGCATTTCAGATCGCTTGCGTTCGGTAACATCATGAAAGATTTCAAGTATCGCTTTCTTCCCATCAAACATGAGTGCGGTATGAATAATCTCAAAAATTTTACCACCTAAAACACCATGCGATTCAATGGTTTTAACATCACCAATTTTTATACCCATTTTTAAAGGGCAATCCAAACATTGGGTTTTATCATCACGGTATATCTCCCAGCATTTAGCCCCGACGACATCTCTATTTAATATCTTTTTAAATAATTCATTCTGAAAAAGAATTGTCCCCTTTTCATCAATAATGTCCATCGCAAATGGAATAGTTCTTAATAAAGTTCTTATGAGTTCTAAACTCTCTTTTAATGCCTCTTCTGCTTTTAACCGTTCAACTTCAGCTTTGTCAGCGCTTTGAAAGATGATCTTCGTTAAATATAATGTTAAAATAATGGCAATGATAGTGGTAATCAACGTCACTGATGCAGAAATCAATGCTTCATTAATGTTATAAAAGCGTGAAATATATAGTTCCAGTAAATCTCCTAAAATATTTTCCAATATCAGAAAGGGTAGAAAAGCACGTAATATTCTGGCGCTTGCCAGCGGCCCTGTTAATTTACGTATGATATAATTATTTTCTCCGGATAATGCCAACAGTCCACACCCCAGACATATGAAGGAAAGAGCTGATGGAAATGCCAAAGGAATTACATTGCCCTTATACAAAAAAGGTGTTCCAAATGTATATCCTAAACTTGCAACAAAACCTGCAAATGAAACAAAAAGCCCTAAATTGCCGATTAGATTTACAATGATTTGTTTTTCTTTCCCGAAATATTTCAGTAGAACAGCAATGCCGGATATAAAAAAAAGTAACCCTGTATAATTAGACATTTTTCTTAATGGAATATTGTCCAGCTTTTCACCTCCTGAAAATACTATCTGGTCAAGCGTCAGATCACGATGAATAAAATATTCTAAAAATTTAAGTAACCCGTAAATTGTGATAACCGCGACAATGGTCAAAATGTAAGGCTTGATTTTTTGATTATTGCTTTCAAACAGATTAAAAAACATAAACACCCCAAACACGATAAAGAATAATGCAGTTGATGGGGGCATCGGTAGATAACCCGGAAGGATACTTGAAAGTAGATGCACGCCTGTTAGCCAGCCTGTGATAGCTATAGCGCCTGTAATAAAAATAATTATGCCCGATATAGTCATGGCCATATCTGTTCCTGACCTTTGCTGTATTCTATTCCACATACGATTATCTTTTTCCATTTCGAAAATATATTTTAATGGGGATGCTCCCAGTAGTTATTCTGAAGAAATTATTTTAAAAGAAGGAAGCCATTGTAATTCATTAAATTTAGATATCCATATTTGACAAAAAACAAACTGTTTTTATTTGTAAAAGCAAGAAAAAAGATGTGTCAAAGTTAACATTTTAAAAACAAATAACTTTGAACATGGAAAAGAAACAGGGGATTGTTCATCAATTTAATTTATTTCTTTGCTTTTATCTTTTTCATTAACTTTACAGGAATAATGGAATAATGGTGTCAGGGTGTGCTATGAGAGAGAGTGTTCGGGTAACACTCTAAAGCTGTATTGAAGATGAGGGTGGGGCCCTCGGAACCGGCTTACAGGAGTTGGTTTCAAACCACCTTATGCTGCATTTGTTAAGAGCATTTGTCGTGAGCGATAAGGAAAAGGTCTCATGAAAGGGATCAGGTGCCCGTGCAGAAGACGACTGAAACAGCGTCGTAATGGGGTCAGCCACATTTCCATTAAAATTATCCGTATTTTCAAAATAACACAGAATATCAAAAATTATATTCCATGAATATCTTATTAATCTCTTCTAAATCAAATTCTTTTGGATCGAAATCATCACGTAACCATTCAATAATGTTTCCATATTCTTTATGTTTAGGGTCTTTTAATATTTCTAACAAGTCTGAATACCCCCAAACACCGCCACAATCTTCCGGAGGACAATGCATCTCACCTGCAATGCAGACCGGGTATTTTGTTTTTGAATCAACTGGCAATATTTTCTCTAATA
>Ga0209430_1000251_pt1 | contig 62918 bp, 56 predicted proteins | sample BarGraIncub1133A_FD_184504 | JGI IMG/M metagenome (GOLD analysis project Ga0209430, IMG submission 184504) | Arctic peat soil microbial communities from Barrow, Alaska - Barrow Graham LP Incubations 11-33A (SPAdes) (version 2) | ecosystem: Environmental > Terrestrial > Soil > Wetlands > Peat... | reverse complement strand
AAAAAAATAAATGATGTCAATCTTAATAAGAAAAGTAGAAGCTAAGCCAATGGATGTCCTGATTTTAAGGACATCTTTTTTTATGGTTTATGAAGAACTTCATAACATAGGATAATATAGACATAACAATTAATAAAGACAAAAGTAAAGGTTGAATGATATAATAAACCATTTAGAAATCTGTTTGGTTCATAGATTAAAGAATTTAGAAATCTGTTTGGTTCATAGATTAAAGAAAAAAAACATTAAAGGGGAATTAAATTGATAGAAAAAGCAATCGTTTTATTAAGTGGCGGAATTGATAGTACAACCTGCCTGGCCATGGCAGTCGATAGGTTTGGTTTTGAAAACGTCACAGCTCTGTCCATCCAATATGGTCAGAAACACAGCAAAGAGTTGGAAAGTGCGAAAGAAATTGCAGAGTATTATAAGGTGATTCATATCGTTAAGGATATGTCGGATATCTTTTCATTCAGCGATTGTTCTCTCCTGAAGGGAAGTGACAAAAGTATTGAACATTTGTCCTATGCAGACCAACTTAAAGCGATTGGCGGAGAAGGAACCGTCTCAACTTATGTTCCTTTTCGTAATGGACTCCTTCTCTCTTTTGCAGCAGCAACAGCAATCAGCATCGGTGCAAGTGTTATCTATTACGGAGCACATGCCGATGATGCCGCTGGGAGAGCCTATCCAGACTGTACCCCAGAGTTTGAACGTGCAATGAATGAAGCAATTTATGAAGGATCAGGACATATTCTCAAGATGGTCGCACCACTGATGAAAATGAATAAGGCCGGAGTTGTTAAAACAGGGTTATCACTAGGGGCACCATACGCATTAACATGGAGTTGTTATGAGGGTGATGACGTTCCCTGCGGTACCTGCGGCACATGTATTGACAGACAAGCGGCATTTGATGCAAATGGCATAGCAGATCCGGCGATTAAGAAAAGAGGTTAAATTATTTATTATATAAAGAAACGTTTGGAAATCAGTGCAGCCCATCGTTTAGATCTAGGGTATGAAAGCCCGTGCCAGAACTTACATGGTCACAATTGGATCATTACGGTTTATTGCAAAAGCGAAACTCTTGATGCCAACGGGATGGTTATTGATTTTGCTCATATCAGTAACAATGTAAAAGATTTGCTTGACCATAAAAACTTAAACGACGTTCTGACCTTTAATCCAACAGCTGAAAACATTGCCTACTATCTAACGACCATCATCGAAAATTGTTACCGGATTGATATTCAGGAAACCGAAAACAGTTTTGCATCCTATGAAGTTGGTGGCCGATGAAAGTCATAGAAATTTTTGATAGCATCGAAGGAGAGGGCAAACGAACGGGTCAGCTAGCGACCTTTATTCGTGTCGCCGGTTGCAATTTAAGGTGCAGTTATTGTGATACGACGTACAGTTATGATGCCGAAGATGCTGTGGAAATGACGATTGAAGAGATTGTTGCTAAGACTAAGTATTTAACTGTTACAGTCACAGGCGGAGAACCTTTAATTCACGAAGATATTGAAGAGCTTGTTACAGCTTTATGTTTAAATGGCTGCCAGGTCAACATTGAAACAAACGGAAGTGTTTATCTTGGCACCGCTGTTTTTTTAAACCCAGCACTTGATATTTTCATGACCATGGACTATAAATGTCCGTCCAGTAAAATGGAAAAGCATATGAATATGTCAAACTTACCTGCTCTCAGACCCATTGATGTTCTTAAATTTGTAGTGGGATCGGTTGAGGATCTTGATCGCATGAGAGAAGTTCTCCTTACGATTCCCATAGACGCCCAAATTTATGTAAGTGCCGTATTTGGAAAGATAGAGCTTGATGTGATTGTGGAGTATATGAAGGAATTTAATTTAACCGATATAAAGTTGCAAATTCAAATGCATAAAATTGTATACCCTAAAAGTATGAGGGGTGTCTAGGGTTGGACGCCAAATAGTCGCCAGAGTCGGGTTTTTCGATCCCTCAGCCACCTAGAGACAAAAAAAAGAGAACCTCTACGGCTCTCTTTTACAATTCTTATTGGTGGAGATGAGGGGACTCGAACCCCTGGCCTTCTGACTGCCAGTCAGACGCGATCCCAACTTCGCCACACCCCCAAAAAGTATCCAAGTTTTAGACACCTCTTTAGTATAATGGAGACGTCTTTTTTTTGCAAGTGTTTATTTTTAAATGTTTAATGATTTTTAAAATATTTTCCGATGGATGAAGTCTTTTGGTTTATAAAAACACAAATTCGGAAAAAAATTGAAACAGTCAATTTCAAAAGATAGTTTTCCAATAATTTTTGGCAAAAAACTATCTGTTTACAAAAAAATAGCTGATTGTTTTAAATATTCGGCAATATAATACTGATTGGAAGCAAAATATTCTAAAAATCCAAATAAAACGGCAAAAATTTCCTAAATGTGTTATAATATTGCACAATAGAGGTCTGCGTGATACGAGAATTATTCGATTATTTTCAAAAGGGGTTGTAAATGAGAGTCTTATTAAAAATTACAGACATAATTGATGTAGAAGTCTTACAAAGAATACAGGATTCCTTTTCCAGTGCCACAGGGCTTGCAGCGGTTACTGTTGATTATAAAGGTAATCCAATCACAGAATACAGTAATTTTACTGATTTTTGCAATTGTGTTCGGAAAGATAGTGACAATCGAGATTCCTGTTATCAGTCGGATGCCCATGGAGGCATCGAATCAGCTCGGTCAGGAAAGCCATCCATTTATATCTGTCATGGTGGTTTAGTTGATCTGGCAGTACCCATTATGGTTAAAGGAAACTATCTGGGAGCGATTTTAGCAGGACAGGTAAAAATCGATGAAGAAGAAATGAAACGACTCCCACTTGGAACAAGTCATTCACTGACGGATTTTTCTGATCAACCTGCAATAGCTCAATTGTATAATAAAACATTAACGACAAGTCTTACTCAGGTAAGGGCATCGGCTGAACTGCTTTACACCATTGCAAATTATCTCGTCGAAAAACAGATGATTCATATTATACAAGAAGAGCTGCATAATAAGAACCTCGAATTAATGGAAGAAGTGAAATTGCGAAGCGAGGTTGAGGCTTCCCTGAAAGAAGCGGATCTTAAAGCCCTCCAAGCACAGATCAATCCACATTTTCTTTTTAATGTTCTTAACACGATTGGACGTTTAGCCCTTCTTGAAGGCGCTGACAAAACCCAGGAAATGATTTATGCTTTTTCAGATATGATGCGCTATACGCTTAAAAAAGAAAAAAACAATGTGGTGACATTAAAAGAAGAATTAGAACACGTACAGAATTATCTGTCCATTCAAAAAATGAGATTGGGAAATCGATTAAATTATAAAGTGACTGTGGATGAATTGGCAGAAGATATTTTATGCCCTTTTATGACGGTACAGCCATTTGTCGAAAATGCAATTATACATGCTATTGAACCAAACGCTAAGGGTGGAGACATCAACATTACGGCCCAGCTTTTTAAAGAAATGGCAGTTTTGAAAATTGTGGATAATGGAAAGGGGATACCAGCAGATAAAATACATAAAATTTTAGATGGAACCTATGAAGCGGATGGCCGCGAAAAAAACACCGGTATTGGTATTAATAATGCAAACAAACGGCTGAAGTATTACTATGGAGTAAACCACGGAGTTGAAATAAAGAGTGAGTTAAACAAGGGAACGGAGATCACGATTAAAATACCACGGAAATCTCTTGTAGGAAGGGGATTTAATGTATAAACTATTTATTGTTGAAGATGAACATCTTGAAATTGAGGCCATTAAACTTATTTTAAGCCAACATGGAGAAAACATTGAAGTCGTAGGTGAAGCCTACTCAGGACTGGTGGCCATTGAGGAAATCCGCCGTTTAAACCCGGATATTATTCTTTTGGATATTAATATTCCTGAAATCAATGGGATTGATGTACTTAAAATGATTAAAAAAGAAGATCAGGAAAAGAAAGTGATTCTTATTACTGCATTTAATGAATTTGATTTTGCCCATCAAGCCATTAAAGCCAGAGTAGATGATTTTCTATTAAAGCCAATTCGCCCTCAACAGTTAATGGATTCAATCAATCAAAGCATATCTTCATTAAAGAACAATGCAAAAGAACGTTTTGATGAAAAAATGAATGAAGTTATCTTTGCTGTGATCCAGAAAAAATACAGTGATGCAAGAAATGCGCTGATCAATTATTTGGACATGATTTATGATTACTATACCTATGATATTATTGGAATACAGTCAGAAATTCGCCATTTTATGGAAGAATTGGACATTGTAACCAAAGATATGTGTGCCTATGAGTTAACAAGTCCTCTTTGTGCAAACAATAATCTCCAATTTGTTAATGGTTATCGAAATCGCTATGACCTTAAGATAGAAATTATGAAAACAATCGATAAAGTGTTTGACCGGATGCTTGATAATAAGGAAACCAGAAAAAATAATATTGAAGATATACTAAATTACATCGACAGAAATTGCTATAAAGATATTTCTCTGGATCAAGTTGGTGAGTATGCAAATATGAGTTCCTATTATTTAAGTAAGATATTTAAAAAGGAAACCGGTGTAAATTTTGTTACCTATCTTACAGAGCGTAAAATTGAGATTGCCAAGGATATGTTAGCCAATACAGATGTACCGATCATTAATATCGCTTTGGATCTGTCCTATCATGAGCCTAATTACTTTAGTAAAGTATTTAAAAAAAGTACGGGAATGACACCAACGGAGTATCGTAAAGAACGTCGAATGACTCTTGAGGATGACGATGAGCATTTAGGAAATCATCTAAAAGATGATGATTTTCTGGGAAAACATCAAGACATTTCATAATAATTAAGTAAATAACACATTTATTGAGCAGGAAAAACCGTAAGGTTGATCCTGCTCTTTTTTTTGCAAGCGTTTAAAATCAACGGAAATAGGTAATAATGTAAGCATTTGACAAAATATTCCCCTTGTTTTCAGTGAGTAGAAGAAAAAACAACAGAGAGAAGATGTTTTTATACTTAATACTAAAAATTCGCAATAATTTTATAAGAATAGCACAAGTAATTACCAGTGACTTTGCATTAGAATGTAGATAGTTCAGTAACAAAATCTTGAAATAAGGAGGTTTGAGCTTATGACAAATGAAGCTTTAGGTATGATTGAAACCAAAGGATTAGTTGCAGCCATTGAAGCAGCTGACGCAATGGTTAAATCAGCAAATGTATCATTAATGGGCTACGAAAAAATCGGTTCTGGATTAGTAACTGTAATGGTTCGTGGAGATGTTGGAGCAGTTAAAGCTGCTGTTGATGCAGGAGCTGCTGCAGCTGATAAAGTTGGACAAGTTGTTTCAGTACACGTGATTCCAAGACCACATGGCGATGTGGAGAAAATTTTACCAAGTCTATAATATTATAATTACGGAGGTGTAAATTAATGAAAGATGATTTAATGAACAAATTGATGGAAGAAGTTATGAAGAAAATGAGTGAAGTTGAAGAAAAAGGCACAGTGGCAGCGGCTACTGGTGTTTGTGGTTTAACTGAATTCGTCGGAACAGCTGTTGGAAATACCATCGGCTTTGTGATTGCAAACGTGGACAAATCTTTACATGAAGCTATGAAAATTGATCCTAAATACAGATCTATCGGTATTCTTTCCGCTAGAACTGGTGCAGGTCCTCAGATTTTTGCTGCTGATGAAGCAGTTAAAGCTACCAATTGTGAAGTTGTAACAGTTGAATTATCAAGAGATACTGAAGGTGGCGCTGGTCATGGTTCTTTAATTATCTTTGGCGCAGAAGATGTTTCTGATGCTAAAAGAGCTGTTGAAGTTGCCTTAAATGACTTAAACAGAACTTTCGGTGATGTATATGCTAACGCTTCCGGACATTTAGAATTTCAATATACTGCAAGAGCAAGCTTTGCTTGTAATTTTGCCCTAGGCGCTCCAATTGGAAAAGCTTTCGGTATCGTTGTTGGCGCTCCAGCTGGTATTGGCGTATTAATGTCTGATGCATCTTTAAAAGCTGCGAATGTAGAACTTGTTGGTTACGCTTCACCTGATAATGGCGGAACCAAATTTTCTAATGAGTCCATGATCTTCATTACCGGCGATGCTGGTGCTGTTCGTCAAGCCGTTTATGCTGCTCGTGAAGTAGGTAAACAAGCTCTAGAAGCTCTCGGCGGCCCATGTCCATCTGTTACAACTCCTTATATTTAAGTAGCTGTTTGTTAGTTTTCTAAGAAAGAAGGAGGAATGATGACTATGAAGTCAAAAAGATTTGAAGCTTTAGCAGCTCGCCCTGTAAACCAGGATGGTTTTGTTAAAGAGTGGCCAGAAGTTGGTTTGATCGCTATGAATAGCCCTGGGGATCCTGTTCCAAGTTTGGTTATTAAAGATGGCGTTGTTATTGAATTAGATGGAAAAGCAAGAAAAGATTTCGATATGTTGGATCTGTTTATTGCTAATTACGCTATTCGTTTAGAAAAAGCAGAAGAATACATGAAAATGGATTCTTTACAAATAGCTCGTATGCTTTGTGATATTAATGTAGGACGTGCAGAAGTTGTTGATGTTACTACATCAATCACACCTGCAAAAATTACAGAAGTTTTAGGAAAAATGACTGTTCTCGAAATGATGATGTCTATGACAAAAATGAGAGCAAGAGAAATTCCTTCAAATCAATGTCATGTTACTAACGTAAAAGATAATATGGTTCAAATCGCCGCAGATGCAGCAGAAGCTGCCCTTCGTGGATTTGATGAACAAGAAACAACAGTTGGTATCGTTCGTTACGCACCATTTAACGCACTTGCCATTATGGTCGGTTCAAACTCTGCAAGACCTGGTGTTTTAACACAATGTGCTGTTGAAGAAGCTACCGAATTAAACCTTGGTATGAGAGGCTACACCGCTTACGCTGAAACTATTTCTGTATACGGTACAGAACAAGTATTCATGGATGGTGATGATACTCCTTGGTCTAAAGCTTTCTTGGCTTCCTGTTATGCTTCACGTGGTCTTAAAATGCGTTTCACCTCTGGTACTGGCTCAGAAGTACAAATGGGCTATTCAGAAGGTAAATCAATGCTTTATCTTGAATCAAGATGTCTGTATGTTACTAAGGGCGCTGGCGTTCAAGGAACTCAGAATGGTTCTGTAAGCTGTATTGGTGTACCTGCCGGTGTACCAGGCGGTATTCGTGCAGTTCTCGCTGAAAACTTAATTGGTGCTTGTCTTGACCTTGAAGTTGCTTCAAGTAATGACCAAACCTTTACACATTCAGATTTAAGAAGAGTTGCTCGTTCATTAATGCAAATGGTACCAGGAACTGACTTTATCTGTTCTGGCTATGGTGCTGTTCCTAATTATGATAATATGTTTGCAGGCTCAAACTGGGATGCAGAAGATTTTGATGATTGGAATGTAATCCAACGTGACCTTAAAATTGATGGTGGCTTAAATCCTATAACTGAAGAAGCTGGAGTTGCAGCTCGTGCCAAAGGCGCTCGTGCTATTCAAGCAATCTTTAAAGAATTAGGTTTACCAGAAATTACTGATAAAGAAGTTGAAGCTGCAACTTATGCTCATGGCTCTAAAGATATGCCTGACCGTGATGTTGTTGCTGACCTTAAAGCAGCAGAAGACATGGTTGCTCGTGGAGTTACTGGTGTAGATTTTGTTAAAGCCCTTGATAGAGCTGGATTTAGCGATGTAGCTGCCAGTATATTTGGTTTATTGAAACAACGTGTTTCTGGTGACTACTTACATACTTCAGCTATTTTAACAGCTGACTTTAAAGTTATCAGTGCAGTAAATTACAAAAACCACTATACAGGACCACAAACTGGTTATGTAATTAGCGATGAAAGATGGGAACAAATTAAAAATATCCCAGCTGAAATCGATCCAGCAAACTATTAAGAAAGGGGTGTAGGAAGAATGGCTATTAATGAACAAATGTTAAAAAGCATTATTGAAGATGTTTTAAGAGAAATGACCGGTGCGACTCCAACTGCTCCAAGTGCTTCTAAAGCAGCTGCAGCAAGCGGCGTTAAGCTAACTGCTATTGGCGATGCAAAACAAGGAACAGCCAGTGATGAAGTAATCATCGCTTTAGCTCCTGCTTTTGCTGAATCCCAAACAGAAACGATTACTGGAATTCCTCATGATAAAGTTCTTAAAGAACTTATTGCCGGAATCGAAGAAGAAGGCATGAAAGCTCGTGTTATCAAAATTTACAGAACTTCTGATGTTGCTTTCTGTGGTCATGATGCCGCTCAATTGAGTGGATCTGGTATTGCCATTGGCATACAATCAAAAGGAACCTGTCTGATTCATCAAAAAGACTTATTCCCACTTAGTAACCTTGAGTTATTCTCACAGGCACCATTGATCGATTTAGAAACATATCGAGCAATAGGCAAAAATGCTGCCAAATATGCAAAAGGTGAAAGTCCAAACCCTGTTCCTGTAAAGAACGATCAAATGGCTCGTCCAAAATATCAGGCTTTTGCAGCGTTATTACATATTAAAGAAACACAACATGTTGTTCCTGGTAAAAAACCAGTTGAACAACGAGTTGAATTTATTTAGGCGGAGGTGAAATAGAATGACACAAGAACAAATGTTAGAACAAATTGTTAAACAAGTTATGAGTTCTATGGGTACTGTTGCATCTGTTTCTGCTGGTTCAAAATTAACAGATGCCGATTATCCAATCGGTGAAAAAAGACCAGAACTTCTTAAAACACCAACAGGCATTCCTTTTTCAAAACTTACAGTAGAAAAAATGATCGCCGGTGAACTCGGTACTGATGATATGAGAATCACTCCTGAAACGTTAGAATTACAAGCACAAGTTGCAGAATCCGTTAAACGTGACGCTTTTGCAAGAAACCTAAGAAGAGCCGCTGAATTGATTGCAGTTCCAGATGCTCGCTTGCTTGAAATCTATAACTTATTAAGACCATACCGATGTACAAAAGCAGAATTATATGCCATTGCTGATGAACTCGAAAACAAATACGGTGCAAAAGTTAATGCCGCATTCGTAAAAGAAGCAGCGGATGTTTATGAAGTAAGAAAAAGACTAAAAGGCAACAATTAATTCATAATTCTCGGATTATGTTTTTGGAGGAATACGATATGATCATTGCGGGAATTGATATTGGAAATGCAACGACTGAAACTGCTGTTGCACGTGTTACCAATCAAGAAAACCCAGAGTTCCTTTCCAGTGGTATTTATAATACCAGTGGAATAAAAGGGACGCGTCAAAATATTCATGGAATTTTCGCCTCCTTAAAATTAGCCCTTGAAAAAGCTCATTTGACTGTAGAAGATGTTGATTTAATCCGGATCAATGAAGCTGCTCCTGTTATTGGGGATGTGGCTATGGAAACAATCACTGAAACAATTATTACAGAATCAACCATGATCGGCCACAATCCCTCTACACCAGGGGGGTTGGGGATCGGCGTGGGTGTTACTGTAGAAATAAGGGATATTCGTAGTGTGGAAAAAGGATCTTCGGTCATCGTCATAATTCCTAGAGAAGTCGATTTCGAAGAATCTTCCCACATTATTAATGTTGCTGTAAAAAACGGCATATTTATTAATGGAGCCATTGTCCAACGCGACGATGGCGTTTTAATTAATAACCGTTTAGACAAAAAAATCCCAATTGTTGATGAAGTGTCTCTCATTGAGAAGGTGCCATTAAACATGAGAGCCGCCATTGAGGTGGCTGCTCCAGGTTCCGTAGTTGAAGAACTATCGAACCCATACGGTATTGCAACTGTTTTTGATTTGACTTCTGATGAAACAAAGCTTGTGGTACCAATATCACGAGCTCTCATTGGAAATCGCTCAGCTGTTATAATCAAAACTCCAGCAGGAGACGTTAAAGAACGTAAAATTCCTGCCGGTAAAATCGTTATTCAAGGTGCTACTAAAAAGGCTGAGATCAACGTTGATGATGGTGCTGAAAAAATCATGGAAGCGATTCGTTCCGTTGCTCCTGTCGAAGATATTAAAGGTGAACCCGGTACAAATGCCGGAGGAATGCTGGAAAAGGTGCGACAGGTCATGTCAAATCTAACTGAACAGCTTCCCGCCACCATTAAAATTCAAGATTTGTTGGCTGTCGATACTTTTGTTCCCCAAGTTGTAAAAGGCGGGATGGCAGAAGAATTCTCCATGGAAAATGCCGTTGGCATTGCAGCCATGGTTAAGGCTGATAAATTGCAGATGAATATGATTGCAGAAGAGCTTGAAAGAGAATTGGGCGTTAAAGTTGAAGTGGGTGGTGTCGAAGCAAATATGGCAGTCCGCGGTGCGTTAACAACCCCAGGCAGTAACAAACCACTGGCAATCATCGATATGGGTGCTGGATCTACAGATGCAGCGATAATAAATAGGGCAGGCGAAATTAAATCAATCCATTTAGCAGGTGCCGGTAATATGGTTACAATGTTGATTGGATCCGAATTAGGATTTGAAGATATGAGCTTAGCAGAGGATATAAAGAAATATCCATTGGCAAAGGTAGAGAGTTTATTCCATATTCGTCATGAAGATGGAACTGTTCAATTTTTTGATAACCCTCTTGATCCGCAAATATTTGCCAGGGTAGTTATTTTAACTCCTACTCGAATGGTTCCGATTCCAGGTAATTTTTCCTTGGAACGTATTAAAACTGTTCGTCGCGAAGCAAAAACAAAAGTGTTTGTTGTCAATGCAATTCGTTCTCTGGAACGGGTTAGCCCAACCGGAAACGTGCGAGACATTGAATTTGTAACCTTGGTAGGAGGCTCAGCATTAGATTTTGAGATTCCACAATTGGTAACACATGCACTGTCACAGTATAGCATTGTTGCAGGCCGGGCAAATATCAGAGGAGTGGAGGGTCCACGTAACGCAGTAGCCACTGGATTAGTATTAGCTTACGGAGAAGGTGAATAAAATGCGAATGGATTATGATGCTCCAAGACCAGAAATAAAAGTGATTCATAATAAACAGATGACGTGTCAAAAAGTTATCGACGAAGTATTACGTGGCATTGAAGAAGAGGGTTTACCCTATTCCGTTGAACAAAGCGAAGAAACAAATCCCGTTGAGCTTGCTTTTAGAGGGGCAGAATTATCACATCTCGGTGTTGGTATTGGAATAACAGACAATGAAGTGGTTTTACATTTTATTAAGTTAAAAGAAGACCAGCCATTGTTTAAAATACCGACCTACAGTGATGAATCAACACTTCGAGCCATTGGGTGTAATGCCGCTCGACTTGTAAAACGGATGCCATTTAAAAATCTTGATAATACAGAACTGTCTTAGGGAGGGGTTAATTTGAATAGAGGAGAGGCACTAGGCCTAATCGAAGCTATCGGGTTAGCCACGGCTATTGAGGCAGCGGATGCAGCGGTTAAGTCAGCAAATGTTCGGCTCATTGGCTATGAAGTATGTAAAGGTGACGGTATGTCAACGATTAAAGTGGTTGGAGATGTGGGCGCCGTTAAGGCTGCCGTTGAAGCTGCCACAGCTGCCTGTGCCAAAGGTCGAGGTGTTTGGGGAACCAAAGTAATCGCCCGACCCAGTGAAGAAATTGAAAAATTAATTTACAACAGTCAGACGGTTGGTTATACACCACCGGAAGAAACCAAGGAAGCGATAAAACTCGAAGTTCATGAAAATGTACCAAAAGCGGACATTGAGCAACGAAAAGCTGTATTCAAGAAGAGACAAAAGAAAAGTTCTAAATTAACATTAAAAATGATGCATAAAAAGACCCCAAAGAAGCGGTTATTAATTTCGAAACTTAAAAAAGCGAGGAAGAAAAAATAACGAATTGACTTTGGTTAATTAAGATAGAAACGATCTTTTGAAGAAAAGGTGTAAAGTATGAACGACGTTGAAAAAAAAGTAATCGAGGAAATCGTAATCAATACGGTTAAAAAATTATTGGCAGCAAAAGATAGTCCGGATCGTGTGGTTTTAGGAATATCAAATAAGCATATGCACCTGACTCAAGAAGACATTGAAACTCTTTTTGGAAAAGGACATACACTTACCAATAAGAAAGATTTAAAGCAACCGGGACAATATGCGGCGGAAGAAACCGTTAAGGTCATCGGACCAAAAGGCACTTTTGATCGAGTTCGAATTTTAGGACCAGCCCGATCGGAAAGCCAAATTGAAATTTCATTAACCGATGCCAGAGCCATTGGCATTAAAGCTCCTATATGTGAATCCGGTCAGTTAGAAGGAACTCCAGGAATTATTCTTGAAGGACCCTGCGGACGGGTAGAGCTTAAACAAGGAGTGATGGTTGCGCTCAGACATATTCATATGCCTTTAGATACAGCACAAAAGCTGGGAATAAAGGATAAAGATTTTGTTTGTGTTGAAACCAGTGGCGTACGGAAAGCAATTTTCTGTAATGTGCTGGCTCGTGTATCAGATAAATTTGATTTCGAGATGCATCTTGATACCGATGAAGCCAATGCAGCAGGATTAAAAAACAATGACTATTTAAAAATAATACCCGACAGGTGAAAAAATGGATTGGAAATCTGGAAATGACGCAATTCTTGAGTTTGCAGAACTCATTCGTGAAAAGAAGGCCAATGTTTATTCAGGTAATCTGAAAGTAGGCGTGGATCTTGGGACTGCAAACATTGTTATCGCGGTAGTTGATGAAAATAATCGTCCAATTGCCGGAGTTACCCAGGGAGCGTCCGTTGTTCGTGACGGTATTGTCGTTGATTATATCGGAGCGAGTCAAATAGTACGAAACCTCAAACGTGAGGTTGAAGGCATCCTGGGAGTGGATTTATCCTACGCCAAGGCAGCCACAGCCATACCTCCTGGTATTTTGGCAGGGAATACAAAGATCATCGCCAATGTTGTGGACTCAGCAGACTTCGTTGTAACAAACGTTGTGGATGAACCAACAGCAGCGGCCACAGTCCTCGGCATCCAAAATGGCGCCGTTGTGGATGTGGGTGGTGGAACCACTGGGATCAGTATTCTTAAAAATGGGGAAGTCGTCTTCTCCGCCGATGAAGCAACCGGTGGCACACATATGAGCCTAGTACTGGCAGGTCATTTTCATATTAGCTTTGAAGAAGCAGAAGAATTAAAAAAGAACGAGGCACAAAGGAAAATATTTCCAATAATTAAACCGGTGGTACAGAAGATGGCATCAATTGTTAACCGATTTATTAGCGGATATGACGTTGGTGAAATTTATGTGGTTGGTGGGGCCTGTGTTTTTGATGATTTTGAAAAAGTCTTTGAAGATGAAATTGGAATTAAAACCATTAAACCCGTAGAACCATTGTTGGTAACACCCCTAGGGATAGCCTTTAATTGTCAAAGGTAAGAAATGTGGTGATATAATTTGGGCATAAAAGGAATACTTGAAGAGAGCTTGATGGATATTCTTATTCAAAAAGTTGTTGAAGAAGTAATCAGGAGAATTAAAAATCAACCGAAAAAAGCTATTGTGCTCTTTACAGGAGCTTCAATTGGTTTTAGACAGTCGATGGACTCACTGTTAAAATTACATAAGGATGGTTGGCAATTAAAAGTTGTTCTTTCTGATGATGGCATGAAGGTACTAGATCCTGAAGCCATAAAAAAGGAATTAAACCTCGATGTAATCTATCACAGTGGCAACATTACAAGTCAAAGAGAATTATATATGAATGCGGACATGTTTATAATTGGGAGTATGAGTGTTAATACCGCTGCTAAACTGGCAGTGGGAATCACGGATACGGTGCTATTATCCCTCATTAATCATGGATTTATGGCAGGAACTCCTGTTGTGGCAGCCCAAGATGCCTGTAATCCGGATGATCCTAAAAGAGCAGAACTTGGCATGGGAAAATCTCCCGAGAAGTATCGTCAAATGCTTCATGGAAACATAAAGGTGTTGCATGATTTTGGAATGCAATTAGTGAATGCCGAAGACTTGTACGAAACCTGCTCAGGCAAAGCGCCGGTAAAAAGGGAAGTACAAAAAGTCGGGGAAACAAACGTTGCAGTCACAAAAAAAACCGTTATGAATCCGGAAGTACCTGTTATTCAAGGTGAATGTGTGCTAAACAAAAAAGTCGTGTCGCGAACAGACATTCTTAAAATACAGGGTGCAAAAGTAGTTAAAATTCCTGCTGATGCAATTATCACAGAATACGCTGTAGAAGCCATTGATTCATTTGGACTACAGATCATAAGGATTTAACAAAGGTGGTGAGTTTATGCAGTTAGCAAAAGTAGTCGGGAATGTAGTTTCAACCCAAAAAGATAAAAATCTTGTGGGATGTAAACTGCTTATTATTAAAAAAATAGATGAATATGGCGAATTTGAAAAATATTCAAGTTCCTCAACAGCAGTTGCTGTTGACTCGGTGGGAGCAGGAATTGGAGATACTGTTATTGTAACTCAAGGGAGCAACGCTCGCTATGTTTACGGTGATAAAATGGCTCCACTGGACATGACCATCGTTGGAATCGTTGATGAAATTCAAATCGTCTAGTGAGGTGAAATAATGCCGAACGTATACACAAGAGGCGGAGACAAAGGGGAGACAGGGCTTTTTGGAGCCAGTCGCGTTCAAAAGGACAGTATCCAGGTCGATGCCTATGGAACCATGGACGAGGCAAACTCAGCCATTGGTTTGGCCTATTCACTTTGCGAGGATGAAGAAATTCGTAGGATTTTACACGAAGTACAGAAAAGAATTTTTGTACTGGGTGCAGAGCTCGCCAGTGACGAAAAGGGTAAATCCATGTTAAAGGATAAGATTACCCAGGCTGATATTGATACTATGGAAAAAATCATGGATCATTATCTGGCAATCATTGGCCCACAAAAAGCATTCATCATTCCAGGAGCCAACCCAGCTTCATCGGCTCTTCATGTTGCAAGAACTGTGGTAAGACGAGGCGAACGTCAGATTGTTCAGTACAATCGAGACAATGAACATAGTCGGCCGGAATTAATAAAATTCGTGAATCGATTGTCGGATATGCTTTTTGTTTTAGCACGAACCGAAGAACATTATGCACAGGTCAGTGAAGTTGCTGCCCGTGTTATGGAAAAAATGAAGGCATTAGGTCAAACAGAATCTGAAGATGAAAACAATTTAGACTTCCAGGAGAAAGATTATTCATTACTTACTCTGGCAAAAAAAATGGGTGCTGCTGCCCGGGTTAAGGCTTTGGAAATGAATGTTCCCATTGTTTTCTCTGTGGTAGACAGTGGTGGAAACCTCACCTACTTTGAACGCATGGAAGATGCTTTAATGGTAAGTATCGATATTTCAGTGAACAAGGCTTACACAGCCAATGCACTGAAAATGTCTACCGATAAGGTGGCAAAGGTCGTTAAAGAAGATGGTTCTCTTTATGGCCTGCAATGGACAAACAATGGTCGCATGGTTGTATTTGGTGGAGGTTATCCACTGATTTACAATGGTGAAGTCGTTGGTGGTCTTGGTGTCAGCGGCGGTAGTGTAGATGAAGATATGATCATTGCCAAAAGTGCTCTAGCTGTTTTATAGAAAAATTAAATTTTGGAGGATAAACAAATGACTACAACCGGTAAATTATTAGATATGGCTAAAAAAATGGCAGAAGCTGCTGCCGCAAAAGCAATCGAAATTAACGTGCCCATGGTTATTGCAGTTTGTGATATCTCAGGAAATCCAGTATTATTAAACCGCATGGAAGATTCATTGTTGGCAAGTATCAGTATTGCTACTAATAAAGCTTATACCGCGGTTGCTTTAAAAATGAGCACCGACTCAGCCGCAGAGCATGCTAAGGAAGCTGGTTCGCTTTTCGGACTGACCACCTGTGATAACGGTAAGATGGTTGTATTTGGTGGCGGATTCCCTATTTATGAAGGGGATAAAATCATTGCAGGCATTGGCGTCAGTGGTGGTAGTGTTGATGAAGATATGACGGTTGCTAAAGCTGGACTGGCAGCACTATAAAAAGACATTAATAACAAACTTATCCAGGAGGAAGCTACTATGAATATTGATACTACAGGTATTGAATATATCGTTAAAAAAGTGATGGCGGAAATTGATTGTGCAGAAGAAAGTGGTCTACCAGTCAAAGACGGCGAATACGGTGTTTTTAACGATATGAACAACGCGATTGATGCGGCCTTTATTGCGCAAAAATCATACATGAGACAATCAATGGCATTAAGAGATAAAATCATCTGTGCCATGCGAGCTGAAATGCTTAAAAAAGAAAATGCGGAATTACTTAGTCAAATGGCTGTGGAAGAAACAGGCATGGGAAATTATGAACATAAACTTTTAAAGCATGCGTTGGCAACCACAAAAACACCGGGGATTGAAGATCTTGTCGCCGAAGCATTTACAGGTGACGATGGCTTAACCTTAATGGAACAATCACCTTTTGGTGTTATTGGAGCCGTTTCTCCATCAACAAACCCCAGTGAAACAGTAATTTGTAATGGTATCGGAATGCTGGCCGGTGGGAACACCGTTGTTTTCGCACCGCATCCCAGTGCTAAAAAAACCAGTGCCCTGACAGTTAAACTTTTAAACAAAGCCATCATTGAAGCAGGCGGACCGGAAAACTTAATTGTGACGACGGTGAACCCATCCATTGAAAGTGCAAATATTATGTTTACCAGTGATAAAATCACCATGCTTTGTGCCACGGGTGGTCCCGGTGTTGTAAAATCCGTCTTAAAAAGCGGGAAAAAGGCCATCGGAGCCGGCGCCGGAAATCCGCCGGCATTGGTTGATGAAACTGCAGATATTGAAAAAGCAGCCAAAGATATTATTGATGGTTGCAGCTTTGATAATAACCTTCCCTGTATTGCCGAAAAAGAAGTTGTGGTTGTCGAACAGGTTGCCGACTATCTCGTGTTTAACATGAAAAAGAACGGTGCCTACGAATTAACCGACGCTGCAAAAATTAAAGAGCTTCAAGATCTGGTTATTCCAGAAGGACGACTGAGCCGTGACTATGTTGGACGAGATGCAAAGACCATCTTAAAAGGCATCGGCATTGAAGCAGATCCATCTGTTCGCGTTATTATTATGGAAACAAGTAAAGATCATGTCTTTGCTGTTGAAGAATTAATGATGCCGATTTTGCCCATTATTCGAGTAAAAAATATTGCCGAAGGTATTGATGTTTCGGTTGATTTAGAACATGGCAACCGACATACCGCGATTATGCACTCAACAAATGTTAATAATCTGACTGAAATGGCAAAAAGAATACAAACGACTATTTTTGTTAAAAACGGACCTTCCTATGCGGGAATCGGTGTTGGCGGTGAAGGTTACACAACTTTTACCATTGCAGGACCTACCGGCGAAGGCCTGACATCTGCTAAGACATTTACTCGAAAAAGAAGATGTGTACTAGTAGGAGGATTTACGATTAAATAATAGAGGTGTTGTTAATGAGCGCAAACTTAGTTGAATTGGTACAAAATGCCGGCATCGTTGGTGCTGGCGGGGCAGGGTTTCCTACCCACGTCAAATTAAATTGTACCGTTGACACAGTCATTGTTAACGGCGCAGAATGTGAACCTTTATTGCGCGTTGATCAACAACTTATGGCAATGGAGACTGTTAAGATATTAACAGCTCTCCAGGCTGTTATGGATCAGACACATGCAAAGGAAGGCATTATTGGTCTTAAAAAGAAGTATACTGAAGCGATTGATGCTGTCAATAAAGAACTTCCCGCTTTCCCTGCAATTAGATTGCATTTGCTTAAAAATTTCTATCCGGCCGGGGATGAACAGGTGCTTGTTTATGAGACCACAAAACGGATTGTTCCGGAGGGTGGAATTCCACTAAATGTCGGAACATTAGTCATAAATGTAGAGACACTCTTAAATATTTATGATACAATGACGACAGGTCAGCCGGTGGTAGATACTTACCTAACCTTAACGGGAGAAGTCAAAAATAAGATCACAACAAAGGTTCCTTTGGGGATCACCGTTCGTGAAGCCTTAGAGTTGGCAGGTGGCACAACCATTGATGATTACGTTGTCATTAATGGCGGACCAATGATGGGTAAAATTGTAGATCCTGAATCTACCATCACCAAAACAACCAAAGGATTAATCGTTTTGGCAAAGAATCACTCACTGATTCTTTCAAAAACAAAATCCATCAAAGAATCCATGAAAATGGCAGGAATGGCCTGTATGCAGTGTAATTATTGTACCGAACTTTGTCCGCGTTATGGTATTGGGCATTCTTTGGAACCACATAAATTAATGCGTATAGCAGCCTATGGTAAAACCTGTGATGCGACCACTCAAGCTACAAACGCTTTTCTATGCTGTGAATGTGGCTTATGTCAATATGCATGTGTAATGGACCTACAACCTTGGAAGTTCAATGCCATGCTCAAGCGAGAGCTCGGAAGCAAAGGGATAAAAAATCCTCACCACAAAACCCCAACTGAAGTTGAACGATTCAGAGCGATTAAACAGTTTGATGTCCACCGTTTGGTATATCGATTGGGACTGACGAATTATGATCTTCCGGCCCCAATGGTTAAAACGGATAAAGTGTTTACAAAGGTTAACCTATTATTGTCACAACATATAGGTGCGCCTGCAATGTCAGTCGTTAATGTTGGAGATACTGTGGAAAGAGGAGAACTCGTTGGTGAAATACCAGCGGGGAAACTGAGCGCAAGAGTTTTTGCTAGTATTAGCGGCAAGGTAATTGCCGTGGATAGTGAAAAAATCACTATTCAATCCTAAATCATATCTTAAAGGGGGATAATTATGGACTTTACTTTGTTAGTCGCCGCATTTGGCGGTGGTCTTTTGGCCACAATGATCGGGGGGTTAAACTCATTCATCTTCACAGGTTTAACTGTTTTTGCTGCAATCATGGGCGGAAAAGCTGGAGCACCAGCAATCGGACTTATTAGTTTCGGTCCGATGTTTGGACCACATGTTGCCTTTGCCGGTGCTGTAGCCGGAGCTGCTTTCGCAATGACAAGAAATCATATTGAAAACGGTTCAGATATCGTGACACCACTTGTTAAATTTGGCGATCCTATGGTATTAATCGTCGGTGGTATTTTCGGTATGATCGGCTTCTTACTCCAATACATTGTTTCAGCACTTTTGGGACCATTGTTATTTACTGGAATTCTTGGAGCAGGTGCTACTGGTTGGACAGATACAGTTGCTTTCGCAGTAGTCATTTCAGCCATCATTGTTCGTTTAGTATTTGGTAAAACTGGCCTTACAGGTAAAACTCCTGCAGGTGAAGATCGTGTTTGGGTTGCTAAAGGTCAGAGATTAGGATTTGTTGTTACAATAGGTCTTGGTATTGGGGTTCTAATGGGTGGCGTTACTGTTGCTTTAGGAACACTTGGTTTAGTAGGCGGAAGTGCTGATGCATTATACCTATTTAAATTTATGCCAATCCTCGCTTTTGCTATCGCTGCTATTTCATTGATTTTCATCGATATGGGATACGCATTTGAAGCATGGCATCATATTGGTTATCCAGCTGCATCAACAGCAGTTGTTGTTTTCACAGCAACTCTAAATCCTATAGCTGCGATTATCGGTGCTATTATTACTGGGATTTTCACCACTTTCTTTGGTGATTGGATCCTCAGAACTTTCAACAGCCATGCAGATACTCATATTGATCCACCTGCATGCACAATCTTTGTTATTCAAACAATCAATTTATTAATTTTAGCCGGGTTTGTCTTCGTCGCATAAGTTAATAAAAGGAACAAGTTATTGTTTATTTTAGGATAAAAAACATTCACAGTATAGAAGGAAGTGGTATTTTGAAAAAAGCAGTTGGTTTAATGGAATTTAAAAGCATTCCGGTGGGCATAGAATCCACTGATGAAATGCTAAAATCCGGAAATGTTGAGCTGCTGATGGCATCACCACTTTGCCCAGGAAAATATGTAAGTATTATTACTGGGGATGTGGACGCTGTCGAGGCTTCAATCAGAAATGGAACCCGTGTTGGCGGTATCTATGTTTTGGAGACGGAAGTTTTACCAAACATTCATCCAGATGTGTTACCTGCTATGTTAGCCGCTGGTGAATTTGGTGAAGTTAAATCTCTTGGTATCATCGAAACGATTAATGCAATCTCTTCAGTAACGATCGGAGACATGTGTGTGAAAGCATCCAATGTCAAACTCATTGAGATCCGAATTGCAAGAGGCTTGGGTGGTAAAGGTTTTGTATTAATCACAGGTGAAATTGCTTCTGTTAAAGCAGCTATTGAGGCAGCTAAGGCACATAAGATAGACTCGAATCTTATTACAAGTTATTCGATTATTGCCAAGCCCCACAAAGATATTAGAAAAACATTGTTTTAACAAAAAAGTAATAATTTGAAAGTATAAAAAACAAATGGCTTCGGTCATTTGTTTTTTATACAATAATTTTCTATTTTTTATAAATGCTCCAAGGCCATTTATAAAAAATAGAAGGATGGGTTTATATAAAATAAGGAGGTTGTCATGGCTCGTAAAAGCAAACCTAAATCACAATTAATAAAAGAGACAGCTAATCAAAATACAGTAGAACCAACGAATTCAAGTGAAGTGGGGAATGAAAAAGTGGGAAAACTTGATGATTTTATGAAAAAAATCGGAAAAACCATAATGGGCGACGAAGAAAAAGTAGATGAAATCAAAGACAATAAACAACAGACCAAAGATGATCAGGAATTCGCTAAAATGAAGCAAAAGGAAGATCAGGCTGCCGTTAAGGCCAAACTAAAAGCTGACCAGGAAGCAAAAGCCAAAGCAGAAGCCAAGTTAAAAGCGGACCAGGAAGCAAAAGCCAAAGCAGAGGCTAAGCTTAAATCGGAACGGGAAGCTAAAGTAAAAGAAGATGCCAAGATAAAGGCACACCAGGAAGCAAAAGCCAAAGCAGATGCCAAACTTCAAGCAGAACAAGAAGCAAAAGCCAAAGAAGAAGCAGACGCAGACGCTGTAAAGACTGCGTTAGCAAAGGCAGAAGCGGATGCCAAAGCCAAGGCTAAGGAAATGGCAGACCGAGCCAAAAAAATTGAAGACAAAGTCAGTGAAAAAGCAAAAGCTGATGCAGCTTTGTTGAAAAAGAAAATTGAAGAAGAAAAAGCAAAGCTTGAAGCTGAAAAACGTGCAAAAAAAGAAGAAGCAAAAAAAGCTGAAGCTCAAAAAGCCATTGAAGAAGCTCAAAAAGCCGTTGAAGAAGCAAAAAAACAAGATGAAGCAGAAGAAAAGAAACAAATAGCTGCAAAAAAACGAGCAGAAGCCAAGGCACGAGCCAAAGCCGAAGAAGATGCCAAGAAAAAAGCTGAGGAAATCGCTGCGGCCGAAATTCTTGCCAATCAGGAAAAAGAAGCCCGGAAACGAGAACAGAATAAAATAGAAACAGAAGATCGCATCCGAAATGACCTGAAGAAAAAAGCGAAAGCATTACAGGAGGCAACTGCAGGAGCCATTGATAAAGCTATTGCCAGAGAGAAACAAATCAGAAAAGAACTTTCTGAGAAGCGTCAAAAAGCTCTTGAAGAAAAAGAGCAGAAAAAACAGGCGAAAAAAGATAAGGATCTCCCATCCCATCTTTTATAATGAACATCAAGAAGTTCCCTATACAGGGAACTTCTTTTTTTAAAAACAATGTGCTTTTAAAAGTTTTAGGGATTAGTCTAAGGGCTAAAGAGATATTATGCTTTAAAACTATACAAATAATTATGATTGTAATATAATAAAGTGATAAAGATACATTAGAATAGGAGAGGCACGGATGGCATATTTAGCGCTTTATCGAAAATATCGGCCCAGGACTTTTGACGAGGTTATCGGCCAGGATAGTATTACAAGAATATTAAAGAATCAGATTCAATATAACCGTGTCGGCCATGCTTACCTATTTTCCGGTATCCGGGGCACTGGGAAAACTTCCCTGGCAAAAATATTTGCAAAAGCAATTAACTGCCCAAACGGCACTGACGGAAACCCTTGTAACACCTGTGAAATTTGTGTAAATATCGATCGTTCAGGGGTTATGGATATCATAGAAATCGATGGTGCATCCAATCGGGGCGTTGACGAAATACGCGAAATTCGCGAAAAAGTTAAGTATCCACCGACCATTGGGCGATATAAAGTATACATCATTGATGAAGTGCATATGCTCACAAAGGAAGCCTTTAATGCACTGCTTAAGACATTGGAAGAACCCCCGGAACATGTGGTGTTTATTCTAGCCACTACCGAGCCCAATAAATGCCCGGCAACCATTCTTTCCCGGTGTCAACGCTATGAAATACGACCGATTCCCAAGACATTAATCATCGGTCAAATGGAAAAAATTTGTAATGATTTAGAAATAACCATGGAACCACAGTCCTTTGATTATATTGCAGGCCGGGGCGAAAATTCCATGCGTGATGCACTGAGCCTTCTGGACCAAATTGTTGATCTGAAAGACAGTAATGGTCACGTCTCCTTTGAAGATCTTTTAGATTTCACCGGAATGGCGGATAAATCAGGTATTCATGATTTAGTACAAAAAATCGGAGCTGGAGACAGCGGCGGTGTTCTCCTGAGTTTGAGAGAAATGGTCAGTCGAGGTAAAGACAGCATTCTGCTTATGGATCAGGTCATTGAGTACCTTCGCGGGATATTAATCACAAAAACGGCAGGTGACGCCGCCATGGAAATTTTAATGTGTACCCCAGAGGATTATCAGAGTTACACTGCTTTGTCGGAAACATTGGAATTTAATCAATTGTATGGAATGATCAGTCACCTCATTGAAGAGAAGAATAAATTAAAATATAGCAGTCTTCAAAGTATTATCGTAGAAATGGCATTTTTAAGACTATGTCTCGGTGAGGATGCCGTTAACGAGGCAACCATCAAAAAACCAGCTTTTCAAAAAAAAACCATGAAAGCTGTCAAAGAGTTACCTGAGCTAAAAATACCGGAAATTGAAACAGAAATAAAAGAACCAGAGTTTAAAGATAAAGAGATTGAACAAAAAAATAAAGCAACCGTTAATCGTGTCAAGAATGAAATGCTTGTTCCTGTGGAAGCACAAGCCAGGGAGATTTCACTAGCAGAAGAACCAATCGTAAAAATAAGTACTGATGCAAAAAAAGCCAATTCCAAACATGATGAGATGACACTGTTTAAAAAATTGTGCGATGTCATTGGGAAAACAAATTCAGCACAAGCCATGTTTTTAAAAAGAGGAGAAGCCTGTTTGCAGTCGGATGATCACATGATTATTAATTTCACAACAGAGAATCAAAACTATTTTCATTTTGTGAATAAGCCCGACCTGGTAAAAACCTTTGAAGATATTCTCGCAAAGGCTGCCGGTAAAACAATGTCTGTTTCAATCATGCTTGAAGAAGAAAATTTTGGTGATTTGGATATGATTGAAAAAACAAGACGAATTATTAATAATGATGCAGTTAATATCATTGAAGTTGAAGGATTTAAAGAAAAAGTTGACGAAAAAAGATAGTGATAAAAATATTGATTTAGTGTTATAATAATCTGGTTATTAAGATTAAAAGCAAAACATATAGGAGGAAATTATGGCGAAACGGAAAATGCCCGGTGGTATGGGCGGTGGAAATATGAACAATATGATGAAACAAGTTCAAAAAATGCAACAGGATATGGCAAAGCTACAGGAAGAACTCAATGAACAAGAAGTTGAAGCGACTGCTGGCGGCGGTGCTGTTAAGGTCGTGGTTACTGGAAAGAAAACCCTTTTATCAGTAAAAATTGACCCTGAAGTCATTGATGAGGATGATATTGAAATGCTTGAAGATCTTATTCTGGCAGCAGTCAATGAAGCCCTGATTAAAGCCGAGGAAATGGTTAATTCTGAAATGGGCAAAATCACCGGTGGTATGAATATTCCAGGACTGACTTAGGAGAATCTATGGGTTATTATCCAAAGGCTCTGGAGTGCTTAGTCCTTGAGCTGGGAAAGCTCCCGGGGATTGGTGAAAAAACAGCTCAGCGTCTCGCTTTTCATATTATTAATTTACCAGAAGAAGAGATTATAAGTCTTTCCGAGGCATTAATCACTGCAAAAACAAAGATCGTATTATGCAAAAAATGCTTTAGTATTACGGATAAGGAACTTTGCGATATCTGTGGAAATCCCAATCGAGATCAAAAAACGATATGCGTCGTTCAGAATAGCCGGGATATTTTTGCTGTCGAAAAAACACGAGAATATAAAGGACTTTACCATGTGCTTCATGGTGCTATTTCACCGCTTGAAGGGATTGGACCCCAGGATATTAAAGCCCGAGAGCTTTTATTGCGCATTGGCGAAAACGACATTGAAGAGGTTATTATGGCAACAAACGCCACGGTTGAAGGAGAAGCTACTGCCATGTATTTGGGAAACCTCATTACTCCTTTAGGTGTAAAGGTGACACGTCTCGCCAAGGGGATTCCCATTGGTGCAGATCTCGAATATACGGATGAAATAACACTTATTAAAGCCTTTGAAGGAAGAAATATTTTATAATAATACCTTACAAAAGGAGATAAAGAATATGTTTATTAAAGAAGGAATCATTGCATCACCTGGCATTGCCATTGCAAAAGCACTTGTTTATGAAAAAGTGGTTGTTGAAGTAAATAAGGATACAACTGAAGACCAACTGGGCGAAATCCAAAAATTTCATCAGGCGTTAGAACAAAGTCAGACACAATTAGAAAAGATCAAAATAAAAGCCATTAGCGAACTGGGTGAAGAAGAAGGGGCAATTTTTGAAGCCCACGCCATGGTTCTGGAAGATCCTGAATTTGTTGAAGGTGTTGAAACAGAAATCAACGACAATAAGTTTGGCGCTGCCTATGCAGTTAAAATCGTCACTGATCGATTTTTTATGATTTTTGATCAAATGGATGACCCTTATTTTAGTGCCAGAGCCGCTGACATTAAGGATGTGGGAACCCGTGTGCTTTACAATATTTTAGGCGTCGTTCAAGCCGATTTATCCAAGCTTGATGATGACGTTATTATTATTGCAGATGATCTTACGCCATCGGATACTGCCCAAATGGATAAAAAACGAGTGATGGGGTTTGCAACCAATATTGGAAGCAGAACCTCCCACACAGCGATTATGGCACGAAGCCTGGAAATCCCAGCAGTTCTTGGCCTGACAGATATTACAGAAACCGTGCTTACCGGTGATAAGATCATTGTGGATGGCCTTAAAGGCGTTGTTACGGTGAATCCCGATGACGATCAAATTAAGACCTATGAAGAAAAAAGACTGGCATATCAAGTCATGCTTAAAGAATTAGAAGTACTGAAAGACCTTGATGCTGTCACCTTGGATGGCCACAAGGTTGAGCTGGTGGGAAATATTGGCGAACCCAATGATGTTGTTGGAGTTCTTAAAAACGGCGGGATCGGCGTTGGCCTGTATCGGACCGAGTTTTTATACATGAACAGCACAACATTACCGGGAGAAGACAAACAAATGGCGGCTTACCGGTCTGTTTTGGAAGCTTTTCCCAATGGTCCGGTTGTGATTCGTACCCTGGATATCGGCGGCGATAAAAAACTCCCTTACTTACCCATGGATGATGAACTCAATCCGTTTTTAGGGTTGCGGGCAATCCGACTCTGCTTTAAAGAAGTGGACCTTTTTAAAACACAGCTTCGGGCAATTTTAAGAGCCGGTGTTTATGGGCATGCCTATATTATGTTTCCAATGGTTTCGTCTATTACTGAAGTAAGGCAGGCCAAGGTGATTTTATCAGAATGCATGCAGGAATTGGAAGAAGCAAAAATCCCCTACGATAAGAACATTAAAGTAGGAGTGATGATAGAAATTCCATCAGCTGCGATTACTTCCGATATCATTGCCAAAGAAGTTGACTTCTTTAGCATTGGAACCAATGATCTATGCCAATATACCATGGCTGTAGATCGTATGAATCAGGCAATATCCTATTTATATGACCCATTTAATCCAGCAATTCTGCGACTTGTAAAACAGGTCATCACGGCTTCTGATAACCAACCAGGTCTCTTCACCGGCATGTGTGGGGAAATGGCAGGGGACCCGATGGCAGCAATCATCCTTTTGGGACTGGGTCTTGATGAATTTAGTATGAGTGCCCAATGCATTCCTCATATTAAAAAAATAATTCGCAGTATCCGATATGAAGATGCCAAGGTTATTGCCGAAGAGGCATTAAACCTTGAAACAGGAGAAGCTGTGACGGATCACGTTTTAGCCTCCATGAAAAAACTAAAAATAAATATTTGATCACTGGATCATAAGGAGAAATCAAAATGGTAATAAAAGAAGTAACAGTTTTAAATGCAACAGGTCTCCACGCACGGCCAGCTTCTATGTTTGTTCAAACAGCTGGAAAATTCAAGGCTAAGATTTTTGTAATCAAAGAAGGCAATTCCATTAATGCCAAAAGTATTATGGGTATTATGGCCGGTGGCATTTCCCAGGGAACCACCATTCAAATCAAAGCAGAAGGCGAAGATGAAGCAGATGCAGTAGATGCATTAGTACAACTTATCAACGATAAATTCGGAGAATAATCATAAAACAGAGCAAAAAAAATAAACAAATACTGTTAATTTTCATATTATTAGGGTATAATATAATTATATAGCGACTAAAAAATGGAGGAAATTATTATGAGCAGTAGCAAATTATATTTTGTTGGTGGACTTTTTATTGGAACCATTATTGGAGGCACCATTGGCGTTTTAATGGCACCTGCAGCTGGCGATGAAACACGTAAAAAAATTGCCGAAGGAACAGAAGAAGTATTAGGTAATGTTTATGATCAGGCAATGGAGTACAGCGAAAATCTCAAAGAACAATTTCAGGATATGCAAGAACAAATGACAGAACGCATTGGTCAGTATAAAAATCAGATTGAAAGCAAAATCCAGGAAATTCAAGATGAAGTTAATCAGGATCTTGAAGGATTAAATGAAGAACTTGAAGCTCTTCAAAAAGAAGAAGATGAGCTAGTTAATGAAGTTGAAGAAGAAGTCGAAGAAGAAGTCGAAGTTGCTGAAAAGGGCGAATAAGGACATCGGGGAGTAGTACATGATTACATTAAATTTTAGCTTATGGGAAGTTGCCGTTTTATTAATAGGCATTGGATTCATTGTCGCTACTATCTATCTTGTTAAGCTATTTAAAAGTTTGGCATTGACCTTTGACACAACAACAAAGCTTATGGAAGATAATCGTCTGGCTCTTCGCAGTATTATGGAGAATACCGATGAGATCACAAAATCTTCTGCAAATGTGGCTGATAAGGCAAGTATTATGGTCAACGAAGTTGAACAGTCAATCAACACCATTAAGCAAGATGTCATTGATCCTGTGGTAAAAAGTATGGCAATTGTCGCCAAGTTTTTGGGCCGGTTTCAATCCTTCGATAGTAAGAAAAAAAGAAGAAATAAGCAATAAGAAGGTATTGATACCGAAATTAATAGCCTTAGGCCCAATGATGGTAATAGCCCTCATTGGGCCTCGTTTTTTTATTTGAGAGTATAAAATTAGGATATAACTAGAAAAGAGGAAAGAGAATGGATGAAATTAAGCTGACCCTGCCAACGAAAATAGAGTACATAAGTATTGCCAGACTTACCATTGCATCAGTTGCTGATGGCATGGGCTTTTCCATTGGAGATGTCGAAGATCTGAAGGTTGCAGTATCTGAAGCATGTACAAATGTTATTATGCATAGCGTAACCCCTCAGGAAAGCTATGAATTAATTTATACGATTGGAGAAAAAAGCTTAACTTTATCAGTGGCTGATAAAGGTATCGGCTTTGTACCTGAAAAGGAAACCACCAGGAAATTAAAGGAATTAGAATTGAGCAATGGCTTTGGTCTTATTATCATCAAGATGTTAATGGACAAAGTTAAAATTCGGAGTGAGGAGGGAATAGGATCAACCATTACCATGGTTAAAAACCTACATGTAAATGATGCGTTATGAAAGAAAAATTAGTAAGGAAGACGCAAAGGAACTGTTTATCGAGTATGAAAAAAAACGAGATCGAGATCTAAGGGATCGACTGATTGAGAACTACCTTTACATTCCTAAAATTCTTTCTAGAAAATACGGATCAAAAAATGGAGATAATGAAGATATATTCCAAGTCGCTTGTTTAGGTCTGATGTATGCAATAGATCGCTTTGATCCCAGCCGAGGCTATGAGTTTGATACCTTTGCCACACCAACCATTGTGGGAGAAATTAAACGCCATTATCGGGATAAAGAGTGGCTAATTCGCATTCCCAGAAAAATTCAGGATCTGAATCGGGAAATTAATCAAGCCCGTACCTTGCTTGAGCATCGGCTTATGTGTTCCCCGACCATTTCTGAAATTGCTGTCCATTTGGAAATCTCAGAGGAGAGCATCATCAAAGCCATGGAAAGCAACAATGTTTATTATCCGAAGTCCTTATCAATGGAATATGAAAATAACCGTGACGGCCAGGAAGTCTGCCTCATGGATTTGCTGGGAAACCTGGATAATGACATCGAAAACGTTGAAAATATTGATGCAATAAAGAAAAAGATTGGTGAGCTTAATCCTTTAGAAAGAATCATTGTAGAGGAACGTTTTCTTAAAGAGAAAACTCAAAAGGAAGTTGCGATTCTCATCAACAAATCCCAAATGACCGTTTCGCGGATTGAAAAAAAGGTCATGGAAAAACTCAAAGAAGGCTTATAAAATTTACAAGGGTATTAATAGGGGAAACGTTTTTCGCTTTTTGTTAATTTTTTAGTGGATTATTTCTTTGAAATATTATAAAATAGCATTATGATTAAAAAAAACAAAAGTTGAATTGACAAAAATAAGCGAGGGGGAAACATCATGAAAACGTATCCAACTAAAAATATCCGAAATGTACTTATTCTGGGTCATGGAGGAAGTGGAAAAACATCTCTAACCGAGGCCTTGGCATTTAATGCAGGTGCCATTGATCGTATAGGGAAAATTGATGAGGGAAATACTCTGTCGGATTTTGATCCAGAAGAAAAGAAACGGAAATTTTCAATTTCTTCATCTATTATTCCATTAGAATTTGGTGGTCATAAGATAAATATTATTGATGTCCCTGGATATTTTGACTTTATTGGGGATGCCTATGCAGCTCTTCGCGTAGCCGATGCGGTTGTTATTGTGGTTGATGCACTTTCAGGGGTACAGGTTGGTACTGAAAAAGCCATTGAATTACTTGAGAAAGCCAAGGTTCCGGCATTTATTGTCGTTAATAAAATGGACAGAGAAAACGCAACTTTTGCCAAAGTGATGGATCAATTGAAAGAGACTTTTGGGAACAAGGTCGTTCCCTTTGAGCTGCCCATGGGCGAAGGCGAGGAAATGCATGGTGTGGTAAATATCGTGGATATGACAGGAAGCGAACGTAAAGAAAATCGATGCTTCGATGTTGTTGTACCCGATGAAATGAAGTCTGATTTAGAACCATTCCGTGATATGATTATGGAATCGGTTGCCCAGACAAGTGAAACTCTCATGGAAAAATATTTCGAAGGAGAAGAGCTTACCCACGACGAAATTCATCAGGGAATTCGCCAGGGAGTACTGGGAGGAGACTTAATTCCGGTTCTCTGTACCTCGGCAATTCAAAACATCGGGGTAGAAACCCTTGAAAATATGATCATCGAATACCTGCCATCTCCAGGAGAGGGCAAGTCAGAAATAGGAAAAGATCCGCGGAATTTAAAAGAAATTGAACGGTACTGTTCCAACACCGAGCCTTTTTCAGCACTGGTGTTTAAAACCATAGCTGACCCCTATGTTGGTAAGCTGTCTATTTTCAAAGTGATGTCCGGAATACTCGATCATTCTGTTGAAATTTATAATGCAACCCGAGAAGCAAAAGAAAAAGCCAATCATATTTATGTGCTTCGCGGGAATAAACAAATTGAAGTTGAAAAGCTGGAAGCCGGGGATATTGGCGCATTTTCAAAATTAAGCGAAACCGTTACCGGGGATACCTTATGTATAGCCAAGGCACCCATTATCTATGATATAATCGAATTGCCAAAACCAATCATATCCATGGCCATTGAACCTAAAACAAAGGCCGACATTGATAAACTGGCCACTGGCCTCCACCGATTAGTTGAAGAAGATCCAACCATGACGGTAACACGAAATAATGAAACCAAACAAACCCTGGTTTCCGGCCTTGGAGAAATGCATCTTGAAATTATTTCTCAAAAGCTTAAACAAAAATTCGGGGTTGAGGTTAACTTGGTTGATATGAAAGTACCTTACCGTGAAACCATTAAAAAGAAATCGACAGCCGAAGGTAAGCATAAAAAACAATCCGGCGGGAATGGACAGTTTGGTCATGTTTATGTTAATTTCGAACCAGGGGCTACCCCCAATGACCCATTTTTATTTGTCGATAAAGTTGTGGGCGGGTCGGTTCCTCGTAACTTTATTCCGGCAGTTGAAAAAGGTTTGGAAAACTGTATGAGTGAAGGCGTTTTGGCAGGTTATCCTGTGACAGGCGTTGTAGCCACTTTGTTTGATGGTTCCTACCATGCCGTGGATTCCGATGAAATGTCCTTTAAAATGGCAGCGTCCCAGGCTTATCGAAAAGGAATGAAGGATGCAACACCGGTACTCCTAGAACCGATTTACCACATTGATATTATCGTCCCCGAAGAATATATGGGCGATATTATGGGCGATTTAAACAAAAAGCGTGGACGTATTATGGGAATGGAACCCATGATTGGCGGAAAACAGCAAATTTTGGCTGAAGCGCCTTTGGCGGAAATGTTTAGATATGCCACAGAACTAAGATCAATGACCCAGGCAAGAGGCGAATTCTCAATGTCCTTTGTCCGCTATGAAGAAGCACCAGCCATCATTTCAGAAAAGGTGATTGCGGCGGCACTTAAAGAAAAAGAAGTGCATTGACTTTAAACGCACATTTGCTTTTGTTTTTGTCATGGGGCACAGGCTCTAGGAATTTATAGAAAAAATAAATAATTGGCCTTGAAATTAAGGCTTGTCTAAAGTCTGAGACAGGAAGAAATTCCTGTCTTTTTTTTATTCAAAAAGCTTGGCGGTATGTTATAATAGGGAAATTGGGAAATTAAGGAGATAGGGAATGGATGCGTTAAAAGAGAAAATCAGAAAAGAAGGCCGTGTCAAAGGCCAGGGGATTTTAAAAGTGGATTCATTTTTAAATCACCAGTTGGATGTGGCATTATTTGAAGAAATGGGTAAAGTCTTTGCAAAAAGTTTTGCAGGCCAGGGCATTAATAAGATATTGACGATTGAAACATCAGGCATTGCCATTGCAACCAGTACCTCACGGTATTTTGACTATTGCCCTGTGGTTTTTGCCAAAAAATATGTTTCATTAAATTTAGATAATGATATTTATTCCAGTGACGTATATTCCTACACCAAACAACAGTCCTATAAAATCATGGTTTCTAAAAAATATTTAAATGATAATGATCGGGTTCTTATAATTGATGACTTCCTTGCCAATGGCAAAGCAGTAGAAGGATTAATGGATATCGTTAACCAGGCAGGTGCTGTCCTCATTGGTGTAGGTGTTGCCATTGAAAAAGGCTTTCAGGGTGGCGGAGCACTTCTTAGAGAACAAGGCATTGCATTAGAATCCCTTGCGATTGTTGACGAGATGAGTGAAGAAAAAGGAATTATATTCCGGGACTAATTGAGAAAGAAGTGAAAAACATGGAAAAAAGTGGACCAATCGGGCTCATTGATTCAGGCATCGGTGGTTTTACCGTTTTGAAAGAACTGCAAATGCGATTACCCAATGAGAATTATCTTTATTTTGGGGATTCGAAGCGGATGCCCTATGGAGAACGAGAAAATGAAGAACTTATTTGCCTAGGCAATGCGATTATAAAAAAATTGGAAGCCCAGGGGGTTAAGGCCATCGTTTTAGCCTGTAATACTCTTTCATCCTTAATTTCAGAATTAACATCACGGGTGCCATTATTCAGTGTAATTGAGGCAGGCGTCCAGGAAACCCTTGCCTGTAAAGATCGGGGAATGGTTGGGCTAATTGCCACCATTGCCACCGTGAAAAACAGAGGATACGAACGTGAACTTTTATTGTGGACCAAAGACGTAGAGTACGTTGCCCAGGGAACACATACCCTTGGGAAAGTGATTAACGATGATAAAAAGAACCTGAAAATATTAAAAAACAATATTCGCGAAGCCGTCGAGCCCATTCTATTAAAGGGTGCAAAAAAAGGAATGATTATTGAGGATCTCTTGCTGGGTTGTACTCATTTTCCCATTGTGGCAGGCACCATTAAAAAGATGTACCCAGAGCTGAATTTAATTAATCCGGCTGATGGACTGGTAAGATTAATGGAAAAGCATCTTCAGAAAAATGACTATTTTAATAATGAAGATGCTCAATGCACGACTCAGATCCTAACCACCGGTGACTTTGAAATATTTGAGAATATGATCAATGAACTTGAGCTCAACTGTGCTTCTTTAAAAATGACAGAGTTTGAAATTTAATCATAAGAACAGTAGCTAATTGCGAAAGTAATGCAATCCTCGCGGTCTGGTTTATACGAAACAATTTTTCCACTCTACGTCGGACACTCTACGAGATGTCCGCCTAAGACGTTACAAAATCGTTTGTATAAACCAACATCAAGGTATAAGATTTTTATATTTTGCATTTCGAAATTATTTGATAAGAATAGAATAAGGAGAATGAAATGGAAACACCAGCAAAAAAAATTGTCTACAGTGGCATACAGCCATCAGGAACCTTTACCATTGGTAATTATTTTGGAGCCATGAAAAATTGGGTGAATCTGCAGGAAGATTATCGCAGCCTTTTTTGTGTAGTGGATCTTCACGCCATCACCATGCCCCAGGATCCAGCGGATCTAAGGCGCCGCACCTATGAATCCATTGCCCTATTATTGGCTTTGGGCATTAACCCTGATAAATCAATTTTATATGTTCAGTCCATGGTTCCGGAACATTGTGAGCTGACCTGGATTTTAAACTGCTGTACCTATATGGGCGAATTAAGTCGTATGACCCAGTTTAAAGATAAATCTCAGAAACTAGGGGAAAATATCCGGGTAGGCCTTTTTGACTATCCAGTGCTGATGGCGGCGGATATCTTATTATATCAAACAGATTTGGTACCCGTAGGGAATGATCAGCGCCAGCATGTTGAATTGGCACGAGACATTGCCATACGCTTTAATCAACAGTTCGGCCATACCTTTAAAGTACCAGAGGCTTATTTTGGAGAATCCGGAGCCCGGATTATGAGCCTCCAGGATCCAACCAGGAAAATGTCCAAGTCCGATGAAAACATCAATAGTTTTATTTCATTATTAGATGATCCCAAAACCATTGTTAAAAAATTCAAACGGGCAGTGACTGATTCAGAAATGAAAATCAGTCATGATCGAGAAAATAAACCAGGGGTTTCAAACCTCATGGAAATTTATGCTTGTGCTACCGGCAATAGTCTTGATGCCATTACCGCTGAGTTTGATGGTAAAGGTTATGGAGATTTTAAATCCGCAGTTGGCGAAGCAGTGGCTGAAACCCTGATGCCTGTTCAAAATGATTACCATCGGTTACTCAAAGAAAAGAATTATCTTGAACAAATCATGCGCACCCATTCCGAAAAAGCATCCATGATGGCCTGGAAAACCTTGGCTAAAGCCAGAAAAAAAGTCGGATTTGTCACAGTATAGGATCGCTGACATCAATGTCCGCCCTTGCTATTATCATTGTCTTTCTTGAGATCGGACACCCGTTGGGTATTCGCCTCAACGAATACAATTGATAAATAGCAATATCGGACTCTGATGTAATCATGTTTTATTGACACCTTCGACCGTAACAAAAATCACCAGCTTCCAATTGGAAAGACTGGTGATTTTTATAAATAAAACTTATTTAAGTTGATCATTATCTGAGACAAGAGGGATGATTAATAAAAAGGTCGCAATGAGTTTGCCAACATAGGAAATAGTTTCGATTTCCTGTTGAGTCCAAAAGCGATTAGTGTCGCATTGGTCAAAGCCAATAAACCCTTTGAGGCTATTCTTGGCAATGATGGCAACCTGCAGGGTTGATAAAATGTTTTGAGATTCCAAAAAAAGAGAAATGGTGGGATCCAAATCCTTGACATTCGAACAATAGAAGATGCCATTTTCATCGAAATGGTCATAATACTCTTTAAATCGATGAAAGGACAACCCATGGAAGTTATCTTTTCCTGGAACTATACCCTGATTACACCATTCATAAATATCTGAAAAGCTGGAATCGTCAAGAGAATTTTTCAAAAAATAGCATCGACTGACATTAAACCGCTCACCAATGAGGGAGAGAATGAGATCGATACTGATTTTAATATCCTTTGATTGATATAGAATATTAAACAAATAGCTGTGGATTTCATAATGCTGAAAAGTTTCATCAGAATCGATTATAGTATCTTCTCTCTGGGGAAGAGAGGTGTTAAGACGCATGGTTCTTATTTCATCATAAAAAGAAAATTGATCTTTTCCCATTTTTTTTGCATAATAAAGGGCGACATCCGCGTGATGATAAAGCTCACCAAAAGTGGTGCCATGCTCTTTGTAAAGGGCAATACCAATGCTTCCGGATATGGAGTAATCTTTATTGATGCCACTAAAGGTCTGTCTGAAAACATTGCAAATTTCCTCAGCTTTTTCTTTTATTAAATTCTTATCACGAATACCCTTCAGAAAGACAACAAATTCATCTCCCCCAATTCTACCCACAATGTCAGCTGAGCGAAAAAGCTTTCGAACTTTGGCAGAAATTTCGGTCAGCACCACATCACCAAACATATGTCCCAAATTATCATTAACAGACTTGAAATCATCAATGTCAATGAGGAGTAAAGCATGACCATCCAGAGGATTATTTTCAAGAAAATCGTCAATGAGCTCCTGGGTCGTCATTTTATTATAAATCTGAGTGAGAGGATCCAACTGGACTTTTATTTCCAGGGCACTCAGCTTTCGTTTTTGCTGATCAATGTCACTAATAAGGCCCACGGCCTTATAGGGAATGCCCTTTTCATCAAACACAGGGCTTGATTGAATACGCACCCAAAGATAGGACTCATCCACTTTCATTTGCCTGAATTCAAGGCTGGTTTTATGAGGAGAGCGATAGGTCGATTTTATCCATGCGATATAATCCGACAAATCATCAGGATAAATGGTTTGTGAGGCAAACAACCCGGTATCAAGAGGCTCTTCACTGGGTTCATATCCGAATTTCGTTTTATATTGATCGGTATAGTGAATTTTATTTGATGTGAAATTCCATTCATATAGAATGTCATCGGTTTGCTCCAAAATAATCCGGTAGCGTTCCTCTCGGTTGTGCAGAATTCTTTCTCTTCGCTTTTCTTCGGCAATGTGTAAAGCACTAGAAGCTTCCTTAAAATAAGAGGGTGGGTTGTTTTCAATGTTTTTCATTGCAGTCGCTCCTTTATATATTTATAGTAAACATCGTGTATAATACATTAATTAGAAAATTCATTTATATTTATGTTATTATAATACATATTTACGAGTTTTAATAGAAAAATCATTGAATAATAAAAAATAATAGCAATAATGTGAGAATAGAGTGAACCTGAAGTAGTTTTAAAAATGGTGAGCTTAAAAAGAATAGAAAGGAAGATAATCATGGGGATAAAAATCATTGCCGGTCGGCGGTCTCAATTTTTAAGCCAGACCGTTTACCAAGAAATCGGGAACGCCATAAAAAGAGGAGAAGAGAATCTTTTCTTAATTGTGCCAGAACAATATACCCTGGGGGCGGAGGATGCTCTGATTAAGGCCAACGATCTCAAGGGGCTCCTGGGGGCCGAGGTTTTAAGCCCAAAACGATTAGGCGATCGGGTTCTGGGAGTAACCGGCGGACTGATCAAAACCTTTATGGATAGCCATGGAAAAAACATGCTGCTTCAAAAAACTTTGGGAGAAATCCAGGAGGACTTGACAATTTATCGAAGCAGCGTAAAAAAGCCGGGTTTTCTTCAAAACATCGGGGATTTTATCAGTGAATTAAAACAAAATGAAATCTCACCGGAAAGTTTAAAAAGCATATTGGAAACCCTGGATCAGGGGATCATCAGCCAAAAGTTATCTGACATTGTAAAAATATTTGATCGCTTTACAGCGTTGCTGGGTGAAGATCGCCTTGACGAGGAGGATCTTAATAATCTTGTTTGCGAAAAAATTCCATTTACACCTTTTCTAAAATCAGCTCGGATTTGGTTTGATGGGTTTCAAAACTTTTCACGCCAGGATTATAAAATGATTCGGATGCTCATCGGCACCGTCCCCGAATTTACCATGGCCTTACCCTGGGATCCAAACCCAAAAGCCGGTGATGCCGAAGTGTTCCAACTCACACAACATACCTTTGAAAATATCAAACAGATAGGTGCCGAGGCCCAGGTCGAGTTCCAGGTAAAAGAATTTAAAAGTCCAAAACAAAAAAGTTTGGGGCTACAGCACCTGGAAGCCAACCTCTTTGCATATCCCCATTTAGAAGAACGCTCCCTAATCGATGATATCTCATTGACTCAATGTCAAAATACCTGGGAAGAAGTGGAAAAAGGCGCCCAGAAAATCCTCGGGCTCATTCGGGATGATGGCTTTTCCTTTAAAGACATTGTGGTACTTACCGGAGATATTGAAGAATATGGCAGTATCATTAAGCGTATTTTCACCCAGTATCAAATCCCCTTTTTTATGGATGATCTGAGAGCCATTGGGGATAACCATTTGGTGGAAGCCGTCATCGCCGCCCTGGAAACCCTGCAAAATAATTTTCGCTTCGATGATATTTTTGGGTTTGTTAAAACCGATTTTTCTCCCATTAGTCTGGCTGAGTGTGAAGATCTTGAAAACTATGTGTTGGAATTTGGCATCCGGGGGAAACAATGGGAACGTGAATTCACTAAAATCAGCCAAAATGAAGCCCTGGGTTTAGAATCCCTTAACGCCCTAAGACTAAAACTCATTACTCCGTTGTCAGCAATGGGCGCGGAAATGAAAGGGAAAAAAACCTGGGCTTTTCGTACCCGGGCCCTTTATGAATTTTTAGTGACCATTAAAATTCCAGAAAAAATTGATGTTTTAGTGGACAAGCTTTTTGTAGCCGAGGACTATGAAGCGATGGGAAGTTATCATCAGATTTGGAACATCCTGATGGAAGTTTTCGATCAGATTGCCGATACCATGGGTGAAGATCCAGTCAGTCTTGAAGACTATCTGCGCATTCTCCGAAGCGGATTCCAGGGTTATCGACTTGGCATCCTGCCACCCCACCGGGATGTTGTCAGCATTACTGATTTACGGCGAAGCCGCAGCGGGGCCTTTGAAGTGTTGCTGGTTTTTGGCTTAAATGAGGGTCTCATTCCCGGCGTCGGCACCGAACCCAACCTTATTTCCGATGCGGAACGCCTGGTTTTGGCAAATCACCAAATCAATCTGCAAAACAACCGGGAGTTTCAAATGGACCAGGAACGCTTCCTGGTTTATGATCTGTTAAACAAGCCCCAATCACGGCTCTATCTTTACTGGGCTCTTGCAGATATGGAAGGCAATACCCGTCAGCCATCCCTATTGCTTAGCCAGATCATGAGCATATTTCCGACCTTAAAAGTCCATTCCACCTTGAATAAAGACACCGCAGCGCTTTGGGATAAAATAAGCACGCCACAAAGCACGTTGTGGCATTTAACCGCTTATTTAAGAAATAAAAAAAATAAGGGCCAGGAAGAATCCGCGGAAGCCGCTTTGCTCTGGAAAATGGTTCAGAGCTGGTATGAAAACAGTGAAAGCTATGGAAAAATTTATCAAACCCTCATCGAGACCTTGGATTATCAAGGCGTCCCCGAGGAATTGACGCCCCAGGATGCCAAACAGCTTTACGGCAACACCATGCGTACCAGTATTTCACGTCTGGAGCGGTTTAGACAGTGTCCTTTCTCCCACTACATTAAGTATGGGCTGAAGCCTGAAGGTCGGCCAATTTACACAGTTCAGGCGCCGGAAATCGGAACTCTTCTGCACGAACTCATAGACGGCTTTTTTAAATCGGTTGATCAGCACCTGAATTTAAGATCGCTGTCCAAGGAAAAACGGGACACCATCATCGAAGCGGTCATGGCCAAGTCGCTGCCGCAAATCAAAACCAATGTGTTTAACAGCACAGGACAATACCAGTATTTAGGGAAAAAACTGGAACGGGTCGGGAAGAAATCCATTGATATTCTTATGAAGCATTTGTGCGCAGGAGAATTTGAACCAAAATATACTGAATTTAACTTTGAACAGGAACTTGCCATTCCAGAAATCAATTTGGGTGAAATAAAAATCGTAGGAAAAATTGACCGATTGGATTTGTATCAAAAAGATGGCACTACCTGGGTTAAAGTCATTGACTATAAATCCGGGAATCAAAAAATAAACTTTGATGATATTTACTATGGCCTTTCTCTCCAACTCCTTGTTTATCTGGATGGAGCCATGTCAGTCATTGAAGGAGACGACATTCTCCCGGGAGGCACCTTTTATTTTCATGTGGATGATCCCATTGTCCGGGTTGATTTTTCCCAAAGCATTGAAGGTGAAATTAATAAGGCCTTTAAGCTCAACGGTTTACTGTTGGATGATCCTGATGTTATTGCTGCCATGGATGGTAACAGCGATAAAAGCAAGTCTGAGATTTTACCCCTTAATTCGAATTCAGCAGCAAAACTCAGTCAGTCTGAGTTTGAAGCCGTCATCAAATACGTCAGAGAAACCGTTGTCCATCAAATCACCCGGATTTATCAAGGAGATATTCAGATCCGGCCCTATAAAAAAGGCACCGATCATGGGTGTAAATTTTGTGAATATAAAGGCATCTGCCAATTTGACGACGATATTCAAAAAAGCGGCTACGAGATATTAAAAAAGACCATGAAAAAAAATGTGTTTTTTGAATTAATTCAGGAAGGAGAACCCAATGAAATGGACCAGTGATCAGCAGGACGCCATTGAAATCAGAGAAAAAAACATGCTGGTATCCGCAGCCGCAGGCTCAGGAAAAACAGCCCTGCTCATTGAGCGGATTATCAGGCTTATTCTTGAAGAAAAGGTCGGGGTGGATGAGCTGCTTATTCTCACCTTTACCCGAGGTGCCGCCGGAGAAATGAAAAACCGGCTGAGTCAGGCCCTTGCCAAAGCCCTGGATGATCCAAATAATGACCGAAGTTTTCTCCTAAAGCAAATGAATATTCTGGGCGGCGCCGCAATTTCCACCCTTCATTCCTTTTGTTTGGGGATCCTCCGGCAATATTTTCAAAAGGGCGACATTGATCCCGGTTTTATGGTGGGAAATGAAACAGAAATTGCCCTGATGCTGAAAGAAACCATGGAAGATCTTTTTGAAGAGGAATACCTTCTGGCTCAGAATAATCCGGAAGCACCCTTTATCACCCTGGTTGAAAAATACAGCGGTAACCGCAATGACCAGGGACTTAAGGAGTCGGTGGAATGCTTTTACCGCTTTCTTGTCACCCAGCCGGAGCCCGAGGTCTGGTGCGAAAAATCCCTGGCCATGTTCCAGTGTGATCCTGAGAATTTTTGGACCTCGGTTTGGGGTCAATCCTTACTGGTAGTCATTAATGCCGAGCTTACCGGAGCCAGCGACTATGCTAGAAAAGCCGCCATTATTTCCGGCTATTTTCCCGGTTTTGAAACCACCCATGAACAAATGGCCAGCGAGCTCTCTAAAATTGAAGACATTCAGGAATTAATGACCAGTGATTTTTTAATGGCTTTGGAATCGCTGGAATATTTAAACTATGAAAAGTACAAAGGCAGCACCAAGGTGGACAAAGCCATGAGCGACACCATCAATAAGGCTTACCGGACAAAGTCCAAAGAGATTATTGTGGATTTGCAAAAACGGTTTCTGACCGACATGGACACTCGCATCGCCGAGCTCAACAGCCTGAAAGAAACCATGGGCGATTTAGTCGACCTGACCCAAAAATTCCGCCGGGCATTTCGAGAAAAAAAGGCCAAGAAAAATCTCCTGGATTTCAGCGATTTGGAACAATTCACCCTTAAAATTCTTAAAGATCCCGTCATTGCCCAGGAAGTAAAATCAAAATACCGCTATGTTTTTTTAGATGAATACCAGGATACCAACGAAATGCAAGAAACCATTCTTCAATGTGTCGTCAGAGACAATAATTATTTTATGGTCGGGGATGTGAAACAAAGCATATATCGCTTTCGCCTGGCGGATCCGACGATATTCATAAAAAAATACGATGCCTTCAGCCGCGTCGAGGAAACCGACAATGCTTTGGTTACGCTGAGTAAAAACTTTCGCAGTGCCCAGGGAGTCATCGACGGTGTCAATGCGATTTTCAATGAAATTATGAGCCCAAGCCTTGGCGAAATTGACTATGACCACCGGGCCATGCTCTATAAAGGCCTTCCCAATGAGGGTCCCTATGAAAAAACGGAAATCCATTTATTGAATATTAAGAGCGAATCCCAGGAATATGGAGGCGGTGATGGTGAAATTCAAGAAGACCTCACCGAGGTGGAAACGGAAGCCCGGTTTGTGGCGCAAAAAATCCAGTCCCTGCTGGGAACGCCGTTTTTTGATACCCGACTCAACCGGGAGCGGCTCATCACCTATCGGGATTTTGGAATTCTGATGCGCAGCGCTGCGGGCCGGGGGGACGTTTATCTCAAGGTTTTCAGTGAATTTGGCATTCCCACCTACTTTGACGGTGGATCCAATTACTACGATTCCCTGGAAATTACCATGATTCTAAACCTCCTCAACCTCATGGATAATCAACACCAGGATTTGCCTTTACTCAGTGTCATGACCTCGCCCATCGGCGGCTTTACCACCAAAGAATGCACCATGCTTCGGATCAGACAGCCCCAGGGTTTTTATTACAGTGTGGTTGAAGCCTATGGCAGGGAAGAAAATGACCGGTTGGCCGAAAAAATCAAAAGCTTCTATGAAAAATTAAGCCATTGGCGGGATCAGTCTAAGATCATGGCCATCGAAGATTTCCTGTGGAAAATTTATTTAGACTCCGGCTATTATGCCTTTGTGGGAGCCTTGCCCGGCGGAGAACAGCGTCAATGCAATTTACGAATCCTGTTAAAACGGGCCGGGGACTATAAAAAATCAACCCTGCGAGGCTTATATCAGTTTATTCGTTTCATTGAAAACATGAAAAAACATAAACAGGATATTTCGCCTCCGGGGATTTTAAGCAACGCCGATGCGGTGGTGCGAATCATGACCATTCATAAAAGCAAGGGCCTGGAATTTCCCATTGTTTTTCTCACCGGCACCGGTAAGAAATTCAACAAACAAAGCAATAGCAATCAAATTCTTTTTCATAAGGATTTGGGGATTTGTCCGGACTATGTGGATTTAAAAAAACGATTTAAACATAATTCCCTGGCCAAAGAGGTGTGCAAAGCCCAAAGCAATATGGAAATGCTCTCCGAAGAAATGCGGCTTCTCTATGTGGCCATGACCCGAGCTGAGGAAAAGCTCTATATTGTGGGGACAGTAAAAAAACTTGAAAATGAAGCCATGAAATGGCTGGAAGCCCCGGACGACTATCAATTATTAAAGGCCAGCGGATTACTGAACTGGGTCATGCTGGGCGCCATTGGCGGAAAAGATTTAGAAGCGCTACCACCGGTGCTGTCGCTGGACCATTTTATGGTTTATCGCCATGGCGACACCGAGGAGTGCTCTGAGTTAGAATCGGACTCGAATTTAACCAACGGGGAAAAACAGGTAGAAGTCGCAGAGGTGATTTTAGAAGAGCAGGAAGAAAAACCGGAAAAGGAAAGCATTCAAGTTCTGGATCCGAAAAAAAGAGAAGCTGTTTTCAGACGATTAAATTATCAGTATCCGCAAAAATTGGATAATGCCCTGCCCAGCAAAATGAGCGTTACCGAAATAAAAAATGTCCGCAGCCAGGACTCAAAAAAAGACAAGGACATTGAGCTGCAAAAAATGCCGGAGCGTGTTGAAAGACCCCGGTTTTTAGAAAAACAACAAGACGAATTCACGGCAACCCAACGGGGCTCAGCCTTGCATCTTTTACTGGAAGCTGTTAATATTAAAGTAATCCAAAAGGAAGTTGAGAAACATGAATTAAAGAATTTACCGGAATTTTTAACAACACAGCTGTTGTCTGAAGTTGAACGGCTGATTCAGGAAGAATTTTTACCGGAAAAATTGGCAAGGGGCATTGATCTTTCAAAGCTGGTTGCTTTTTACAGCTCAAAGCTGGGATTGCGGTTATTGGCCTCAGAAAAAATACAGCGGGAAATTCCCTTTAACTATTGCTATGATCCGGGGAAAGTTCGCAAGGAATGGGCAAATGCCACCGGAAAAATTATGGTCCAGGGCATCATTGACTGTGCCTTTATGGAAGCGGGTCAATGGGTTCTTGTGGATTATAAAACCGATTATTACCGGGATACCCAGGCAAGAGATGAAATGCTTGGAGGTTATAAAATTCAGGTGGATTTATATGCCGAAGCCCTGGAAAGCCTGACCGGCATTTCCGTAAAAGAAAAAATAATTGCCTTGATCACCATGAAAGAAAATATTAATTTAAAGTAAAGTGAATGTTTCACAAAAATAAAACTCACCTGACTCGATTTAATAAATAAAAATTTAAAGAGGTTTCATTGAAAAAAAGTACCCTATATGTTTTATTGACTGCACTGTTATTCGGTTCCATGGAAGTTGCGTTAAAAATTGGCGGCGGATCCTTCAATGCCATTCAACTGACATTCATACGTTTTTTTATTGGCGGGCTTATGTTACTACCCTTTGCCATACGGGATTTAAAGAAAAGACAGATTACTCTTAGCAAAGGTGATTTAGGTTATCTATTTGCTTTGGGGTTTGTCTGTATTTGCATCAGTATGCTGCTTTTCCAGGTAGGTGTGATGAAAATCAACGCCAATTTAGCGGCAGTGATTATTTCCATTAATCCGGTTTTTACCATGATCTTTTCACATTTTCTGGTGAATGAAAAATTCACCTGGAAAAAAGCTCTGGTTTTGATTGTCAGTATTATTGGTTTAATTATTGTCATCAATCCTTCGCAGCTGATGTCGGGAGAAAACAATCTCTTTTATGTATTGATTACCCTGGTGGCAGCAATTTCCTTTGGATTCTATACGGCCTTTGGGAAGAAAAGAATTGAAAAAATCGGGGGATTAGCCCAGAACAGTGTGAGTTTCCTGATGGGATCAGGGACTCTGCTTTTGATTCTGATGGTGACAGGAGAACCAATTCTTCAGGGTATCAACCTTGAAACGCTTCCCCTGCTGCTCTACCTGGGCGTATTTGTAACTGGCATTGGTTATTATTTTTACGTGAAAATTATTGAAATATCCGGGCCATCCACAGCGTCCATTGCATTTTTCATCAAACCGGTTCTGGCACCGGTGATTGCATTTTTCGTATTGGGAGAAGCGATTACTCCAAATATTATCATTGGGCTGGTGTTTATCTTATCAGGTTGCCTAATCAATCTGGTGGAGTCCGCAAAACTACTGAGAATTTTGAAACTTAATGAGCTTTTTGGTAAATAATATCATTATGGCTGTCGGGATGAAAATTCAGACAAAGTCAAATGAATCATTGCGTCACCGGTTAATGACAATTTGGTGAAAAAGATTGTCTCAATAAAAAATGTCCAATGCTAATATTTTTTTCATCAAAGTGTGGTAAAATGTGTCGCAAGTAAAAAGAATGTTAAATTGAGGGAAAATATTTATGAAATCATTACAAAAAGATACGCTCAGAGAAATCAAAAACTCAAGAAATCGATTTATATCTATTATCGCCATTATCGCCCTGGGGATCTGTTTCTATGCCGGGGTAAAAACCACGGGCCCGAGCATGCAAAACACAGCCAATCAATACTATCAGCAACAAAAACTTATGGATATTCGTCTGGTCTCAACCTATGGCTTTCAGGAGGCCGATGTGGCCGCCATTAAAGCAAGTCCCGGCGTCAATGCCGTCATGCCCAGTTATTCAGCGGATGCGATTATTGAACAGGGGGAACAACGGCCGGTGATAAAACTTCTGGCTCAGCCCGATAGTCAGGGCCTCAATCAACCGGTACTTTTAGCAGGACGATTACCGGAAAACGACAGTGAAATGCTGATGGAAATGCCCCAGGCAAAGGAAAGCAGTCTGGTATCAGAATCCAATTATAAACTGGGCGATACCATCAAGCTGTCACCGGAAGTTGGGGATAAGGCCTTGTCCGATTCAATGAACCGGGATAGTTTTACCATTGTTGGTTTTGTGCGCTCACCTCAGTTTGTTTCCATTGAACGGGGAACCACCGGCATTGGCCGGGGAAAAGTGGAATATTATGGGTTCGTCAAGCCTTCAGTCTTTGCTTTTAAGCGGTATACCGAGGTTTATGTATGGTCCCAGACATCAGCCGATGGTGTTTCGGCATTTTCACCCGAGTATCAAACTGCCATTGACAAGCTGAAACTGGAAATAACAGCCCTTGGGGCCCAACGTCTGGAAATTAATCATGAAGATATTATCAACACCGCTCAGATCGAACTTGGTAAAGGCAAAGCTCAGTTAAATGATGCCACCCAACAATTTTTGGATGGCATTGCCCAGGGAGAAGCCACTCTGGCAGATGCCAGAGCCAAGTTAATATCCGGACAAGCCGATCTTGACACGGGTCAACAGAACTATAATCAGACCATGGCAGACACCGAAGCGCAGCTCACCGATGCCAACAATCAGATTATCCAGGGAGTAGCGGACCTTGCTCAGGGATCAGCACAATTGCAACAGGAATTGGCTGCGGGAGAAGCCCAGCTTGATCAATTAAGAAATGGCATTGCTCAAAGCGAAGCCAATGACCCATCAGGGAAGCTGCCCGCTTTGCAAGCCCAGCTGACCCAGGTTCAAACCCAGATTAGCCAGTCCGAAGCTGCCCTGCAGGTTCTATATACTACCCAGTCAGGGATTCAGACAAAAATTGACAGCCTGGTTCCCACCGCCCCGGATTATGAAACTGAGTTGACACGGCTTAATGCCGAGCTGGCAGCGGTTAACTCTCAAATAGCCATTGCCCAAACAGGTTTAGAAACTGCCCGGGCCTCGGAAGCACAAATTCAAGGAGCCATTAATGATATTAATGCATTTCAAACTAAGCTGGCAGGACTGAAAGCAACCCTGGCCGCCGGCGAAGCAGCCCTGGCCCAGGCATCCACAGAGGGTCAGCAAAAACTGGATGCCGGGGCAGCGACCCTGGAAACCAGTAAAACCGACCTTGCCAACGGAAGAGCTGCCTTTGAAGCCGGCAAAATTTCGGGCCAGCAAGCCCTGGATGCCGCTCAGAATAAAATTGATCAGGGTTGGACTGACCTTAAAACCGGCGAAGCTCAACTATTAGAGCAAAAAGCCGCCGGTGAAAAAGAATTAAGTAATGCGGCCCAAAGTCTAACGGATGCTGAAACCGAAATGGGGTCCATCGACTTCGGAAAATGGTATGTAATGAATCGGGACGATAATCCCGGTTACACCAGCTACGGGGAGGATGCCAACCGCATTGATAATATGTCCGGAATTTTCCCCTTGTTTTTTCTATTGGTGGCAGCCTTAGTATCCTTTACCACCATGACTCGAATGGTTGAAGAACAACGCACCCAAATCGGAACCCTTAAAGCATTGGGATATAACCATTATCAGATTGCCTCCAAATTTTTCATTTATGCCATGCTGGCAGCGGTGATCGGTTGTGGTATTGGTTTATTGGTGGGTTTGAATACCTTGCCGTATTTCATCGCCGGCGCCTATAATCTGATGTATCAAATGCCGTCATTATCCATTGCCGTGCCTTGGATTCCCATTACGATCAGCTGTCTCGTTGCCATTTTATGCACCGTGTCAGCCGCGGTTGTGGTGAGCTATTTCGAATTAAGAGAACAACCGTCCACACTAATGCGACCCAAGGCTCCGAAAATCGGGAAGAATATTTTCCTCGAGAAAATCCCTTTTATCTGGAATCGTTTAGGCTTTATTGAAAAGGTCACCGCCCGAAACCTGATGCGCTATAAGGGCCGTTTCTTTATGACCGTCATTGGCATTGCCGGTTGTACCGCTTTAATCCTGGCCGGTTTTGGTCTTCAGGATGCCATCTTTTCCATGATTCCCCGGCAGTTTGAAAATGTATCCGTTTATGATGGCATGATGGCCTTTAAAACCGAAGGAACTGTGCCGGAAAAGGCGGATCTTAAAACGGATCTAAACGGAGATACTCGTTTAAGCGAAAATATCATGGCCTATCAAAAAAAATTCAGCATTGAAAAAAAGGACACCGATGTTGTCAAACAAGCTTTTGTTTTCGTACCGGAAACCACAGCGAATCTTGGGGATTTTATTCACCTCCAGAATCGAACAACCGGTGAGCCCATTGACCTGGAAAAAGCAGGGGTGGTGCTGACTGAAAAAGCGGCCAAAGATCTCAATCTGAAGGTTGGGGATAAAATAAGGGTTTATAGTGATGACGAAAGTCATGAGGTAACCCTTGGGGCCATTACCGAAAATTACCTGGAAAATTATATTTATTTGTCACCAAAGGTTTATGAGGAGGCTTTTGGACATCCATTAAAGGTTAATGTGGCTTATTTCAATATTGCCAACCCATCAACCGATGTGGAAAACGCCATTGCCAAAGATTGGTTGGAAAATCCCAGTATGGTGGCTGTTAACTTTACAAGCAATATTGTTAAAAGTTCAGGGGATAGCATCAGCACCTTAAATATTGTGGTGCTGGTGATGCTTATTTCTGCAGGAGCATTGGCGGTGGTGGTGCTTTACAATCTGACCAATATTAATATTTCAGAACGTATTCGTGAAATTGCCACCATTCGGGTGTTGGGCTTTTACGATATGGAGGTTTACAAATATATTTTCAGGGAAAATATTGTGCTGTCCATCATTGGAATTGCGGTTGGGCTGGGACTGGGTGTCCTTCTTAACACTTTTATTATCAATACGGTGGAAACCGATATTGTCATGTTTGGCCGGGGAATAGATTTAAGCAGTTACATTTATTCCATTCTCTTTACCCTGGGATTTACCATGCTTGTGAATATCATGATGACACCGATGATTAAAAAAATCAGTATGGTGGAATCCTTGAAATCCATCGAGTAAAAAGAATAATTGTCGTTTAATGGCAACAATAATGAGCTTTATGAACATTCAGAGGTGGAAAATCGAATTTTTCCACCTTCTTTTTCTGTCAAAAATGAGCTATTTATGCTAAAATGACGAAGTTAGAAGCTTGTTATGAAGCTGTTTCAAAAAAGAATTAAAGGAAAAGGAAGAGGAAGAAAATGAAAATGAAAACTAAAAAATGGATGGCTCTTTGTGGGCTTTTATTGGTTCTAAGCCTTGGGTTTACCGGATGTCTCAATCAACCAAAACAGAACCACAAACCGTAAAAGTAGCAACCTTGGCAGGCCCAACCGGAATGGGTATGGCAGAAATGATTGTAAACGGTGTGGATCTCGGCAAAGACGTGACAACAGAATTTACAGTGGCCGGTGCCCCGGATCAGGTGACCGCCGGAGTGATCAGTGGTGATTTTCAAATTGCCGCTGTACCAACTAATCTGGCAGCGGTGCTTTATAATAAAACCGAAGGTAAAACTATTTTAGGGGCTGTGAATACCCTGGGAGTTCTCAGTATTGTTGCTGATGAAGCCGAAGGCATTAAAACCATAGCGGATCTCAAAGGAAAAACCATTGTGGCCAGTGGCCAGGGCTCTACCCCGGAATATGTTCTAAACTATCTTTTGCAAAAAAATGGGTTAACCCCTGGAGTGGATGTTACCATTAACTATGTGGCAGAACATAGTGAAGCAGCCACACTTTTAGTCTCAGGACAGGCGACCATTGCCATGATTCCAGAGCCTTTTGTCACCACGGTGACCTCTAAAAAACCAACCATTAAAGTTGCCGTTGATATGACCAAGGCCTGGGAAGAAGCAAACAATGGCTCAAAGCTGGAAATGGGCTGTTTGGTAGTGAATAAAGCCTGGGCAGATGCCAACCCAAAATTAGTTGAAAAATTCATGGCTGCCTACGAAAAATCCGTTAAAGACGTCAATGCAAATCCTGTGGAAGGCGCCAAAAACATTGTGACCGCCGGCATTATGGGAGATGCAGCGCTGGCCGAAAAAGCCATTCCAAACAGTAATATTGTCTTTATTCCAGCCGCTGATGCAAAGGCGTCCCTAAACGAATACTTTACTATTTTAGCTGGATTTGAACCAAAAGCCATTGGCGGAAAAGTCCCCGGCGATGATTTCTACAGTCTTGGAAAATAATAATAAACCAATGCTTAAAAAAGTATTGATGAAAAGTGGAGTGTCCCTGTTCTGGGTACTTCTTTGGGCATTGGCAGCTCAGTGGGTTAACAGCCCACTGGTGTTGCCTTCACCCCTTGAAACCCTGAAGGGCGTTTTTACTCTGGCCGGAACTTCTAATTTTTATGTGAGTATTGGGATCACCCTGGCGCGTGTTTTTGGAGGCGTTTTTATTTCGGTGCTTCTCGGCATGGTCCTTGGTTTGGTAGGAGGGCTTAACGAGCTTTTTTACGAAATTATGAACCCGTTTGTCACCACCATTAAGTCACTGCCGGTGGTATCTGTCATCATTCTCATTAACCTATGGATTGCCTCTGGTTTAGTGCCTTTGGTGGTTACCTTTCTCATTTGCTTTCCCGTGACCTGGACCAATGTGGTTCAAGGAGTTCGGTCCACGGACCTGAAGATTCTGGAAATGGCAAAACTTTATAACGTTTCAAAAGCCAGAAAAATTTGGGATATTTATATACCGTCGGTTAAACCCTTTGGGGTGGCAGCTCTAATGAATGCCATCGGTTTAGGTTGGAAGGTTACAGTGACTGCCGAGGTATTAGCCAATGCTCTGCCATCGGTGGGAATGAACCTCTACTATTCAAAGATTTATTTGGAAACCGATCTGCTTTTTTCATGGACCCTGGTCATTGTGTGTTGCAGTTTCATCATTGAAAAAACAACGCTTTACTTTCTTAAACGCACCGATCGAGGAGGATTAGATCAATGCCCATTACCATAAAAAATTTAAGTAAAGCCTATGGCGATCAAGTGATTTTTGAGGACTTCAATCTGGTTCTTGAAAAAAATAAAATTACCGGGATTTTAGGTCCTTCCGGTTCGGGAAAATCCACCTTTCTAAATCTGTGCTGTGGTTTGGAAAAACCAGACCGGGGAACCATTATTGGTGTGAATCTCCAGACCATTTCCTATATTTTTCAGGAGCCAAGGCTGCTGCCCTGGCGAACCATACGAGAAAACCTCAGGTTCGTCCTCAAACAAAAATCAATCAGGAAAGCCGGCCCCCATGAGGAAACCATTAATGAAATGCTCAAGTTGGTTGGTCTTGACACCGTCGGCGACTTTTATCCCCGGGAGTTAAGCGGCGGTATGCGCCAACGGGTATCCATTGCCCGGGCATTTCTCTATCCCTCTGAGCTGCTGCTTATGGATGAACCCTTTAGCAGTCTGGATCTCGCCCTTAAAAATAAGCTCATGGATGATTTCTTGGAAATATGGCAGCATGATCAGCGAACCGTGATTTTTGTAAGTCATGACCGGCTTGAAATTGAACGGCTTTCCCATGAAATTCTGACCTTTTCAGACAAACCGGTGAAAATCGTGAGAAGTGAAAAAATGAACCGAGAAACCACGATCAAAGAATATTGATATTTTCTGCAAAGGCTTACCTAGTGCATAATATTTTTTTGTATGTTAAACTGATATTAGAAATAAGATCGGAGTAACCATGAAAATTAAATTGATTGCATTAGATATGGATGGCACCACCCTTCAGGGTGATCATACATCTATTTCTAAAAGAACAGAGAAAGCTTTAAAAGATGCCATTGCCAAAGGGATTTATGTGGTGCCTTCAACCGGCAGAATTTTCGCCCAGCTGCCAGAATCCGTAACCAGTATTCCAGGCGTTGACTATGCGGTGACCTCCAATGGGGCAGCGGTTGTGAATTTGAAAACAGGTGAAGTGATCAGTAACAATTATATCGGAGCCGGAAGCGTTAATAAAATAATGCACAAGATCGCCCGTAGAAACATATTTTGTGAGATTTATTATCAAGGTCAATCCTATGCGGAACACCGTTATTTTGCAAAGCTTGTTCCAACAAAAGCCTTTCCCCAGGGATTAATCGATATGATTAAGAGTAAATCCAAACCGGTGGACAGTATTTTAGAATTTACCCTGGCCCATGCCTCAGAAATTGAAAAAATCAATATTCCTTTATTAAGTGATCAAAACCATCGGAATTTATGGCAAAAGTTTTCCCAGATTAAAGGGGTTACCTTAACCAGTGCCGTTGCCAATAATATTGAAGTGAATCATCGCTCCGCCAATAAGGGCGAAGGTTTAAAGCAAATCTGTAGGATTTTAAACCTGGAAGCTAAAAACGTCATGGCCATCGGGGACAGTGATAACGATCTTCGGATGCTTCAATTTGCCGGACTTGGTGTTGCCATGGGAAACGCACCGGATGAACTAAAAGCAATAACCGACAAAGTGACCCTTTCCTGCAAAGAAGATGGCGTAGCCCACGCCATTGAAAAATATGTTCTTGCCTAGAAAAAATAGCGCAGCAACAAGAATAGAACCATCAACCCCCAGGGCTGATGGTTCTATTCTTGTTGGATACCCTGTTTTCAATGGCAATTATTTATCGTTGGTTGCTGCAAGATCGTACAGGCTGTCGCCTGTTCGCCATGATGCACACAACTGATAAAATAATTGCCATTGAAAGGGTATCAAATTTATAAAACTTTTTAAACTTGTAAAATAAATAGTCCCATGCTAGTATGAAAATAAATGTGGTCGTATTAAAAATGACTAAAAAAGGAGAATATAATTATGAACAAACAAGCTATTAATTCAAAAAAGGCACCAGCAGCCCTAGGTCCATATTCGCACGCCATTTTAGCAGGAGAAACCCTCTATATTTCAGGACAATTGGGATTGGATCCGGAATCCGGAGCTTTAGAGGTCGGAGTGGAAGCGCAGGCAAAAAAAGCCTTAAACAACTTATCGTCTATTTTAGAAACAGCGGGGATGACCAAGGCAAACATTGTGAAAACAACAATTTTTTTAACCGATATCAGTGATTTCACAGCGGTGAATGCCATTTACGCGGATTACTTTAAAGAAGTCGAAGTATACCCGGCGCGTTCCTGTGTTGAGGTTAGCGCTTTGCCAAAATGGGCACTTTTCGAAATCGAAGCCATTGCAGTAAAATGAAGATTCGATCCAAATAAGTAGGAATGAGGGAAGAATGAATAAAATATTGGAGCCCTACATGACCCTGGTGGACTTTATTGCAGAATTTTTAGGGGAAAATACCGAGGTGGTTCTCCATGATTTGACCGATTGGCATCATTCGGTGGTGGCCATTCGTAACGGACATATCAGCGGTCGTAAGGTAGGAGCACCCATTACTGAAGTATCACTAAAAATAATTCGCAGCCAGATCCATAAAGAAGTCCCATTTATCTATAACGACAAAGGCATAGCAAAAAAGAAGGACCACATTCGTTCAGCTTCCTGGTTTATCAAGGATGATGATGACTCACTGGTGGGAATGCTCTGTATTAACTCCGATTGTCAGGAGCTTATTATGGCTCGCAATATTCTCGACAAAATGATCAAAGCCCCAGAAAATCACAACAATATCAGTGTGGAAGTTAAAAAAAATGATAACCTGGATGCGAAGACCCTGGTAGACAATAATGTTAGCAATATTTTAAGGTCAAACGGAAAAAAAATCAGTCAATTGACAAAAGATGAAAAAGTCGCATTGGTAGGAAAGCTCCAAGCCATCGGCACTTTCAGCGTAAAAGGGACAGTATGGTATTTGGCAGACAGGTTGGAAGTATCCCTGCCTACCGTCTATCGTTACATCACCATGGCAAAAAAGAAAAATTGACAGGAGTGATCAATTTAATAATATGACAATTCCTGAGATTGCGTATTAAAGGCAGCAATAATTGAACTTGTTTAAGGTCCTAAACAGATTAACGTTACACTTAATATAAAGAAAATTTAACTTTTTTTATTTATATGTTTACTTTCTATGCAAATGGTGTTATATTTATATTAACAATTCTCATTTTCACAATAATTTCCAAAAAGACCCTAGGCATTGCCTGGGGTCTTACCCTTTTTTGGAAACAAGGGCAAGTCTTAAATAAATCTTTTATCGCCAAATTAGGTCCTGATGAATTTACAAATCTTTAAAAATAGCATATAATACTTTAAGAAGAAATTTTAATGCTCTTTGTTATTTTTATAAAAGATATTTGGAAATAAAAGATAGAAATTGAGGTGCAATATGACGCATCAGTTAAAAAAAGAAAATTTGCCTGAGCATATTGCCATTATTATGGATGGCAACGGACGTTGGGCAAAAGCAAAAAAACGCCCGCGATTATTTGGACACAATGCCGGAATGAAAACACTAAGAAAAATTGTTCGGGCATCATCGGATGCGGGAATAAAAATACTCACAGTTTATGCTTTTTCCACTGAAAACTGGAAACGAAGCCAGGAAGAAGTCGATGGACTGATGAACATAGCTGTGGAATACTTTAAAAAAGAAGTCGGGGAACTCCACCAGAATAATGTGAAAATCCAGGTGATTGGTGATGTTGATGGCCTCAATAGTAAAGTCCAAAAAGCAGCAAAGAATGCCATGGACATGACAGCAGACAATACCGGTCTTATTTTTAACGTGGCCTTAAATTATGGCTCCCGAAATGAAATCGTTCATGCCGTCAAGGCTTTAATTGAGCAAGGAGTTTTGCCTGAGGAAGTGACAGAAAAACGATTAAACGAAGAACTCTATACCAAAGGGCTAGGTGATCCTGATTTACTAATTCGAACCGGCGGAGAAAGTCGACTGAGCAATTTTATGCTTTGGCAGACTGCCTATACCGAATTATTATTCATTGATACTTATTGGCCGGATTTTAACAAAGAAGCGTATTATAATCTCATAGAAATATATCAGAAAAGAAATCGACGATTTGGAACTGCCTAGGAAAAAGGCAAAGGAGAAGACAATGCGTACTCGAGTATGGACAGGAATTATTGGGATCCCACTGCTTATTTTTATTTTGTACACCGGAGGTTTTATACTGGTGATTGGGATAAGCCTCCTTACCCTTGCAGGAGTTATGGAATACACCAACGCCATAAACCGAGCAATTCGCCCAAAAATAAACTTGGGTTTTATGCTATTATTAGCGGCGATGATAACCGTCACCATTAAACTTGACTATTATTTCCTGATGCCGGTATTGCTGATTGCCTTTATTACCATATTTTGCTATGAAATATTATCTGGAAATGTGGGGATACAGCGGGGAAGCGCCATGCTCTTTGGGCTGATTTATGTGCCGGTGATGTTTGGGTATCTTTTCCTTTTTGAAAATATTCAAAATGGGGTTTATTATTTATGGATGATTTTTATTATTGCCTTTTCCACGGATACTGCCGCCTATTTTGTCGGTTTGTCGGAAAATCCATCGGGAAAACACATTTTGCACCAAAGATTAGTCCTAAAAAAACCATCGCAGGCTCAGTCGGGGGCATTATCACCGCGGCCGTGTGCACCATGATTTATGGCGTGGTTCTTGCCAATTTTTTTGGTTTTATTTTACCCTGGTACTTATACCTGGCACTTGGGGTGACGGCGAGTATCGCCGGTCAGTGTGGAGATCTTACGGCTTCCATGCTTAAGCGCAGAGTCAAAATTAAAGATTTTGGACGTATTTTACCCGGCCATGGAGGGATACTTGATCGCTTTGACAGCATCTTGTTTATCATCCCTCTCATTTATATCTTTGCCAGCCTGACGGCTGACATCGTCTAGGAGAAGCCTTGAATTTTATTACGATATTAATCACACTGTTAATCTTAAGTGTCTTGGTTGTGGTTCACGAACTGGGACATTTTTTAGCCGCAAAAAAAACCGGCGTTTTGGTTGAAGAATTTGCCATTGGCATGGGGCCAAAACTTTTTGGCCATCAAGGGAAAGAAACCTTGTTTACCATCAGAGCGATACCCATTGGCGGTTTTTGCAAAATGTGCGGGGAAGAGCCACAACTGGATGAGGAAGGCAAAATTATTCCGAAGGATCCTGATTTTGTACCTGATGTAAGAAGTTATGAATCAAAAACCCAATTACAAAAGTTATTTATTTTAGTAGCCGGATCGGCTATGAATATTATTTTCGCATGGATCCTGCTTTTTATTATTTCATTGGCCATGGGTCAGATGAATTTTCTCCATGCCATTGCCAATGCTTCTCTAAATACCTGGCGGTTTGCCGGACTCATTTTCCAATCCTTTGCCATGCTGTTTACCGGTCAAATTGGGTTTGATAACCTTGCCGGTCCCATTGGCATGGTGTCAATGGTAGGCTCCTTTATGGATCAAGGGTTCATTATGATCATGGCCTTTACTGCTATGCTCAGCGTTAACCTGGGGATTATTAACATGTTTCCCCTTCCGGCATTGGATGGCGGCAGGTTTTTTGTCATCATCATTGAATTGATTACCCGACGAAAATTCAGTCCCGAATTGGAAAATAAAATTAACTATTTTGGTTTTTTTGCATTAATATTATTAGCAATCGTCATAGCAGCCAATGACATTATGCGACTAGCGTCCTAGGAGGACTTATGTTGAAAAACCGGAAAAACACCAAGACGGTAACCATTGGAAATGTAGCCATTGGCGGAGGAAACCCCATTGCCATTCAGTCCATGACCAACTCCGATACACGAAATGTAAAAGCTACCATTGCACAGATCCAGGCTCTTGAAAACGCCGGCTGCGAAATCGTTCGGGTAGCAGTGCCGGATCAGGAAGCAGCCAATGCCATCAAAGGAATTAGAAAAGGCATTCAGCTTCCTTTAGTCGCGGATATTCATTTTGACTATAAACTGGCTTTGACCGCCATGGATAATGGTGTGGATAAGCTGCGGATCAATCCCGGGAATATCGGTTCGGAAAAAGGTGTCAGGGAAATCGTCGCCATGGCCACCGAACGTCAAATTCCCATTCGTATCGGGGTCAATGCCGGTTCTCTGGAAAAAGAGATTTTAGAAAAAAACCAGGGCCAGGTCACAGCAAAGGGAATGGTGGAGTCCGCAAAAAAACACATTCAGCTTTTAGAAGAGGCCGGGTTTGATAATATTGTGGTGTCCATGAAGGCCTCGGATGTACGACTGACCATTGAATCCTATGAACTTTTCGCCGGAGAATTCAATTATCCGCTGCACTTAGGGATTACCGAAGCAGGGATTTTAAGAACCTCAGCGGTGAAATCTGCCATGGGCATTGGGTACCTGCTGCTCAACGGCATCGGTGATACCATGAGGGTATCGGTCACCGGAGATCCATTGGAAGAAATAGACGTCGCCCGGGACATTCTAAAAACCATCGGTCTTTACGAAGGCAAAAAAGGAATGGTCGAAGTTATTTCGTGCCCCACCTGCGGCCGCACAGAAATAGATTTGATTGGCATTGCCAACCAAATGAATGAACGCCTGCGACATGTGGAAAAAAATATTACCGTAGCAGTGATGGGGTGTATTGTCAACGGCCCCGGCGAAGGCAAAGCAGCGGACATTGGCATTGCCGGAGGAAAAAATAAAGCCGTATTATTTAAAAAAGGCGAAATTATCAGAAGTTTAAAAGAAGATGAAATCATTTCGGCCCTAATGGAAGAAATAGAAAAAATGTGAGGTGACCCTTGAGTATACTAACCCAACGCCAAGAGCGTTATCAAAAAGTGATAGATGAATACCGACTGGTAACAGATAGCATAAAAATCAATTCCAACCAAGGGGAATTGATTTTTAAGTTTTCATGCCCAAAAAAAGAAACCAATACCGAGTTCATCGAAACCGAGCTGGGAAAAATATTCGACTATGTGGAAGACTTGAAAATCGAGGTCGCCCCGCGAATATATCAAAATGGCGAAGCCCTTCTTTTAGCCGACAGTCCCGGGGTCACCGATCTTTTAACCACCATTAACCCGAAAGTCACCAACATTCTTTTAATCAATACCATGATGGCCGAAGGAAACACATTTTTCGTCCGGGGACGTTCCACCGGAACCTTGGATGGCGAGGCCCTGGCGATTTTCAAGAATCGTTTTAAACGTCTGATCTCAGAAAACTATGGTTTGGAATCCGAACTGGTGGTTCGTTTTTCAGATAATGAGGCCGTGGCTGAAAAAGGCGAAGAAGATTTGCAAAAGCGCCTGGCAACCATCAAACCGGTGGCGGCGAAAACAGATCCCAAAAAGAATCTCCCCAAAGCAGAAAAGCCCGGCGATGTGGTTCTGGGAAAAAAAATCACCAAGCCCATTATCCCTCTAAGCGAAATTGATTTTAGTGATAATGGCCACTCCGAAGGAGAAACCTTTGTGTTTAAAGGCTGGGCTTTTGGCGTTAATGCCCGAGCGTTAAAAAACAATAAAACCCTGTTAACCTTTAACATAACCGATAATTCAGGAAGCATTTCCTGTAAAATATTTACCGATAAACAAGAAGTGATTAACGGCATCAGCAATGACACCTGGTATCTCATTGAGGGGAAAATCAATTATGATGAATATTCCCAGGAACTTCTGCTTCACCCCCGCAACATCAACCTGTCCCGAGAAATCATCCGTACCGACGATGCCCCGGAAAAACGGGTTGAGTTACATATTCACAGCCAGTTCAGTGCCATGGATGCCGTCAGTAAAGTTGAAAAAATCATGAAACAGGCCTCTGATTTCGGTCACGATACCATTGGCATTACCGACCATGGGGTGCTCCAGGCCTACCCGGAAATGATGGAGTACGGAAAAAAGAAAAAAATCAAAGTACTTTATGGCGTCGAAGGTTATTTGGTGGAAGATCAGCTAAATATGGTTTTTGGCGACCAGGAAGAAGCATTTTCCGGGGACTTTATTTTTTTTGACTTGGAAACAACCGGATTGATTCCCGGAAACCATAAAATCATTGAAATTGCGGCGGTTAAAATTAAAAACAGGCAGATCATTGACAGTTTCACAAAATTAATCAATCCCCATTGTCAAATACCGGCATTTATTACCAATCTAACCGGAATTACCAACCAAATGGTTGAAGAAGGCATTGAAGAGGTGGATGCATTACAAGGCTTTCTCGATTTTGCCGGAGAGTCTATTTTAGTCGCCCATAATGCTCCCTTTGATATGAGCTTTCTAGCCAAAGCCCTGCTAGACCATGATATTCAAAAAGAAAGTACGGCAGTGGATACCCTGGCCATGGCCAGATGCCTGTTAACCCAAATCAACAAGCATAATCTCAAAAAGCTCTGCAGCTTTTTTAAAATTGATATGGGCAATCAACATCGCGCCCTGGACGATGCCATGGCATCCGCCAAGGTTTACGTTAAGCTCCTTGATCTGGCAGAAAAAAAAGGGTGCACTTCCATTCAGACCTTAAATACCCTGTCCACCAGAGAACGCAGCATTCGCATTAACAACACCAACCATATTATTATTTATGCGAAAAACCAGGCCGGGATTAAAGATCTTTATCGACTGGTATCCGAGTCTCATTTAAGTTATTTTTACAAAAAGCCGCGAATTCCAAAATCCCTGCTGGCGGAAAGCCGGAAAAATCTTCTAATCGGTTCAGCCTGTGAAGCCGGAGAACTGTTTACCGCTTTTGTCAATAATAAATCCCAGGGCACCTTGGTGCAAATTGCAAATTTCTACGATTATCTGGAAATTCAGCCCCTGGGAAACAACCAGTACCTCATTGACAAGAACAGCGTACCCGATGTGGAAGCGCTCATTAACATTAACAAAGGGATTATTGCCCTGGGAAAAAGCCTGAACAAGCTGGTGGTTGCCACCGGGGATGTTCACTTTGTTAACAAAGAGGATTCCCTGTATCGTGAAATTTTATTTTCTGGCCAGGGCTATAAGGATGCAAAAAAACAACCCCCTTTATATTACCGAACCACCGACGAAATGTTAGCAGAATTCAGCTATCTGGATGAAGCCACTGCCAGAGAAGTGGTGATCGAGAATCCGCGAAAAATTGCCGACATGATGGATGCCGTTTTGCCCATTCCCGATGGTACTTTCCCGCCCATAATTGAAGGATCAGATGATGAAATCAGGGAAATGGTCGAAGTCCAGGCCAAAGAGCTCTTTGGCCATCCCTTGCCGGAAATTGTTGAAAAGCGCATTAAAAAAGAATTGGATTCCATTATCGGCAATGGCTACTCCGTGCTTTACCTGATCGCCCAAAAACTGGTGCACCATTCCATGGAAGACGGCTATTTAGTCGGTTCCCGAGGGTCCGTCGGGTCCTCCTTTGTGGCCACGCTGTGTGGGATTACCGAGGTTAACCCCTTGGCCCCCCATTACCGGTGTCCCCAGTGCAAGCACTCCGAATTTTTTGACAGCAACGAAGTCGGGGTTGGTCCAGATTTAAAAGATGCCCTGTGTCCCCAGTGTCAGACAAAAATGGACAAAGACGGCTTTGATATTCCCTTTGAAACCTTCCTGGGCTTTGAAGGCGACAAAGAACCAGATATTGACCTTAACTTCTCAGGCGATAATCAGGCCGAAGCCCATCGCTATACCGAGGTTCTTTTTGGCAAAGGAAAAGTGTTTCGGGCCGGTACCATTTCAACCATTGCCGATAAAACCGCCTATGGTTTTGTGAAAAATTATTATGAAGAAAATGACATCAAAGTACCAAAGGCAGAACTCGACCGGGTCATCAGCTGCTGTGCCGGCGTGAAGAAAACAACCGGTCAGCATCCCGGGGGGATCATGGTTGTTCCCACCTATAAGGACATTTATGATTTTTGCCCGGTGCAGCATCCCGCCGATGATACCGAAAGCGATACCATTACCACGCATTTTGCCTATGAATCCATTAGCGGCCGAATGTTAAAACTTGATATTCTAGGTCATGATGATCCCACCATGCTAAAAATGCTCAAAGACCTCACCGGCATCGATTCAGTCAAGATTCCTTTGGATGATGAGAAAACCATGAGTCTTTTCACCTCCACCAAGGCCCTGGAATTAACCGATAACGATTTTGAATCACCACTGGGAGTCTGTGGCATTCCCGAGTTCGGTACCAGTTTTGTCAGGGAAATGCTCCTGGACACAAAACCCACCGCCTTTTCAGACCTGATTCGAATTTCCGGTTTATCCCATGGTACCGATGTTTGGCTGAATAATGCCCAGGATTTAATCCGGGACAAAAAAGCCACCATCAAAGAAGCCATTTGTACCCGTGATGATATTATGCTTTATCTCATTTACGCCGGCCTCAAAGCCAAAACGGCCTTTACCATCATGGAAGCCGTTCGAAAAGGAAAAGGATTAAAGCCGGAATGGGAAGACGATATGAAGAAAAACAAGGTTCCGGGATGGTACATTGATTCCTGTAAAAAAATCAAGTACATGTTCCCCAAAGCCCATGCCGCCGCCTATGTCACCATGGCCTTTCGAATAGCCTGGTACAAAGTCTATTATCCCTTGGCCTACTACGCCACCTACTTCACGGTCCGTGCCAGCGAATTTGATGCCCAGCTCATCAGCCAGGGAAAAGGGCACGTGGTATCCATGATGAATCATATCAGAGAGGTTGGCAACAAAGCCTCCAATAAGGAAAAAAACCTCCTCACGGTTTTGGAAATTGCTCATGAAATGATGTGCCGCGGCTATGCCTTTAAGAATGTGGACGTCTATGAATCCAACCATACCCAATTTCGCATTGTCGGCAATGCCCTGCTGCCACCCCTCAACGCCCTTGAAGGCATTGGCGATAAAGCGGCCCAGCGCATCTTCGAAGAAGGACAGCTCCGCCCCTACATGTCCCGGGAAGATCTGCAGGTCCGCACGAAAATAGGTAAGTCCGTCATCGAAACCCTGGAAAAACAAGGCTGCCTGAACCAGCTTCCAGCCTCAAACCAAATCACTTTCTTTTGAAAATCATTAAATAAAGTGCTACATCCCACCACAAGGGGCGATTAATAATTGCCCCTTGTGGTATCGAGGGTTTGTCATCACCATATAAAGTTTTGATGTTTGAATGATTATCCATTCAGATTTCAATATCAATGGCAGTTAAATTGAGTGCGTGTCCACCGACTCTGACTTCTGCGATGGCCTTATTTTCAATCCTAAGAGATACATTGATTTCCGACGGCTGTTTCATTGAGTAACCCTGTTCGAAGATAAGATCATCAGCATCGACAGAACTGATTTTTCCGTATTTAAATAAATAGCAAGCCAGAGCTCCGTTAGAGGTACCGGTAGCCGATTCTTCGGGAATCTCAACCAGTGGAGCGAAGTTTCGGCAGTGGGCTTTGGGATGACCCGATGATTCAATGCTAAAAACATGATAGCCTACCACGTTATATTTCCGGCTGAGTTCCTTTATTTTTTTGAAGTCCGGTTTAATGGCATTGAGGATCATACCGGTTTTAACAGGAATAAGGATATCTCTTAACCCCGTTGAAACAATTTGCACCGGTAAATCTTCTACCATTTCTAGTCTGGAAATATTCAGCGAATCAGCAATTTCTCCCTTATCCAGGGTTTCATAAAATTTGGGAACCCTTTGATTCATCATGATGGACAAGTCGTCTTTTACTTCCACATTTAAAACCCCAGCTTTAGTTTCCTGTGCATACTGGCCGGGTTTGATAAATCCAAGGCTTGCTAAAGCGGAAAAGGTTCCCACCGTGGCATGGCCGCACAAATCAACCTCTTCATTGGGAGTAAAAAACCGCAGCTTAAAATCTGCACAATCCGAGGTAAGAACAAAGGCAGTTTCACTAAACCCCAGGTGAGCCGCTATTTTTTTAAACTCATTTTCAGAAAGCCTGTCGGCATCCAAAACCACGCCGGCAGGATTTCCGCCTTCAGCTGTTTTAGCAAAGGCATTAATACGATATGCTTTTATTTTCATTACTTACTCCAATCAAATAATCACAATGTTCACACAATTATACACTAAATTTGATCTTGGATCACATCAAAAAGCAATATCATATATTAGAAAAAAATAAATGTTAGATAAGACTATTTTTCATGATAACACCATGTTATAATCGGAAATAAAGATTGCTGAATTTAGATAGAGCACATAGAAATTTAATATTATTTCTTCCAAATAGAGTGATTATATAAATATAAAAGGGTATCAAACTTAAGTATTAAGTAAAAGGGGGAATCCGAAAAATGAGAAATGAACCATTACGTCAGAAATTTAAATTAAAAGAGGGCCAGTATACATTAATAGAACACGAACAGGAAATGCTGACGCAGGATAAATATCAAATTCTTTTTGACAACGCCGTCGAAACCATTATGGTGATAGAAAACCAGGAAATAAAAGTCGCAAACCCGATGGCTCAGGAATTAACCGGTTATAGCGCCAAAGAACTCCTATCAATGTCATTTCTGGATTTAATCAGTCCGGAAGATTGTATCGGAGTCATTGTTTTTCATAAAAAACGATTAATGGGCGAAAAAGAACACGCTAAACAGGAATTTCGCATTGTTAGAAAAGATGGAGAGATTCGCTGGGTAGAGTTCGATGGCATCAAAATCCTATGGAATAACCATATCGCTACCTTGAATTTTATTATTGATATCACCGATCGTAAAGAAGCGGAAAATGCTTTAAAACAAAGTGAAGAAAAATATCGGCAGCTTACAGAGTATGCATCAGATGTAATATGGATTTTCAATTCAGACAAAAAAAAATTCACTTATGTTAGTCCGGGAATTCAGAAGCAAAGAGGACTTACGGTTGAAGAGGCCATGGCTGAAAGTTTAAAAGAAGCATTAACAGCAGAATCATACATTAAAGTGAATGAAGAATTCCAAAAAAATCTAAATGAGTTTACAGCGAATATGGAAAACCCTGAAAATTATATGATTGAAATCCAGCAACCATGTAAAGATGGCAGTACTCGCTGGATTGAGATTTCAACGAAATTTCGTAGTAACCCGGATGGAGACATTGAAATCGTAGGGGTAAGCCGAGATATTGACAAAAGAAAAAAAGCTGAAGAAGAAGCAGTAAATTTAAGCTGTTTTGATGAACTCACAGGGCTTTATAACAGAGATTTCTACGAACAAGAATTAATTCGGCTAAACACACAAAATAATTTGCCAATCACACTCATAATGGCACGGATAAAAGGCTTAAAAGTGACAAATGATACCTTTGGGTTTAAGATGGGAGATCAGCTTATACAGACCACTGCAAAAATTCTGAAAAAGGCATCCCGATCAGAAGATATTGTCATCCGAATAGGCGGCGATGAATTTGTTGTTTTATTGCCGAATACCAACGCAACGGTTGCAGAGTTAGTGGTAAAACGCATGGTTGAAGCCATTAAAAAAACAGAAATGAATGAAATCATTTTATCTGTTTCCTTTGGATGGGCCACAAAAAATCAGTCGGAAGAAGACGTCGAGAAAATATATACTGAAGCCGAAGAAATGAT